>Ga0307516_10009686_pt1 | contig 10704 bp, 7 predicted proteins | sample 19_EM_MG_FD_203310 | JGI IMG/M metagenome (GOLD analysis project Ga0307516, IMG submission 203310) | Populus trichocarpa ectomycorrhiza microbial communities from riparian zone in the Pacific Northwest, United States - 19_EM | ecosystem: Host-associated > Plants > Roots > Unclassified | place...
CATCGATCGAACAGCGACTGCAACACGCATGCCTGCGGCTGATAGCCACGCTTCTGGCTCGAACTGTCACTGCAACGGGATTTGCGCGTGGCTACGGCTGCAAGACCTGCGCAAGACGCAGGTTCTTCGCTTCGCCGCCGACCAGTCAGTCACCCGGAAGCTCGGACGGCAGCCCGAACAGCTCGAATAGTCGCAGCGCGCCGAAGCGGGTCATTTGCGCCACATGGCCGTTGCGCAGGGTAAATAGGACGATTCCGGATGCTTCGTAAACCGCGTTCGGCGCGGGCGGTTGACGATAGAGGGCGACAGCCAGGCCGCCGTTTGCAGCAGGCGGCAGTAAGCGACGTCGCCCGGGTTGAGCCGACCACATGGCGGCAAAGAGTTGACGGATGGCTTCGCGACCCGCGAACCACTCGGGCTGCGGCGGCATCGAGAACAGCGCATCTTCCGCGAGCAGGGCGCTGAGCGCGTCGACATCGCCGCTTTCCCAGGTCGTGATGAAGCGCCGCACCAGCTCCGCGTCGGCGCTCGAGACCTCCGGCCGCTCTTCTCTGCGTGCTTCGAGTCCTTTGCGCGCTCTTTGCAGCAGCGAGTTGACCGAGACGACGCTCGTCTCGAGCAGCGCGGCTGTCTCTTGCGGCTTGTGGCCGAGGACGTCGACGAGCAGCAGGGCGGCGCGCTGCTTCGGTGACAAGAACTGCAGCGCGGTGATGAACGCGAGGCCGATGCTCTCGCGCCGCGAGACTCGCTCGTCCGGTCGCTCTGCGGGGTCTTCTTCCGCGTCCAGCAGCGCGTCGGGCGCTGGCTCGACCCACAGCCGCTCGTCCGTCCCTGGGCCCAGCCGTATCGTGGTCGACGCGGGGGCGACTAGCTGCGGCAGGGCTCGACGACGGCGTGCTTTGAGCAGGTGATCGAGGCAGACGTTGGTCGCGATCTGATACAGCCAAGCGCGGAGCGCGCTCGTCGACCGCACCTCGGCCTGGCGCTGCCAGGCTCGCAGCAACGTTTCTTGGACGAGCTCTTCGGCGTCTTGGAGCGAGCCGAGCATGCGGTAGCAGTGCAGCGTGATTGAGCGTCGATGTGGCTCGAAAAGCGTCCGAAAGGACGCGTCGGTCGCCGAGGCGGTCATCGAGAAAACATGCCACAGGAATTTTTCTTACGGTAGGCCGATGAGCTTTCGAGCCTCGCATCGTCTTAGCTAGGTGAGACGCAAAACCAACCACTTCACAGGACGACCCACATGATGCTCAAAGGCAAGATCGCAGTCATCTACGGAGCCGGCGGGGACATCGGCAGCGCGGTGGCGCGCGCCTTCGCGCGCGAGGGGGCGAAGCTCTTTCTCAGCGGCAGAAACCTCGGCCCGGTCAAAGCCGTTGCAGCCGAGATCAGCGGGCGCGGCGGCGTCGCCGACGCGCAAGAGCTCGACGCTCTCGACGAACGCGCCGTAGAAACATACGTGGGCGAGGTCGCGGAGAAAGCCGGAGCCATCGACATCTCTTTCAGTGCCATTTCGGTCGCCAAAGCTCTGCCCGATAAGGCGCTGTTGCTGGAGCTTTCGCCGGAGCATTTTGCGCTACCGATCGCGGCCTACACGCAGTCCAATTTCCTGACTGCGCGGAGCGCGGCGCGGCGTATGGTGAAGCGCCGCTCGGGCGTCATCTTGACGCTCGCCGGCATTCCAGGGCGTGTGGGGTTCCCGAACGTCGGCGGCAGCGCGCCAGCCTACGCAGCGGTGGAGGCGCTGACCCGCAGCTTCTCGGTCGAGCTCGCCCCGCAGGGGATTCGGGTGGTGTGCCTGATGCCGCACGCGATGCCGGAGACCGCGACGATTCGCGAGAATTTCGCGCGTTACGCCAAGGCCGCCGGCCTCAGCCTGGCCGAATATCAAGCGCGTATCGAGAGCATGACGCACCTCAAACGCCTGACCACGCTCGACGAGCTGGCCAACACCGCCGCCTTTCTAGCCTCCGACCGTGCCAGCGCGATGACCGGCACGGTCGTCAACTTGAGCGGCGGGGCCGTTCCGGACTGACGTTCAGGCTCAGCCTTTACCCCTAGCCAGCGGCGTTTCAGCAGGCTAAACGCGTTTCATGTCTAGGGTGCGGGCGCTGGCGGGCTTGGGAGTCTTGGCGATAGTTTGCTCGGGCTGCTCGATTGCGGGTTTGGAGCCGCCGCGAAGCGCGCAGCCGGGACAACCGCAGCCGTGGCGCCGGACTTGTCGACAGGTTCCCCTGCTCCTCGTGTCGGACTTGGCGGTCGCGACCAATGGCGTGCTGTGGGCGACCGACACACTCTACGGCAACGATTTTGGCAAGGTCCAGCACGTCACCGGTTGGGTGACTGCCGGGGTCTTCGGCGGCTCCGCGATTTACGGCCTTTACGTCGCCATTGCATGCCAGTCGTTGGCGTCGCAAGCAGCGCCGCGCGAGAGCGCCGCCGTTCAGCCAGTGCCTGTCAAGCGCTCGGGCTTTCCCGACAGCGTGATGCAATTTCGGTTTGGCTCGAGCGCGGCCCAGGCTTCGCAAAGCTGCGCCGGCGCGGGCGGCACTTTCGAAGCGCAAGGTGGTCTGTCGCTGTGCCGCTCGCCGGCTCCGTCAATGGCGCGGCCCAACGTGCAGCTCGAGTTCCGCCTGGGTGAGCTCAGCCGTATCAGCCTGCTTTACCCGGCCCCTGCGGAACAGCTTCGCCCGAGCTTCGAAAAGGTTCTGAGCCAGGCCGAGTTGTACTACGGCAGTCCGCAAAGCGGACCCGCGCCGTGGAGCCCAACTTGCACCGGTGCGTCCGCCTCGCAATGTCTACAAGCTGGCGAGCGCCCAGGTCGCACCGTCTGGACTTGGTCGCTCGGCGAAATCGAGCTCGTCCCGTCGATCGCTAGCGACAGCACCTTGGTCGAGCTTCGGTACACGCGCTACGACCATAGCGGCGAGTGAGCGGCAAGACGGGGCATCGCTGACAACGCCGGGTCCGCGCCGTTCAATTGCTGCAGCCGACGCCGGCTAGGGCGTTCGGGCAGTTGGGCACGGCGTCGGCGAGTGAGCCGATGGCGTCGGTCTTACCGATGACGTCACCGACGAAGCCGCCGTACGCACCGGCGACGGTCGTGCCTGCGAGCTTCGCGGCTTCGCACGCAGCGTTGGCGGCGAGACCGTCGATGGCCGGATTGGGGTGGTCGCCGGTCGGCGCGACTTCTTGACCGTCGAGAATCGCGGCCGATAACAGGTAGATCGCGGCCACCTGCTTACCCAGGAAGAAGAACGGCCCGAGCCCCCCGAGCCCAGCCACTTCGGCGATCACGCCGAGCGCGTCGAAGGCCTTGTTCGTGGCATTGAGTTGATTGCACTCGGCTGATGACGCCGCTCCGCCGCTCCCGTCGGGCAATACGCCAAGCAGCATGCCTGTTTTGGGCGACACCGCCCAAAAGCCCAAAAACTCCGGGTCATTGGCGATCAGGCGGTGCCATTCGTCGTACTCGCTGAGCACATTGGAGACAGCGGCGAACACCTCGTCGGACCAGGGAACGCTGGCAGGATCGACGCCACCTATTGGCAGCAATATGAGCTCCTTGCCGGCAAGCTTCGACAGTGTGCTGGTCGGGAAGGTGTGGCCCTCGACGATGGCGGCGCGCGCGCTGCGCGCCAGGGTGTCCTGAAAAGAGACTTTCGCATCCGCCGAGATGCTGCCCCAACCCCCCTCCACTCCGCCGAGCGCGAGCACATCGACCCGCTTCTCGTGGCCCACGCCAAACTGCGGCCGATGTGAGTAGAGCACGACGCGCAGACGAGTTTCATAGGTAGCAGAGGCCTCCGTGGCAGGAGGCAATGGGCATTGCAGCTCAGTGAGCTCTTTCGGCACGTACGTGCGTAGGGCGGGCAGCGATGCCTGCGTCTTGGCGCTGTCCTTGGCGGCCACGGCTTCCCACAGCGGCTGGATGGCGAGCTTGATGCTGAGCAAATCGTCGAGTGACTGCGATAGCGAGGGCGCCGCGGCCTCGAACGACAGCACATTGACTGCGAACAGAGCATTCGTCACGTCGTCGAGCACCGCCTGAGGCACCGACACGCCGACGTCCGGTGGGTTCTGACCACGGTAGCCGCCGAGCACGCGAGTGACGCTGTCTTCGCCGATCGAAACGCTGAGATAGACGCCGGCGAGCGCCGTCGAGTCCACGTTCGTGCTCGGCGCCGTGTACGAGCCTTTGGCCGCGATCTCGTTGACGGTCAGCTGCACGTTGCGCCGCGCTGGGCCGGAAACTGGAGCCTTGTAGGTGAGCGTGTAAGTCTGCCCCGACAGCTGCTTTGCCAGCAGCTCGAGCACCGCCTGCACGCTGTCGGCCACGCCGCCGGCAGGCACGGACACGCCGCCGGTTAGTGCGACCAGTTTATCGACCTCGGGCAGCGGCGGTGAGTCGGTCGGAGCGGTCGAGATGGCGACCACGGGCGGGCCGCCTGCGACGATGGCTTGGTAAGCGCCCTTGAAGTTCGCGGGGTCCGCGGCATCGACGAGCCCGATGAAGTCGCTGACCACGACCACTAGTGTCGGCGTAGCGCCGGCCGCATTGGCGAGATCGGCCCAGGTGTCGTCGCTATCGCCACCAGCGACCGCGGCAGCGACCGCGAGCGGATCGGTTTGCTCGACGTACATCCCCTCCAAACCGGTGACGATGCTGGCGCCGGGATACGCCGCGAGCACCGCTGTAGTGAGCTGCTGGGCGAAGTCGAGCGGATCTTCACCCGAGGCCAGCGGATCATCGAGATCGAAGGCCAGGTAAACGCGCACCGCATCACTCGGCGTCGCGCGCTCGAGGAAGCCCATCGGCGCCGCGCCCTCGAGCACGCTGAATGCCGCTGCGGGCAGCCCCTTCACGGCGTTGCCCGCGGAGTCGAGCGCAGCCACGACCAGGTTCACGAACGGAAACCCGCCGGCTCGCACTTCGACGGAAACCGCTGCGACCTTTGCAGCTGCCTTGGGCTTCAGGTCGGACGCCTGGAACAGTAGCCGCCCGTTGACGCTCACGCTGCCGTCGTCGGCCGTCTCGACGATGTCGCCGCGTACGGTCACCTGCGGACCCACGACCACGAACGACGGATCGAGATTGGGATCTACGTCTTGGCCGCGCAGGCTGATGACCGGCTTGAAGGAATGAATGTCGGAGATGCGCAGCGTGCTCAGCGTGGCGAGATCGGTCGCGGGCGCAAACTGCACCAGCACCTGTCGTCCAGCGAGAGTATCGGCGGGGTACGTGCTTCGCGCGACCGAGATGCGTTTCGTCGGCGCGGCGGTCGTCGAAACGAACAGCTCGACCACGACTTCCGGCGCGGCGTCCATGTCGGGCGCCGGCAGCGGGCGCTCATCCGTCAAGCTGTCGCCAAACTTGGCCTCGCCGAAGAGCGGGTTGGCGTAGCGCGTCTTGCCGTCCACTTTGACACTGACCAACGGAACATCGCTCAAAGCGACGGTATCGAGCGTGGCGTCGTAGGCGCCGATCTGGGCCGCGATGTCCGGCGGCAAAAGCGGCGCGATCGCGGCGACCAGGCCAGTGCGCTCGCTGTCGTCTGGGTCGATTGCAACCTGCTCGGGCACCTGTCCCACCGCCGCCATTCGCTTCTTCCAGGCGCTGAGCGTTGCCGTGTCTACGGCCGGCGCTACCTCGCGCTTGATCGGACGCAAGAAGGCGCGCTGAGCGGGCCGATTGTCGGGATCGCTATCGGTGGCGTTGCCCACCACCACGCTCGCGTCGAACCCTGCCCGTTGATAGAGCGCGGCGAGCAGCTCCGCCTTCTCGCGCGGGGTGCCTGCACCGCCGCGCAATGTGCCACGCACGCCCCAGCGCACCTCGTTCACCGCGCCGCCCAGAGCGATCGGCGGGTAGGCGATGATCTGATCGCGAACGAACTCGAACAGCGCGATCGGATCTTTTGCGGCCACGAGCCGGTCGGCAGTGGCGGACAGATGATCCGGGCTGGCGCGGACCGCGGTCCGAAGTTGCTCCCAAATCCCGAACGGCGCCGCGGCACCAGCGGCAGCCCCGTTGGTCGCTACTGCGTCGTGATCGGAGGAGCAGCCGAACACGACCGTTCCGGCGGCGCCCAAGGAAAGGCCGAGTAGCGCGCGACGCGACAGCTCGCCAGGCCGCATGCGCTCTGGCTGTGTAGATAGACAGAGAGCGAGCCTCTGCAACGCGAAGCTTTTCATGGGCGATGTGGCTTTCTCATGCACCCAGCCGGCGGCTCGAACGAGCAACGGTCTGGCCAACGCGGGGTGCCCGCGCTCGTGGCCGGGACCATGCCACACAAAGCGCGGCGGCCGGAGATGACTCGCTGACTCGCGGCGTTGGCACATCGATTGCTCGGCCGGGCTTCACAAAACTCGGCATGCCAAAGATCGCTGAATTCAACGAGACGGCGCCGCAAATCGCCACAACCCGTCCATTCTGGCACGTGAAGTAACTGGTCGGAACGGATCATGGCCAGCCCGTCGCTACCCCAGCTCGAACGGACCACTCCTTCGGCATCGACCAATGGAGAGGAGCACCCGCCGACGTCCGAAGGTCAAGAGGCGCGAGCGCCGCGGCCGAGCGACGCACCTCCGCAAGACCCTCAAGCGAAGCCGAGTCAGCCCAAGCCTCGTCAACCCTGGAGCCCGCTGAAACGGGTGCTGGTCGTGGGCGCGGGGGCGTTGCTGCTGCTCGGGCTAGCCGCTTATTGGTATCACGGCACGTTCTACGAAGACACCGACGATGCCCAAGTCGACGGCTACATCACGAACGTTGCTTCGCGCGTCGGCGGCACGGTCGTGGCCGTCCATGTCGAAGACAATCAGCCGGTAAAAGAGGGGCAGCTGCTGCTCGAGCTCGACCCCACCGATTTGCGAGTGGCGCGCGATCTGGCTCGGGCGGCGCTCGCGCAGGCGCAGGCACAGCTCCACGCAGAGCAATCGACGACCTCGGTCACCGCAACTTCCAACGAAACCCTGGTGAAAACCAGCTCCAGCGAGCTGGTGTCCGGCCAAGCCGGAGTGGCGGAAGCGCGCCAGGCAGTGGCTCAGGCCACCGAGCAGATCAAACAAGCCGAAGCCGATGATCAGCTGGCGGCGCTGGAGAAGAAACGCACCGAAACGCTGCTGCAGTCGGGCTCCGTTGCACAGGCCGAGTACGACCGGCGCGTCGCAGCGGCAGACGCTTCTGCCGCGCACCTGCAGGCCTCGCGCGAAGGCTTGGAGGCCGCCCGCCGCCGAGTGGACGAGCAGCTCGCCAAGACAGCGGCCGCCTCCAGCCGCCTGCACGAAGCCAAAGACAACGCGCCCGATGTGCTCGAAGCCAAGCAAGCGGAAGTACAGCTGCGGCAAGCGGGCGTCGACGCGGCGCGCGCCGCGCTGGAACAGGCCGAGCTCAACCTCGGCTATGCGCAAGTGAGCGCGCCGGTAGCTGGCGTCGTGGGCAAGCGGTCGGTCAACGTGGGCGACCGCGTGAGCCCCGGACAGGCGCTGCTCGGCGTCACGCAGGTGACGAAGTTGTGGGTGACCGCGAACTTTCGCGAGACCCAGCTCGAGCGCATGCAGCCAGGGCAAGCCGTGACGGTGCACGTCGACGCCGTGAACAGCGACTTTGCCGGCAAGGTAGAGAGCATCGCCGCCGCCACCGGTGCCCGCTACAGCTTGCTACCGCCCGAGAACGCCAGCGGAAACTACGTCAAGGTCGTGCAGCGCATGCCAGTCCGCATTGCGCTTCTGCCTGGCCAAAGTGGCTTCGAGCGGCTGCGGCCCGGCATGTCGGTCGAGCCTCAGGTACGGGTGAAATGAGCGCGGCTGGCGAAGCCATGCCAGCGGCCGACGGCGGCTGGCACCCGGGACACAACCCGTGGGTGATCGCGCTCACGGTCACGATGGCCACTTTCATGGAGGTGCTCGACACCAGCATCGCGAACGTCGCCTTGCCGCACATGGCCGGCAGCCTTTCGGTCACGCAGGACCAGAGCACCTGGGTGCTGACGTCGTATCTGGTGTCGAACGCGATCGTGCTGCCAATCAGCGGCTGGCTGGCGAGCCGCGTCGGGCGCAAGCGCTTCTACATCTCGTGCGTCGTGCTATTTACGACCAGCTCATTTTTGTGCGGCATCGCTCCGAGCCTGGGAGCGTTGATCTTCTTTCGCGTGCTGCAAGGCATCGGCGGTGGCGGCCTTGGCCCGAGTGAGCAGTCGATTTTGGCGGATACCTTTCCGGCGCAGAAGCGCGGCATGGCCTTTGCGGTCTACGGCATGGCCGTGGTGTTGGCGCCTGCGCTGGGCCCGACCCTGGGCGGCATGATCACCGATCACTACTCTTGGCGCTGGGTGTTCTTCATCAACGTGCCGGTGGGCGTCGTCTCGGTGCTGCTGTCGAGTCGGCTGCTGACCGATCCTCCGTGGCTGGTGAAGCAGCGCGAGACCGCCGCTCCGATTGACGTCGTTGGCCTGGGGCTGATCGCGCTCGGCCTGGGCAGCCTCGAGGTCGTGCTAGACAAGGGCCAGGAAGAAGACTGGTTTCACTCCTCTTTCATCGTGGGCTTCGCGCTGGTGGCTGCCGTTTCCCTGGTTTCAGTGGTGATTTGGGAGCTGCGGACCAAACACCCGGTCATCGACTTGAGGCTGTTTCGGAGCCGCACGTTCGCGGTCGCGGCGGCCATGATGTTCACGCTCGGCGTCACGCTGTACGGGAGCACGGTGCTGTTGCCGCAGTTCACGCAGATTCTGCTCGGATACTCGGCCGAGCTCTCGGGCATGGTGCTGTCGCCGGGCGGCGTGCTGATCATGATCATGATGCCGTTCATCGGCAAGCTGCTGGGCAAGGTCGACGTGCGTAAGATGATCGCGCTCGGATTTGTGTGTCTGTCCGCGTCGATGTTCTACATGTCGCGGCGGCTTTACCTGGGCATCGACTTCAGGCACGCCATGCTGCTGCGTGTCTATCAGGCGTTTGGGCTGGCTTTCCTGTTCGTCCCCATCAGCACCTTGGCGTACGCCGACGTGCCGCGCGAAGCCAACAACGCCGTCTCGGGGCTCGTCAACCTGGCGCGCAACATGGGCGGCGACGTGGGCATCGCGGTCGTCACGACCATGCTGGCGCGCGGCTCGCAACGCCACCAGTCGCAGCTCGCTCAGCACACCAGCCTGCTCGATGCCGCGTTTCGAGCGCGGCTCGAGGCCATTCAAGGCGCGCTCGTGCAGGCCGGCCACGACAGCGCTCGGGCCGCGACGGAGGCCTACGGCCTGCTTTATCGCGCGCTTTTGGCCCAAGCCCAAACCCTCGCCTACATTGACGTGCTGTTCTGGTTCGGCTGCGGCAGCGCGCTGATGGTGCCGCTGGCCTTCTTGATGAAAAGACAGCGGCCAGGCGGCGCCGCGATGGGCCACTGAGGACCACGAGCCTTTGCCCGCGTGTGCATATCCTCGAGCCAAGGGCGTTTGTGCGCTGGGGCGAACTGCCACATCGTGGAGCCCGACGCGAGACCACTCCGTGGCAAGACCCGCAGCAACCTCGGGCCATGAGTGTTTTTTCGAACACGATCAACAGTGCGGCGATGCCCAGGTCGTGGTGAAGACGCTTGGCTCGCGGGCGCGCGTCGAGCCGAACGTAGTGCGCGACTGCGTGGCATGAGCGCATTGCGTCCTCGCGCCGCGACATGCTGCGCAGAAACTCCAAGCGTGTGCGCGCACCATCCATGTTGCGTCCGTCACTCGCTGACGGACGGATGCTGAGCTGCAGCTCATGAGTGACGGTGTCGAAGCAAAGCGACGTCGCATGCGCATTCTGGTGGTGCCAATAAGCGTGTCTGTGTTAGGTGCGTTGTCGTTGTCGTGAGTGAGATCAGGGTCGACGGGGTTGTGGCGAACAACGACACGCGCGCTTGAGCGCGACATCGAAACCACATCGCTGCGGGCCGCGGAGCAGTTTGCCAGTCGGGCGCAAGTCGCACCCGATTGCAGGCAAAATCAACAGAAAGGGCAGGGAAATGAAGCATTGGATGCAATTTGGGTTGGCGGCGGTATTCGCCGCGGCGTCGCTGCACGCGACGACCGCGGATGCGCTCTATCGGCGCACTCCCGGGGCTAACTGCGTGCCGGCGTTTGGATCGCCCGTGAGCTACGGGCCCGTCCAGGTCGTCGCCAGTTCCGCAAACGTGGATCTCGGGTGCCCTCTGCCCGAAGACGATCGCTTGCCCAAACAGAACGTGACCATGGTGCACGTGCACGGTCACAACGCCGGAGGAACGGTGTTTGCCCAGGTTTGTGAGCAGCACTGGTTCGACAACACGGGCGTGAACTGCACGTCGTTCTTTTCGAGCGCAGTCGCCGAATACGGCATTTTCATCGACGGCGCCAATTTGAGCCCGGTCTTCAGCGCCGGCAATGCAGCGGACACGGCGGGCGTGTTCGTCGTCTTGCCGTCGACCAACAGCACAGTGCGCCAAATCTTCCAAGGCAACTGAGCGCAGCGCGGCCGAGGCTGGCGCTCGACGCAAGAGCGCCGGCCTCCCGCGACTATTCAAGGAGCTCGGAGGAGTTTCAGCATGAAGGACCAGACAACCCCTCGCTCAGGAGTCGCGAGCCTGCCCGTTTTGGGCGGTCTACTCGCTGGCGCGGCCGTTTCGCTCGTCATGGCGCGTTGGGCGCCGCGCGCCCCGCAAGCCCAAGCTGCCCCGCTGAGCCCGAGCGCGGCCCGAGCGCAACC
>Ga0307516_10009687_pt1 | contig 10702 bp, 9 predicted proteins | sample 19_EM_MG_FD_203310 | JGI IMG/M metagenome (GOLD analysis project Ga0307516, IMG submission 203310) | Populus trichocarpa ectomycorrhiza microbial communities from riparian zone in the Pacific Northwest, United States - 19_EM | ecosystem: Host-associated > Plants > Roots > Unclassified | place...
GGGGTGATCATATGATGGACGTTGAAGTGATGAGGATGATCACGGGAGTGAAAACCACAGGGTTCATTTCAATGAACACGGAGAACAGGCGTTGGACCTGTGAGTGAGCCAAGATTGATGAGTGTAGGATTCTGCTTGGAAGGGAGTTGCTGACGGGGGCTGCTGAGCTGGGTTTCAGATTCATATTGCAGCAAGAGGGGTATCTATGTCTATTCATTCCGATAGGATAATAGCCTGGATGTTAGTCAATGATGTCAAGCTCAACAGCGGACAGTTGACAGTGGCACATATCTCAATGATCACAGGCTCCACTCGCTTACCGCTATGGGCAGCACATACCACGAGCGCGAAGTGGCTTGCAGTCCGTCCTATCCCCTGGACAAGCACGATTAGTTATTTAGTGGCTATCGAAGGGCGCAAAATCGTAGGGAGAACAGAGCAAAGAAGCCCGTCATTGGTGTGGCATGACGGAATCGTTTAAGTGAGGATATGGCTCGATGCCGATGCAGGGTCAACCTGAAGGAAAAGAAATTTGAGTAAAAAGATTCGATCTGCGGAACCACATGATAAGCCCACCCATGTGGGAAAGATCTGACGACCACTTCATCTTTGCAGGCGTGGAGACAAGTTGACCGTTCAAAACCTTTCCGAAGTACTTTATCTCTCACTCCGATTCCGTCCTGTTCGATGCACACCAGCGGAAACAGAACCTTACCATTTTACAGGCAGTAGTAAAAACTTACGATGATAGATGGGGATGGGGAGTACGCATTCCAAAACTGCGTCAGTGGTGAGACTCGCGTCAAGATAGTCATTTTAGGATCACGGGGGTGGAGGGCATGACGGAAATACGCCAAAATTGCACGAGAGTACTGGACGCTTCAAGAACTCATTATAAATGGGAAGTGATGAATGTGCGAGTTTGTCGTGTCGCTTGGCTCCCTGTCAGTTCCGTTGATGGCCCGCTTCTGCGGACTTGGGCTTGGAACTCACCAGGCTAACTCCTGCTTCACTTGACCCCTTGGGATATGCATTACCTTTCAGGCACATCCCCTGTACACACGCAAAGGGGTGAAATACAACTAGGTAAGGTAAAAGTGACGAAAGCATTTCAGGCCTTCAAACGATGTCGGGGGATAACTTATCTCATCGAATTGCCCTTTTCACGTTGACACGGCCATACGAGGAAATCATTGATAACCCATTGCGATAGTCTCCCAAAGCCACACCCTGATAGAGGAAAGGTAAGTCGACCCTCAAAACGTTTGGTGCGGCGATTCACACGAATAGTTACGAATACAGGAAAGAAACATGCAATTGAGAAGCAGCGGCAAGCTCGTGATCACGTGGAGCCCTGCGGGAGAGTGAGAAAGGGGGACCAGTGAGGACTCGGAAAGATTCGGAATGAGAGAGGCAGGCCACTGAGGCCAAGAGCGAGGAGTCGGTGAGGATTACTAATAGGCTATGAATGGATCCAGCAGGCCTCGGGAGGGTGACTCACTACCTGTCAAATAACAGCCGAGTCATTGAGTAGCAATCAGTATTGAATTAATGCACTGTCGTAACGCACTGTAGAGCTCCAGATGATCTAGATTTGCTCTAATGAACTTCAATCCAGGAGAGCCGGTGAAGTCCTGAATTGAATGTATAGCAGTAAGGACTCAGGCCTGAGAATCATAGCATACTCGCCAGAACACTGATGAGGTCATCGATATTGTAGTGTTCTGTGCAACGCATTATTCAATCGCCTGACCTACACATGATCAACCGAGGAGGCGCGGTCAATGCACCATGCGGCGGCTAGGAGCAGCGTCGTGAAGTTGCGTGATTGTACTCTGCTTCGATTCGTAGCGATAATCGAAGAATCAGCGGAGGTATCCAGGCTGAAGAGTTATGCAATTCAAAAAGGTCGAGAGGCCAGAAATAAGAGGAAAAGGTAGCTGCAAGGCCAGTCTGAGTGCCAGTCTGTCGAGGGTTTGAGGACTCCCCTCGGCAGAAACTGAAACGTTGCATAAAGATAAGCTGCGTAATCTTCGACGTGAACAGACTAGGCTTGAGTGGTTGACATCGGCGTCGGCGTCGCTGCGCTCATTCAGCTTCCAGCTTCCGCAGTTCCATTATGCTGGAAACTCACCACAAGGGGGGTAACACTCAGCATAATGGTTCGGAAGAACGTGAACGAGCGCGTGGAATTCACAGAAATACAAGGAGCAAGAATAGTGAGAGGGAGAGGAAAAGAAGAGAGATGGCGCGTCTGAGGGGGCCTCAGGTATATAAGGAGAAACGTGTCAACTGCGGAACAGAAAAGAGCATGTACAGTAGACTACATCATAATGCATAATGTGAAATTAGTACCATCATGCTCTTTACAATTCCCTTATGATGATGGTGCTAATTTCACATTATGCATTATGATGTAGTCTACTGTAACTCGCGCACTAACGTCATATTACATAATAAGCCGTTAGTAGGACGCCAGTCCCAATCCTGTAACACTTCTTCACCATTCGACCACCTTCGACCACTCTACAGCAGATGCCATCCTGCATTCTTGTGACAACGTGGAGTTCCGCGTCTTTAAATTCTTCCTCTCTTTGGCATCCCCATTCTTCGAGATTCTGCCCAACCGTCCGAAAAAAAGATCGGGAACACAAGCTCGGTCTCTCATCCAAGGCCATCCTGGTGCGTTTTATCCATGTTGGGATTTGTTCTTGGCTGTTCATTGCGTTGTCATGGACCGGGGAATCCTTCGTTGGAGTACAAGCATTGCATGACTTCACATGCCAGACCATTCGGGTGATTTGCTATACGAATCACGCTCTCGGTGAATTCCCGGAAGACCTGATTAACATCGGTATCGACAGCCAAAAAAACCCTCGTCTGGGAGGTCTGCCGGACAGCGCGGTTGTTCACCTTAGCGTCCACAACCTCTCGAAGGAAAAGGTCTTCCGCACGAGATCAGACTGGATGGTTGTAGATTCTACCAGGGCTTTTGCGAGTCACTAACAGAAAATAATACAGCAAAGGTGGCCAGTTGGACAGCGAGCATGGTCGAAGAGAGTACGGTGTTGCTGGGACAGGCTTCAATCAGTCAGGACAGCCTTGCGCAGACATTCGGGCAAGGTGTGGCTGCCCAGCTGAAGGGAAAAAGGATTATCGGGTGTACCACAACTGGTGCTGCGAAGTACGCGGATGGCATCAAGGCGATCTCTCCCGGCGTGTTACTTGTCGAAGAAGCGGGTGAGATTCTTGGGAGTCACATCGTCACGACTTTAGGCACTAGTATCACGCAAAGGATTCTTCTTGGTGACCACATGTAACGTGTTATATTCCTTGCCCTCGCAATTCGCTGACCGTCTTGCAGGCAATTGCGGCCGAAAGTAAATAGCTATATTCTGACGGTGGAAAGGGGTCAAGCATACGACGATTGTTGTTTGAACCACTTGTGTTGAAAGGATTTCCTCACGTCACGCTCTCTGTTCAGCACCGTATGCACTCACGTATCCGGAGCTGGAAGATGCGTCACAGACGAAGACGAGAGAGCGTATCCGGGGTCTACAAAGTAAGATCGTTTTTATTGACCACGGCCACCCAGAAGAAGACGAAAAACGCATATTCGACCGAGCAGATGGGAGCTCGTCGTTCATATCAAAACATGTTTGAGGTGAAGGTGGTGCTCAGAATAGTCCGATGCCTCATTATGGAACTGACAACAACGTTGTCCTGACGCCCTATCTTGGCCAATTATCCCTGCTACGGGACGCATCCAAGAGCGAGATTGGTACGAGTTTAAGTAACTTAGATTCGAATGATCTTTCCAGAGCTGGACTGTTGGGGAATAGTGGCTCCCATAAGAAGACTGGTATCAGACCAGCTACAGAACGGCGCGGACTGCTGGGACCCTGCCGGCAGGGCATTTGTGCACCGAGGGAGAGGCGGGCCACAGGGGCCCCAGCTAGCTAGACCTACGATAGCTTTGTGCGACATAGGGCTCAGTCCCCTGAATGCACTTAAATTGATTCAAAAAAAAAGACCAGCTACAATTGGTACGCGCCATTAATCAACCCGCCGAATTGTTGGTTAATCGTTGACATAATAGTCGCGCGATCGAATCCTCTTAACATCATCGGGGGTTCATGAGCTCTCCCGAGCGTCTCAACGTGCTCACTTCTCGAGCACGGAATGGTCTCATCCTCGTTGGAAATTCGTCTACTTTCGAACGCCCGAAGGGGGGTCGGCTTTGGACCTAATTCTTCGATCTTCTGCGAAGTGGAGGATACATTTACAGGGTCTTCCAATAAAGTGCCAGAGGCATCCCAGTTGTATACGGGAGTTATCCGATCAATTGCGCGCGCTGTTCGGAGAGGGCGACGAACAAGCTCGCCAAGAATTTGCAAAATTGTGCCAAAGTACTAGCGATTAGAACCCAATGTCAGAGTATTGACGAATGTACCGTTTGCCATGGACTTCACGGACTTCTTCATTGCTACGGGCTGGCGCACGTTAGACAAGACCAAGCTGTGGGGATAGTGTGACCATTACAGAGCGCAAACTGCATATTAATGGATGCTTTTCTGGATGTTTCCAAGCAATCTGATTTGACCGTGACAGTCTAGATGGTGCTAAGAGTTTTTTTGCTCACCATGGGATAATTATTGTTCATTTCGGAGCTAGACAGTCTGCGTTAACATTTCGTGAGTCCAGAACATGATTATCTCACAATCTGATTGCATTGTATTCCCTCAGGTCGTATGTAGATGGAGACAAAATCAATGCATCTTTCTCCACTCCATAGCAAATTTATAAAAAAGGAGGCAAATTGCAGACACCGTAAATTCTGAATGGCACCTTGAAATCTGGAGCACTGAAGGTGGTAAAACATTGTCGTTGACTGTGTCTATGTAGGTGGTTCCAACTTCCAAGAGTTTCTTGGCTGGCATGCTGTACAACTTCACCATGAGTCCCATGAGTCACTGTTCATTTCGGAGCTTGGAAATAATTGGCAGGCGTTACCATTTCTTCCAGAAGATGGCTATCTCCTAATCCAATTGTACTGTCCCATATAGATGGAAATAGATTACTGCATCTTGCAAACACTGTAAATTCTGAATGACATCCAAGTTTACGTAAATCTGGAGAGTTGAGGATGGTAAAAAGAAACATGCTCTAATTGCACTTGATCGACCCCATCATTGGCCATCGAGAATCCAAGCGAGTTTACAGCATAAACTTTTCAAATGGACGTTGCCAAGCAAAGCAGTCTCCTCAGTTAAGTAGGTTTGTATAACGGCTCGAGACCATGCATCAAAGTTATTGTCAGAACCGTCATAAAGTTTCAACTTTGATATTCATATAATCGCTATATAGTACCGTAATTGCCCAAATACGTTAACTCCGACCGTGACCTCCTGTATATGGTCCAAGGCGTGCTCATGTCTCAACTTGGATCACGCTTTCGTTATGGGCGTTGGCCATAGCCATTCTCTCTCTCCCTCTATTTCCAGACTTATTTGAAGCTCAGTTCTCGCATGTGTATAAATGATGCATCCGTTCGGTGTGCACTCGCTCCTCAGAATCAAGTTTGAACATGATGTTGCACTCCCTCCCTATCGCAGCTTTGCTATTCTTTTCGAAATTCGCCCTCATCAATGCGGCTGCCTCTGGCGAAGTCTCTCGTATGGCGCATTTGAACCTGCCACAATTGAGCACTGACACCACGCCGACCCCCGTGAGATCGTCGTTTCTATGGGTGTGGCTTCATCCTAACGGCTTGTTCCAAGGACACTTTTTGTTGCAAGGGTAAATGCTATTCCGCCACTGGTACATGCTGTAGCACTGGTAGTGTCTGCCCTTCTGGTTATAAATGTTGCTATGACAAATTCGCTGGATGTAAGGAATTACCTCAAGCATAAACTAAATGGCTCACGCGTCGTTATCACAATTCAGGTTGTAAAAATGGCTATAAATGCGTGATCAAGAACAACTACCCCTATTGCTCCCCATGAGGTGCAAGCGCCATGAAGCCTCCGTCAATTAGCTCTTGGTGCGTGAAGCTTTATCACTCATCTTTCCCACATCAGCTTGATATTGGAACCTAGTTGGATCCTGTACTTTTATTCTCTTCTGGGCAAAGAACCCCGATTTGTGTAGTGTAACCATGTCTCAGTTGACCAGCTTCTATGGAATTGAACTTCAAATTTCTAAATTTTAAGTAAAGAAGATTCCATCGCCAAGATCACGAGGAAAGACACAACAGCAAGCAACCGGCGGACGAACGCACATGGTGGACGCCATCCGGCGGCTAATGATGCATCTTTACTAGATGTACATTCATGGCAAATGCCAAACCATAAATAAATGAGATATCTTAGCAACTAATCAATGCCAAATAAGCCGGCAGATCGTTTGTTCTCATTCCTAAGATGCCTTGGAGCACCTAAAGCTGTTGGCCCCAGGAATCCTATTTCGATACCTGCATCCATGTGATGACTACATACAATGCAAATCAAAAGAAAGGTCCTATGCGGTTAGAAACGAGGCCACATTCCGTCAGACGTTCAGCGCAACTTGTTCCAGGCCAAATAATGAACATGACTCGAAACATGAGCTTCTCCAGCTGCGTTCCTACCACAGCCCATCTACTGGAGTTACCGTGCGATGCCCGAGGCATTCAACCCTGCGATGGCAACTACTGCAGGAGGGGTGATCATATGATGGACGTTGAAGTGATGAAGATCATCATGAGAATGAAAACCACAGGGTTCATTTTGAACACGGCGAATGGGCGTTGGACCTGTGAGTGGGGCAAGGTTGATGATGCTGCTTGGAAGGGGGTTGCTGACGGGGATTGCTGAGCTGGGTTTCAGGTCCATATTGCAGCAAGAGTGGTGTTCATCCCGATAGGATAATAGCCTGGATGTTAGTCAATGATGTCAAGCTCAACAGCGGACAGTTAACAGAGGCACACATCTCAATGATCACAGGCTCCACTCGCCTACCGCTGTGGGCAACACATGTCTCGAGTGCAAAGTGGCTTGCAGTCCGTCCTATTCCCTGGACAAGTAGGGTGAGTTATTTAGTGGCTATCGGAGGGCGCGAAATCGTAGGGAGAACAGAGCAAAAAAGCCCGTCGTTGGTGTAGCATGAAGGAATTGTTTAAGTGAGGGAGGATACTACGTTGATATGGCTCGATTCTGATGCCGATGCAGGATCAGTATTCATCAACCCGAAGGAAAAGAAATTTAAGTAAAAAGACTCAATTTGCGCAACCACATGACAGGCCTACCCATGTGTGAAAGATCTGATGTAACCATTTCATCATTGCAGGCGTGGAGACAAATTGACCGTTCAAAATTTTCCGAGGTGCTGTCTCTCACTCCCATTCCGTCCTGTTCGATGTACACAAGTCGAAACAGGGCCTCCTCCATTTTATAGGCAGCAGCAAAAACTTACGAAGATTAATGGGGATGGGGAGTACGCATTACAAAAGTGCGTCAGTAGTGCACCGTGAGTCTCCACGTGTGTATGAAGTCAAGATGGTCATTTTAGGACCATGGGGGTGGAAGGGCATGACGAAAAGACGCCGGATGTGCACGAGAGTAGTGGATGCTTCAAGAACTCGATGTAAGTGAAAAGTGGTGAATGTGCAAGTTTATCGTGTCGCTTGGCTTTCTGTCAGTTCCGTTGATGGCCCGCTTCTGTGGGCTTGGGCTTGGAACTCACCAAGCTAACTCCTGCTTCACTTGAGGTAGGACCCCTTGGGATATACATTACCTTTCGGTGGCTGAGCGTCAGCAGCCACATCCCCTGTACGCACGGAAAGAGATGAAATACAAATGGGTAAAAGTGACGAGGGCGTTCCAGACCTTCAGACAATGTCGGGAGATAATGCTGACTTATCCCATCGAATCGCCCTTTTCACATTGACATGGCCATGCGAGGGAATCATTGATAACCCAGCTGAGCATGTTGCGATAGAGCCACACCCTGATAGAGGAAGGTAAGTCGACCCTCAAAAGATTTGGTGCGGCGATGCACACAAATAGTTAGGAATATAGGAAAGAAACATACAATTGAGGAGCAGCGCTCGTACTGCGAGCTCGTGCTCACGATGAATAAGCAGTGGAACCCTGCTGGAGAATGAGAAAGGGGGACCAGTGAGGATCCGGAAAGACCCGGAAGCAGAGATGCAGGCCACTGAGGCCAAGGAGAGCGAGGAGTCAGTGAGTGTTACCAATGAGCTATCAATGGTCCAGGAGGCCATTGGAGGGTGCCTAACTACTTGTGAAATGGACAGCTGAGTCATTGAGTAGCAATCAGTATTGAATCAATGCACTGTCGTAACGCATATGTAGAGCTCCAGATGATCTAGAGTTGCTCTAATGAACTTCAATCCAGGAGAGCTGGTGAAGTCCTGAATTGAAGGTATGGCAATCAGGACTCTGGCCTCAGAATCATAACATACTCGGCACAACACTGATGAGCATCGGTATTGCAATATTTTGTGCAACGCATTATTCAATTTAAAGCGCCTGACTTACACATGATCAACCCTGGATGCGTGGTCGATACCATGCGACGGGTAGGAGCAGCGTCGTGAAGCTGCGTGATTGTCCTCTGTTTCAATTTGTAGCGAAGTCGAAGCATCAGTGGAGGTATCCAGACCGGAGAGCTATGCAAATCAAAAAGGTCGAGGGGCCAGAATAAGAGAAAAGGGTAGCTGCAAGGCCAGCTCTGAGTGCCAGTCAGTCGAGAGTTTGAGGACTCCCCTAGGCAGAACTCCAACGTTGCCTAAAGATAAGCTTCTACCTGAACGGACAAGGCTTGAGTGACTGCCAACTGCCAGACTGAGTTGAATGGCTGACGTCAGCGTCGACCACTCTATTAACGTAGATGTCATCCTGCATTCATGTGACAACGTGGAGTTCCACGTCTTTAAATTCTTCCTCTCTTTGGCATCCCCGTTCTTCGAGAATCTGTTCGAGCTTCCCCAACCGTCCGAAGCACAGACCGAGAACACAAGCTCCGTCTCTCGTCCAAGGCCCTGCTGCGTTTTATCCATGTTGGGATTTGTTCTTGGTTGTTCATTGCGTTGTCATGGACCGGGAAATCTTTCGTTGGAGCACAGGCATTGTATGACTTTACATGCCAGACCATTCTGGTGGTTTGCTATACGAATCACGCTCTCGATCAATGCATGGCAGACATGATTACCATCGGTATCAACAGCCAAAAAATCGCGCGTCTCGGGGGTCGTCCGGATAGCGCGGTCGTTCACCTTAGCATCCACAACCTCTCGAAGGAAAAGGTCTTCCGCACGAGATCAGACTGGATGGTTGTAGATTCTACCAGGGCTTTTGCGAGTCACTATCAGCAAAGACTACAGCAAAGGTGGCCAGTTTGACAGCGAGCATGGGAGTGCGGTGTTGCTGGGACAGGCTTCAATCAGTCAGGACAGCCTTGCGCAGACATTCGGGCAAGGTGTGGCTGCCCAGCTGAAGGGCAAGAGGATTATCGGGTGTACCACAACTGGTGCTGCGAAGTACGCGGATGTCATCAGGGCGATCTCTCCCGGCGTGTTACTTGTCGAAGAAGCGGGTGAGATTCTTGGGAGTCACATCGTCACGGCTTTAGGCACTAGGATCACACAAATGATTCTTATTGGTGACAACAAGTAATGTGTTTATATTCCTTGTCCTCGCAATTCGCTGGCCGTCTTGCAGGCAATTGCGGTCGAAAGTAAATAGCTATAATCTGACGGTGGAAAGGGATCAAGGATACGACCTGAACCGATTGTTGTTTGAACGACTCGTGTTGAAAGGATTTCCTCACGTCACGCTCTCTGTTCAGCACCCGTATGCACTCACGTATCCAGAGTCGGAAGATGCGCCACAAACGGAGACGAGGGAGAATATCCGGGTAATATCGTTTTTACTGACCACGCCCATCCAGAAGAAGACGAAAAACGGATATTCTACCGAGCAGATGGGAGCTCGTCGGCTTCAAAACAAAACACGTTTGAGGTAAAGGTGGTGCTCAGAATAGCCCGATACCTCGTACAGCAAGGTTATGGAACCGACAACATCGTTGTCCTGACGCCCTACCTTGGCCAATTATCCCTGCTACGGGACGCGTTCAAGAGCGAGACTAGTACGAGTTTAAGTGACTTAGACTCGAACAATCTTACCAGACTTGGACTGTTGGGATAGTGGCTCCCATAAGAAGACTGGTATCAGACCAGCTACCATTGTGTAACGACTTACGAATCTTAAACGCCTCGGATTTACTTACTCTTTTCTTGTCTCTTTGTTCTTCCCCCTTTTTTTTTTTTTTTGGACAAGTGATAACATGTAAGCAGGCTTACCCTTTCCGGTATCTGGTCTGTGCGTCTGTGCGGCTTAGTCATTGCTTCATTTGTGTTCCATATATACCGAGCCCCCGACCTCGTCGGTGGCTCTCTTTCTCCCCCCTTCTTGTCTCTCTCTTTTGTCTTCTCTGTGCAATACACACGCGCCTGTCCACGTTCTGTTTTCCCGTTCGATTGTCTGAGTGACCTCACCTCACAGTGAGTCTTTCATAACATTATGTAGCCACTGACAAGTCAAGCTCTACATAATACACTAGATCGAAAACCCAGTTGGGCTTCGTTCCGAGGAAAAATGCTCTTATGCACTTCCCGTCAATGACGGGGGTATGTGGGACT
>Ga0307516_10009688_pt1 | contig 10702 bp, 21 predicted proteins | sample 19_EM_MG_FD_203310 | JGI IMG/M metagenome (GOLD analysis project Ga0307516, IMG submission 203310) | Populus trichocarpa ectomycorrhiza microbial communities from riparian zone in the Pacific Northwest, United States - 19_EM | ecosystem: Host-associated > Plants > Roots > Unclassified | place...
CACGGCGCCCGCCAGCACCGCCCCCTACCAACACACTCTCCGCTACATTCCAGTATCGGAGCACGCCATACAGGCTACAGGTACCATCTTGGTTTCATTTCTATCCCATTAGACGTCCGACTCGCATCTCTGACACCTTGCCGCCAGCGCCGATGGTTTTATCTTCCATCTCGTATCTCTAGACCTTCAACTCAATTAGAATATAGTTCCGTTTCGCTCTCCATAGTTTTGGACTCATAGAATAACATTCTGACTCGTAGATATTAGATTCCGACTCGCATACTCTCTAAACTACAAAAGCGCTGCAAGCACACCTCAATAAAGCAGTTTTCAAACACTCCCTCTTAGCACCGTCGCTGAGTTGTCTCCGCCTCCACTCAGTTATTGAACTTCGTCCTTCGTTCTCGTCTCGCAACATCGTCCAACCTCCGTTCGCAGCGCTTGTCATGCAAGTGCCTTCGTCATCCTCCGTTTACATCGCATCACTTCCGATCTCTCCATTACCCATCGGTCTACAGGCACCCGCCAGCGCTAGTCTCATTCTCGACTTCCCCTAACTTGATCTTCTACCGATCATCCCCCTCGAACCTTTACGAATAGTTTTGCGCATTACAGTGGACTACTTACTGTCATTTTGGAGCCCACCGCGAGGGGGTTTCAAGTCAGTTTGAACAACGCCACCCCGGCGCTCAGCAGATTCCCATCCAGAAGATCTCCGTTTTGAGATAATCCGAGCCTTATCAGACCCTTCTGCTTCCTCCACTGACACTTCACCTCTTGACACCGCCTCAGCTACCCCCGATATCACTCCGCACCTCTTACTTCCTACTGGGGAAACACACTTTAACATCCCCGAAGAGCATATGCACATAACTCCAGAAGGATCTGACTCCGAACCAGGGTACATCACACGCGCCGGATCTCCTACAGATTCAGGAACATCTCCTGCATTCACAACAAGCCCCTTTGATACTAGTCCCTCGCGCAATGTTACCCCATTTGATCCCTCAACCCTGGCTGATAGGCTAGACATCGCAGACCTCGGTCAGAGCTTCGTAAATGTACCTAACCCATCCGACCGTACATACCCCCTTCGCTCCGCTTACTGGACCCCGTTCAACACCATGACGACACCCACCACCACTTCCACCTTGCAGGAACCCCCTGTAGCCCCGAAACCTGAAGGAGTGCCTGATGGCATTCCACCCGCTATCAATGCACCTCCCGCCGCTGCGCCAACTACGGCGCAACTAATAGAACTTCTTGGACACTTCGTTGCGCAATCGGCTAACCAGCTTGCGCATGAGCCTAGAACGCCGGAAATGCCTGCGAAAGGTCACTCCGCTGCGCCTAAATCCAACGACGAGCCCGCCAACCTAGAAAGCTACTTCACCGAGCTTGAATATCAGTTCAACAGATGTTGCATCACAAGCACGTACAATTGTAAGGTCCAAGCCATGCGCTATCTTGATGCTGCTCCGCACCGTGTCTGGCGTGGCACAGACGCATATGGGAACGACGATAGAACTTGGGAGGATTTCAAAGACAAAATCTACAAGCTCTACCCAGGTTCTGGAAGTGAACAATGTATCAACCTCTCAGACATCCTCGCTTTCGTTGATGCCAATGCCCAAGTGCCCTATCCTAACAAGAAGGAACTCGGCGCCTACTACCACCGTCTCCTCAGCGATACCACAATGATGATCCGTGGAAATCGCATGACCCCTCGTGAACAATCCATCATTTATCTTCGCGGATTACCCAATCTCCTCCAGCGCCAAACCACGTGTCGCATAGGCATGAAGAATCTAGATCGGCACCCCGAGGACTTCCCACCGATTCCCGAGTTATATGATGCTTCCGCCTTCTGCGTGTTAGGAGGCGGCATGACGATGCCTATCTCAAATACATCAGCGCCTACAGTCCCATCTATCGCACAGACCCTTCCCTACGGCGGCGCATCCTTGTTCGGCATAATGGCACCCTCCGCCGCACCTATAGTCCCCAGTGCACCTACCATCCCATCCGCTGCACCACAGGTCCAGACACCTGCACCAGCCCCAGCTAATCAACCTCTACCGTTTGCGCCTTGACTCTGTGCTGAGGAATTCAGTGCTCTGCTTGCCAATAGCATCGCCAAAAAGATGAGCGCTCTCTGGGCGCCACAACGAAACTCCACACCACAAGATCGCCCGCCCCAAGGAGGGAACAACTGCAATTTCTGTGGACAAGCGAACCACTATGCCCACAATTGCGACACTGCTGCTAGGTACCTTAACGAGAATCGCTGTAAGCGTGACCAACAAGGACGGAATGGGAATTCATCGCGGGTTTGATGAAAACCTCCAACAAGCCATAGATCGACTGGCGCCGGTTCGTGTAGCGGCAATGATTGAACTTGTCTCGCTGCAGCTCGCCGCCACCGCCTTCGTGAATTCCGTAATTCCCACTGCAGTTTCCATGCACGTTGGCACTCAGGATGAGGAATCCGACGATGAAGAACCTGAGAATCTGTACGCCGCCAGCTGCGAAGAGGATTTAGATCACCTTTCCAATGATGAATTGCAGTTTTTAGTACACTCGCTCAGTGGTCAGCTCAAGAAGTCAGGAAAGCCTGCAGCCTGTGGTGCTCATGCTGCACCGCCAAAGTCACACTGTCGGCGCCTGCAGCGCCAGTACCCACACCCCCAGCACCTACATCTATGAACTCGACCTCTGATTCGCAGGCAGTCGCCAAGGTCATACCTGCCAAGCCCGCAACCCCTCAGACCGTCGTGCCACAAATCCGGAACACCGATTACAAGAATAAGGGCAAAGAGGCACCCGGCCCTGATTTCCATTACCAGTGTCCGATCGAAGATAAGGCAGATGCCAAGAAGGTCCTTGATCGCATTCTCGATGTATCCATCCCAGTCACCGCCTGCGAGCTGTTATCGCTCTCTCCCGATGTTCGGAAGCAGGTCAAAGAATCCATGATGACCAAGAAAGTCAAAGCCACCGCCTTCGTTGGGGTCGACCCTGTCTCTCACTTTCTTAATTTTCTCGACGCTTGCGACTGTCATGAAGGGTTAGTGGTAGCCAAGGAATCGCATGCGCTGCGCTCGATCATCCCCATCGTCGATGGCTGTCTGCCGATCGAATGCATTTTAGATTCAGGATGTCAGATCGTCGGAATGTCCTGCGCCGTCTGGATGGCGCTGAGATCGCAGATCAATCCGAAGCACACGGTTTCCATGCAATCCGCAAACAGTACTGTCGACCGATCCCTCAGTATCATCGAAAATCTCTCCTTCTGCTTCGGCGCTATAGAATTACAGCTACAGGTTCATATCATCGAGGACCCCGCCTACGACATCCTTCTCGGGCACCCATTCGACGTCCTCACCAAGTCATTTGTGAAAAACTATCACAATGAAGATCAGACCATTACCATCACCGATTCTAATGACTCCAGCCGCATTGCTACTATGCAAACCCATCCACGCGGACCCCCTCGACATCATGCACAAAAGTGCCGAGAGGGTTTTTAGGTATCGATGATCTGCGGAACCATCCCCAGGGAGACGCTCTTGAAAGTTTTAATGTTTCGTTACATAGAGTTTCGGACCTTGTTGCGGCGCACAAAGATCCGACCCAGTTTGACACCGAGTCGCTGCCTGGATTTGCCCTTTCTATAGATGCCACTCCATCTCCTCCCACTTCCCCACCTGATTTCACTACGTATATGTTGTCTACCTCCGGCCCTATCATCCCCACACCCTCTAGATTGTTTGTCGCTGAAGACTTGAATAATCACTCCATTTCCACCTATTACCGTGCGCAACCGATGGTCTCAGCTCAAATCACTGAAAATGAACGATTCCTTACGCATACCTTGGTCCACATCAAGAGCGACAGATCATTTTTAGATACCCTATCTACCCCATTCTCCTCGCACTCTACCCCGAGTACTGGCGCCGACTCGGACGCACACGTGTTCAAGTACAAGCCAGTCGCCAAGAAAGTCAAATCCGTTCCCGCAACGCTTCCAGAAGAATTCCGCACCGCACACAAGATCATCGGTGATCCGTTGGCGGACATGCCATCCCTCTCTCCACATCCTACCGACTTTGTACCGACCGGCCGCTATAACGAAGCGGCATGTGATATCATAGATGCGAACCACCCTGGTAGCTTCCTCTTACCAGAGGAGCGCAAGCTGATGCATCATTTTATGATGATGTTCGAACATGGATTTGCCTGGGACGAAAGTCAGAAAGGGAGCTTTCGTGAAGATTTCTTCCCTCCCATCAAGATTCCGGTTATTCCCCATGTACCATGAGCACTGCGCAATATTCCCATTCCTCCAGGAATCTATAACGATGTTGTCAAGATCATTCGTGATAAGATCGCCGCCAGTACCTATGAACCTTCGAGCTCTTCATATCGCTCGTGCTGGTTCACCGTCTTAAAGAAAAATGGCAAGCTTCGTATTGTCCACGATCTACAGCTGCTCAATGCAGTCACAATCTGTGACTCCGCCGCCCCTCCCTTCACCGAACAATTAGCAGAATCATTCGGCGGTCGAAGTTGCTTCGGGCTTCTTGACCTATTTGTCGGGTATGACGAGTGCCCCATCGATATCCACTCCCGAGATCTCACTACCTTCTCCACCCCGTTCAGCGCCTACCGTCTTACCTCAGTCCCAATGAGCTGGGCGAATGCAGTCCCCGCATTTCATGCTGATGTCACTTTCACACTCGAAGCAGAGATTCCCCACATCACCATTCCCTTCTTAGATGACGCTGGAGTAAAGGGACCACCCACGCGCTACGAGCGCCCCGACAGAACATACGAAACCATTCCGGAGAACTCTGGAATTTGGCGCTTCATCTGGGAACACTTCCAAAACCTCTCGCGCCTCGTCCAGCATATGATCCACGTCGGTTGTACTTGGTCAGGACCCAAAGGAATACTGTGGGTTCCAGAAGCACTCATTGTTGGACACCTTTGCACATATGATGGTCGACGTGCCGATACTGGGAAGGTCGCCAAGATTGCAACGTGGGGACCGTGCAAAATGCTCTCCAAAGTGCGCGCCTTTTTAGGAACAGCAGGACTTATGCGTATTTTCATTCGCAACTACTCTGCGATTACGCGGCCACTCACCCGCCTCACACGAGAAGGGATCGACTTTGAGTTTGGTCCAGAAGAGATCGAAGCGCAGGAGCGCCTGAAGCAGGCTATAGTCACTTCGCCAGCTATCAGAGCCCTAGATTATGAATCCGATGCGACGGTCTATCTTTCAGTGGACACAAGCTACATCGCTATAGGATATGTCATCGCTCAAGACGATCCTGATAACCCGAAGATTCGTCGCCCCAGTCACTTTGGATCCATGCTTTTCAACCCAAGGGAAGCAAAGTACTCCCAACCGAAGCTCGAACTCTACGGTCTATTCCGAAGCTTACGTGCCGCACGCTTGTGGATTATCGGAGTACAGAACTTAGTCGTCGAGGTTGACGCCAAGTACATAAAGGGAATGCTCAACAATCCTGACATTCAGCCTAATGCGACCATCAACTGATGGATCGCTGGGATCCTACTCTTCGACTTCACTCTCAAGCACGTTCTTGGTGCTATCCATGGACCAGACAGATTGTCCCGGCGGCCAGCGCAGCCAGATGACGAGCCCGATCCTCCCGATGATTTCGAGGACTGGATTGATAAATCATATGGGTTTATGCACATGATTAATCCCCGCTCTGTCCGCCACGGCGCTGGTCCAGCGCTTTCGCTATACACTCTTGCAAGCCCCCACGACCAGCAATCGTCTCAGCCGCCATTTATTATCCATAGTGCTGCAGATCTGGAACCCACCCATATATTCGCCAATGAAACCATCGCTCCTCTCGACTTTACACCCTTTTCCATAGACACTGACACTATCTTCATTCCCCGAACCCCAGAGACGGAAGTCGCCGACCGCCGCCTCAATCTTGTCATTCATGTCCTCCGGTCTGCATCCCGCCCAGAACAGGTCATTGAATCCGAGTGGCGCCGCCTTATCAGCTATGTGCTCCGCTTCTTCATTCACGCCGACAACCTATGGTGCAAGAACGCACACGGCGAACACAAGATTGTCATTCCACCAGGTCGTCACCTGAAGCTTCTCACTCAGGTGCATGATGAGGTAGGACACCGAGGTATGTATGCCACATGAGCACACCTTATAGAGCGCTTCTGGTGGCCCCACATGAGTATGGATGTCAAATGGTTTACAGACTCTTGCCACGTCTGTCAGACCAGACACCTCCATTATATCAATATTCCACCTGTTGTAGCGAGGCCCAGTATGCTCTTCAGCAAGGTGTACATCAATACATTTAACATGCCAAGAGCTGGTGGCTTTGGATATGTGGTACATGCCCGCTGTTCGCTTAGCTCTTTCCCTGAAGTGTGGATGCTCCGACGAGAGACAGGACTCACTTTAATGGACTTTATATTTCAGGACCTTCTCTGCTGCTACGGCGCTGTCACTGAGCTTGTCACCGACAATGGTACCCCCTACATAGCGGCGCTCGATGAACTGAAAACCAAGTACGGCATCACGCATATCCAAATCTCCGGTTACAACTCCCAAGCGAACAGTCCCGTCGAGCGCAAGCATTGGGACTTCTGACAAGTAATGTTCAAAGTCGTCGACGGCGAGGCAGCATGATGGCCGCAAGGATTCTACTCAGCGCTCTGGTCAGAACAAGTCACAACAACTCGTACACTAGGATGTTCCCCTTACTTCGCAGCGCATGGCATCCATCCCGTTCTTCCCTTCGACATCGACGAGGCCACATATCTTGTTCCTCCGCCTGACGCAGTCCTCTCCAATGAAGACCTCCTAGCACATCAGAGAAAGGAGTTCCTCAAGCGCCAGACAGATCTAGATGACCTCCGACAGCATGTTCACACGGCGCGTTTGTCCCATATGGATCGCTTTTCACGAGATCATGCCTCCAAGATCAAGGACTACAATTTCACTCTGGGAAGTCTCGTCTTGATCCGAAACATGCATTTTGAGAAGTCCCTTAATCGGAAGATGCGCCTGCGATACATCAGACCTATGATCATCATATCACGGAATCGTGGCAGCGCTTACATTCTTGCCGAACTCAATGGAGCAGTCCTACAGCGACCGATCAGAGCCTTTCGAGTTATCCCCTATTATCCACGATGCACCATCACCCTACCGCTGTTAGAAGATATTTTAGACATCTCCACCGAAGAGCTCCGCCGACGAGAGGAAAGCAAAGAAGTAGACGAAGAGTTTAGCCCGCCCGCTAACGATGACAGCGACGACTCATAAAGTAACCCATCATCGCTCAAATCTACTAGATCTCTCCCCTTCTTTTTTATCCTTCACTATGAATTTATTCCCGTTGCATATTTCACCTAGCGCCCCGATGAGCGCCATTTTCATTCTCATCGCCTCAAAGCTCACTCACTCCTGATCCACCACCACCCTATAGTTCACAAACCAAAATACAAGTACAACATAAAGGTGATGATGATGAAAACACAAAACCGACCGCAGCGCTTCAACTCCACTTCCGACGAAATCCACCATGCACTACTCTCTGACCTCATCCTCCAAACCAGCATACTTCACACCAAATTTTGTCTCCCAACCCTGCAGAAGACCCTCGAGCTGCGTGTCCGCTGCATTATGCCTGGCTCTTAGCGCCAGGATCTGCTCCTCGTACTCCCTCTTCTCGATTTCCTGCTGACAAGAGCTCGTTGATGTTCCGCTGACATTGGACCTGAAGCTGGACTGCCACGATGACTCGCTAGGAATCGGTGACATGCCGTGCATGGTAACCTTGTCGACACGAGGACGCTTCTCCAACGGCACCAAAGCACCGGCAGACTCCCGAGTCCGTGCCGAGGTGCGGGAAGGTCCTGGCGCTAGGGTTGCCGTAGTTGGAGGACGGTCGTCCCGCTTCCGCTTGGCCACCTCCACCGCTGGCTTCGAGTGACCGACAGGCGGAGGCTTCATAATGACTACTGAACCTAGTTCGCATCAGCAGAACGGGAGCGGTGGAAATGTGAAATGAACCCTCTGGCAATGAGATCGGCCCTAGACACTTCCTCTTCCGCCTCCTGCAGCCCGCACATAAAGTCAGCGATATCAACCAGCACTCTATCTTGCTCTTCACACATTGCGCACAGCCCGGACGATTAAGTTGAGTCTGAGTACAATTTGATTGAGTGCAAATGATAGGAACTGGAACGCACCACGAAACTCTTGTCCTCTTCATCAAAGTCCCCGTCATCTTCTTCGTCTTCCTCAGGACTGATGGGTGCTCCACAAATAGCCCGAGGCTTGCGCCGCATTGGTCCCGTCGCCTGCGCTGCCGCCTTACCTTTCTTCTTGGCCTTTCCGCTTACCGCTGCCTTCTTGACCACCGTCGGACGATCCTCCTCCACCTCTTCTGACTCCTCCTCATCTTCCTCCTCATCCTCAACAACTGCCGCCGCCGCTTTAGCCTTGTCCTTCCCCTTTCCACCTACGATCCCCTTCTGCACAATGATTGATTGGGTCTCCACCTCCTCCTCGTCCACGTCGTTGTCATCCAACAGCACTGCCCATCCAGGATACCCGTATGCCAGCCACTCTGGTTCGACATACTTCTTGACGAAATTGTCGCAGTCAGCGATCTGAGTGACGATTGCAGCACTGTTGGCCTGTAAAGGAGTATGATTCTTTAGCTCGTCGTGTTCGGCCTGCGATACACAAGGATTATCAGATGTTCAGAAAGCGATTAAAAATGTGGTTACCTTCACCGATGCATACTTGCGCCCCCAGTTTTCGATATCAGTCGGGTTGATGCCCTGCTGTCCAGGAATTGTCATAAAAATGCCCTCAAGCGCCGTCTTGAACTTGTCAAACCGCTCCCGGCACTCCTTGGGATTCATGGCGATGGAGAAAGTCAGAAAGGAACCCAGCAACGTACCCACGCTATACCCTTCCACGCCTACCCTGAAGCGGAAGAATCTTCTAGAAGCGATCGCCGCCATTCTATTCCTATCAGCGCCGATCATCGGCCACCGCTAGGAATGTCCATGAATAGTTGCCTTGTGTTCGCAAGCAATTCCCCGTCTATCATCAGTGTGACCGCCAGGATACCGAAGCTATTGCCCTCAGAAGCCATTGGCACATCAAAATATATTGCTACCATCTATACCGCCGATCGCCGCCCTTCCCCATGATTCATTTATAGCCCCAGCTATCCGCCACCTCCACACCGTTCTAGCAACCGTCGGACCACGTCCAAACATAGGTGTGCGACCTTCGCTTCGAATGCCTGCCACATCTCCATTGGTTTATAATTGATCCTTGACTGAGGACAGTCAAATTTTAGTCCGGGGGAGATGACAAGCACGTACTTGCTGGACTCGGCAAACGTCGTTCAAACACAGGCGCTTTGGTCTGCCACGAAGCGCTGGCACTTAGTATCCTTTCAACAATCGTCTAGGAACCAGGATATTACCGATTGCAGCCAGACCTATACACGGCGCCAGCCAGCGCCGCCCCCTACCAACACACCCTCCGCTACATTCCAGTATCGGAGCACGCCATACAGGCTACAGGTACCATCTTGGTTTCATTTCTATCTCATTAGACGTCCGACTCGCATCTCTGACACCTTGCCGCCAGCGCCGATGGTTTTATCTTCCATCTCGTATCTCTAGACCTTCAACTCAATTAGAATATAGTTCCGTTTCGCTCTCCATAGTTTTGGACTCATAGAATAATGTTCCGACTCGTATATATTAGATTCCGACTCGCATACTCTCTAAACTACAAAAGCGCTGCAAGCGCACCTCAATAAAGCAGTTTTCAAACACTCTCTCTTAGCACCGTCGCTGAGTTGTCTCCGCCTCCGCTCAGTTATCGAACTTCGTCCTTCGTCCTCGTCTCGCAACATCGTCCAACCTCCATTCCCAGCGCTTGTCGTGCAAGCGCCTTCGTCATCCTCTGTTTACGTCGCATCACTTCCGATCTCTCCATTACCCATTGGTCTACAGGCACCCGCTGGCGCTAGTCTCATTCTCGACTTCTCCTAACTTGATCTTCTACCGATCATCCCCCTCGAACCTTTACGAATAGTCTTGCGCATTACAGCGGACTACTTACTGTCATCGGATAGGAAAGAGTCAGGGAGTCCGAAGCGTTGGTACACGTGATCAATGTAATTTTGTGCCGTGAGCGTGGCGTCAATCGTTTTGTTGCAAGGGATAGAAATTACCCCCTTTGTGGATCCATGGTCTACCACGACCATGAGACTGTCAAATCCGTCACTTTCGGGGAGGTCGGTGATGAAGTCACAGGTGACTTGTGAGAAGGGCTTCGCATTTTTTTGTCCTTTGATCGGTATTAAACTGGGTGAAGTCGGGTGTGTGTTGACCTTCATTTGTTGACAAATTGCGCATCCTGCGACATAGTTCTTGACAAAAACTGTCATTCCTGGCCACCAATAGTAGCGTCGTATCAATTCCAGGGTTTTGTAGTGTCCCGGGTGTCCTCCGGTCAGGGTGTCGTGGTATCGGTTTACGACTTCTCGTCGTAGTTCTTCATGAGGTGGTATATAGCACCTATCTTTGAAGAATAGCATTCCTTCTTCAATCTTCCATTCCTCTAAAGAGGATCTGATCGGTAGTGGGCCAT
>Ga0307516_10009691_pt1 | contig 10701 bp, 6 predicted proteins | sample 19_EM_MG_FD_203310 | JGI IMG/M metagenome (GOLD analysis project Ga0307516, IMG submission 203310) | Populus trichocarpa ectomycorrhiza microbial communities from riparian zone in the Pacific Northwest, United States - 19_EM | ecosystem: Host-associated > Plants > Roots > Unclassified | place...
GAGCTGCTGGCAAAGAAGCAGTTCGCCGTCGAAGACATTTCGCTGCAGGTGGGGCGCGGCGAGTTCATCGCGATCGTCGGGCCTTCGGGCTGCGGCAAGTCCACCTTCATGAAGCTGGCCACCGGCCTGAAGATGCCTTCGCAAGGCAGCATCCTCATCGACGGCAAGGAGGTCAGCGGCCCGCTCAAGATCACCGGCATGGCGTTTCAGGCCTCGTCGCTGCTGCCCTGGCGCACCACGCTGGACAACGTGCTGCTGCCGCTCGAGATCGTAGAGCCCTACCGCAGCAACTTCCGCAAGGAACGCGCGGCTTACGCCGACAAGGCGCGCAAGCTGCTGCAGAGCGTGGGGCTCGGCGGCTATGAAGACAAGTTCCCGTGGCAGCTTTCGGGCGGCATGCAGCAGCGCGCATCGATCTGCCGCGCGCTGATCCACGAGCCCAAGATGCTGCTGCTCGATGAGCCCTTCGGCGCGCTCGACGCCTTCACGCGCGAAGAGCTGTGGTGCATCCTGCGCGACCTGCAGACGGTGCAGCAGTTCAATGTGATCCTCGTCACGCACGATTTGCGCGAGGCCGTCTTCCTGGCCGACACGGTGTACGTGATGAGCCGCAGCCCGGGCCGCATGCTGGTCCAGCGCAAGATCGAACTGCCGCGGCCGCGCGAACTCGAAATCACCTACACCAAGCCGTTCACCGACATCGTGCTCGAGCTGCGCGAGCACATCGGTGCCATTCGCAAGCCGGCGGGTGGCGTGGTGGAGGCAGCGCAATGACGAAGGCTCAGCGTTTGCAACTCGCGCCCTGGCTGCTGTTGATCGCGGTGCTGCTGCTGTGGGAGCTGATCTGCCGCGGCTTCAATGTCTCGGAGTTCATCTTCCCCACACCGTCTCGCATCGCCACGCAGTTGTTCGAGTTCAAGGGCGTGATCGCCGGCCATGCATGGCGCACGTTCTGGGTCACGATGGTGGGCTTCAGCATCTCCATCGTCGTCGGCACGCTGCTCGGCTTTCTGATCGGCAGCTCGCGCCTGGCTTACGCGGCGATGTACCCGCTGATGACGGCGTTCAACGCGCTCCCGAAAGCCGCCTTCGTGCCCATCCTCGTGGTGTGGTTCGGCATCGGCGTCGGGCCGGCGGTGCTCACCGCGTTCCTCATCTCCTTCTTCCCCATCACCGTCAACATCGCGACCGGTCTGGCCACGCTCGAGCCCGAACTCGAAGACGTGCTGCGCGTGCTCGGTGCCAAGCGCTGGGACGTGCTCATCAAGGTGGGCCTGCCACGTTCGATGCCGTACTTCTACGGCTCGCTGAAGGTCGCGATCACCCTCGCTTTTGTGGGCACCACGGTGTCGGAGATGACCGCCGCCAATGAGGGCATCGGCTACCTGCTGATCTCGGCCGGCTCGTCAATGCAGATGGGCCTGGCCTTTGCCGGCCTGCTGGTGGTGGGTGCGATGGCCATGGCGATGTACGAACTCTTTGCCGTGATCGAGAAGCGCACCACCGGCTGGGCGCACCGTGGTTCCAATCACAACTGAGCCGTCAGCTGATCGGATATCGTCGCCCCCGACGTGACTACAACGCCCCGAGAACCCGCCGCCGCAACGCTGTGGAAGAACCACGACTACATGCTGCTGTGGAGCGGCCAGGTCGTGTCCACGCTCGGGTCCAGCGCTGCGGCCATCATCTACCCGCTGCTGATCCTGGCGATCACCGACTCGCCCGGTGCCGCTGGCTTGGCGTCTGCGCTGCGTGCCCTGCCCTATCTGCTGTTCAGCCTGCCGGTCGGTGCGTTGATCGACCGCTGGGACCGCAAGCGCGTGATGATCGCGAGCGATGTACTCCGCGCCGTGGTGGTGCTCACCATTCCGCTGGCGCTGTGGTTCGATGCCTTGACGCTCTGGCACATCTACGCCGTCGCGTTCGTCGAAGGCAGCCTCTATGTGTTCTTCAACATCGCCGAGGTGGCCGCCCTGTCGCGCGTGGTGCCGACGCCTGACCTGCCGCGGGCAGCGGCGCAGAACGAAGCCGCCTTCGGCGCCGCGCAGATCGCCGGCCCGTCCCTCGGCACGCTGACGTTCCAGACGCTGGGGCGCGCTGCACCTTTTGTTGCCGACGCGTTCTCGTACCTCGTGTCGGCGGCTTGCTTGTGGAAGATCAAGACCGACTTTCGCACCCCGCCCGCCACCGGCTCGCGTCGGCTGAAGGCCGAGATCGCCGAAGGTCTGAGCTGGCTCTGGCACCAGCCGCTGATCCGCTACATGGCCTTGCTGACGGGCGCGATGAACTTCGTCTACGCCGCCACGCCGCTGTTGCTGATCGTGCTGGCCAAACAGATGGGTGCGAGCGACCTCGACATCGGGCTCGTTTTCAGCATCGGTGGCATCAGCGGCATTGCAGGCTCGCTCATCGGTGGGCGCATTCAGCGGCGCTTCAGCTTCGGGCAAGTCATCGTTGCGGTGGTGTGGACACAGGCATTGCTGTTCCCGCTGTATTTGGCGGCGCCGAAGTTCTATCTGCTCGGCGCCGTCTTTGCGCTCATCTACACGCTGGCGCCGGTCTACAACGTCGTGCAGTTCAGTTACCGGCTGGCGCTGATCCCGGACGCCTTGCAGGGCCGCGTCAACAGCAGCTTTCGGCTGCTGGCCTTTGGCTTCAACCCGCTGGGCGCGGCATTGTGCGGTTTGCTGCTGGAGCACATCGGCAGCACGCCGACCGTGCTGTTGTTTGCGGCCTGGTATGTGGGGATGGCCGTTGTCACGCAGCTCAACCCGCATGTGCGCAACGCGCCATCGCTGGCCACAACCAAGAGAACCTGACCATGGGTTGGCACGGACACCTGAAACTCACCTACCGGAACAAGGCACAGCGCAGCGTCGTGCACGACGAGCACAACGGTCCGCTGCGCATTCTTCAAAGCCTGTACCCGGAAGGCGACGCCATCTGCCACAACGTGCTGGTGCACCCGCCCGGCGGCGTGGTGGGCGGCGACGTGCTGCAGATCAGCGCACACGTCGGCACCGGCAGCCACGCGCTGATCACCACACCCGGTGCCACCCGCTTCTACCGCAGCACCGGTGCATTGGCACAGCAGATGCTCACGGCCCAGGTGGACGACGGCGCGCGGCTAGAGTGGCTGCCGCTCGAGACCATCCTCTATCGCAACACGCTGGCCGAGAACCGCATGCGCTTCGAGCTCGCATCCAGCGCAGAAATGATCGGGTGGGATGTGCTGGCACTCGGCCTGCCGGCCAGTAACGAGCGCTTCGATACAGGCCGCTACACCCAACAGATCGAGCTGCCCGACGTGTGGCTTGAGCGTGGCACGGTCGATGGAAGCGACAGCCGCCTGCTCGACTCGCCGCTGGGCTGGGCGGGCCGCAGCGTGCTGGCGACCATGTGGTTCGCCGCTGGGCAAGCGATTGCCACGCCGCGGCGTGACGCCCTGCTGGATGCCGCGCGAGAAGCCATGGATGCGGACCCTTTGCGAGCCACTGCAGGTTGCACCGCACCGCATGCCGAGGTGGTGGTGTTGCGTGCACTGGCGCACCGCGTGGAGCCGGCGATGCATCTGCTGACCGAGGTCTGGCGACGCTGGCGAGCGCTGGCCTGGTCGCTGCCCGCGACACCGCCACGCGTGTGGCGGACCTGAGCAAGACCGCACCCTTCACCCGGTCAAGCAGCCGCTGCCAAGGGCAGCGTTCGTACACTGGGTTGTTGATCTGACAGGCCCTTACCGTCGCATGAAGGCTTTCAAAACGTGGATCGTTTACGCGCTGGCTGTCGCGTGGTTCGGCACCTCCTTCGGTGCCCGTGCAGCCGACCCCGTGCCTAAGGCTCCGCCGGAGCCACCTCGCTACACGTTCTCATGGCCGCTCGATGGAAGCGCGCTCAAGCCACGCGGTGGTTCGACTCGCGGCGCACCGGTGATGCTGGACCACGAACCGTCCACCGCTTGGAAGGCGCTCCAGGCACCGGGGCTCACACCGCAGGAGCGCGATCGTCGGGCCATCCTCGCGATGGCGGGCACTTACCGCGTCACCTTCGACTTTCTCGAGGTCGCCGCCTATGCCGCGACCGGCAAACCGCTCGGGCCCTATCAATCCTGGGGAACGGAAAAGATCTACGTCGACAAAGACGAAGCCGGCTTCGTCAGCCTCGTCCACATCCTCGAGATGCGGCTGCTCGACAAGAACGGCAAGGTCAGCGATCCCTTCGTCACCAAGCACTGGCGGCAGGACTGGCGCTACGCGCCCGATGTGATCGTCGAATACAAAGGCGGCGACCGCTGGGAACGGCGGCCGGTAGCCGATGCGGAGCGGCAAGGCGCTTGGATGCAGACCGTCTACCAAGTGGACGAGTCGCCGCGTTACGCGAGCATCGGCCGCTGGCAGCACTCAGCCAGCTTCTCGACCTGGCTCAGCGCAGACACCTGGCGGCCGCTGCCCAGGCGGGAATGGAGCGTGCGTGACGACTACCAGGTGCTCCTCGGCACCAACCGCCACACCATCGGCCCGACCGGCTGGACGCAAGAGGAGAACAACCTCAAGACCGCGCTCACCGCGCAACGCGGCATCGACAACAGCCGGCCCTACGTGGCCCGCGAGTACGGCATGGCCCGCTATGAGCGCCTGCGTGATGCCGACTTCGCGGCAGCGGACCACTACTACGAACGCACGCGCGCGTTCTGGGATCAGGTGCGAGATGCGTGGTCAGCAGCGTTCGATCGGCAAGGCACCATCACGCTTCGAGGGCCGGTCGACAAGCTTGGCTTGTTCATGCCGTTGTTCGAGCGGGCGGATCAAATCGAAGAAAAGGGCGCCACGACCAGTGGCAACAATGCCAAACTGATTCGTGACGTGTTGGCCGGCATGGGTGTGTATCCCTGAGGCAGGTACGGGGACTCTGACTTCGTTTCTGACGCAAGACAGTGCTCCATGCGCTCACCAGCTGATACCAACTCTGCTGCTGCACGACATCTACGTGCGCCTCATTACTTGACGACGAGATGTGAAGTCGGTTAAATCAGGCAGCATCACGTCATTTCGACGGGGCGACTGTCCCGGCACCCTGTGGCGAGGCCTGCCCGTTTCGAATCCTTCTCACGCCAGCGCGAATGATCAGTGCAACGGCACAAATCGAAGCTGCCGCAGTTGCGGCGGCAGCCGCGAACATCCAGCCAATCTGGTCGTTGTGCGCGGCCTTCATGTATTGGAGCTGCCAACCAAGGGCTGCGGCGCATGCCAGGATCAACGTCAGTTTCCAGGCTTGCTTTCGCCGGGATGGCTTCACCCACAGGTATGCCAACCAGATGAGAGCGATTGGCGACAGGTAAGAGAGCGCCCAGGAAATCAGAACGAAAACAAGCATGGGCGCGGAAGTGGAAGCTGCAGGAATCTACTTGCCGACGTCAGCCAACTCAGGCATGGGCAGATCGGTAGGCCGCAGCCGTATGCTCTTGAGCAACTCGTCCAAGCGCGCAAGGCTTTCTTCCACTGGCGGGGGATTCGTCTTGAGCGTCGGCTCTTGTTCCTTGGTGAAGCTGCGCATGTCCACCGTGATGTACGGCAGTACGCGCGAGTGACCCCAACCGCCATATCCCGTGTAGACGCTGTACCCGTTGACTGGTGGCTTGCCCGCATCCGCCACGTTCATGGATATCCCGCCTTGCTCGGCAGGTAGCGCGCCGATGCGTGCAATGCGCGGACCGATGCGTTTGACATCGCGGCCTCCTGCAAGGGCGCCACTCAGTCCGGCGCCGCCCGCGCGTGCGATGGCCTTGAGCCCGCTTGGCTCCGAGCCGTCGACGCCCCGCTCGCCCACTACGCCGGTGCCCACGGTGTAGACCACACCAGGCCGGTCGGCATAACGCAATGAAACCTCTATGCGAAAGCCCAAGCCCCCGTCGTCAGGAATAAAGCCGTAGGGAACACAGATGCCGCGCTCCTTGGGCACCTCGTACATCTTGCGGAACTTGAAGCGCTTGAGCATGTCCAGAAAGGCCCGCTGCCGCTCTTCGAACGGCGGTTCCCCTGCGCCACTGGCGCTGACGAATTTGTAGGCTCGGCCATCTCGGAGCACGAACGCGTAGAGGTTGGGGCCAGCGGCATAGCCCAGAGCTTCAGGGATGCCGAGATCGAAGCGGTGCCAATCCTTCGTGATGTTGGCAATGCGTGTTTCGGTTTCGGCAATTTGCTGCTTCCAACGCTCCATATCTTTCTGGAGCGCTACCCGCTCATCAGCAGTGAGTTGAGAGTTCGAATCACTCAGCCGGCGTTGATCGTCATCAAGAATTCCTTTCTTAGTCTCAATCGAGGTTTGATACTCGCGAATGCCGATATTCTTATCAGCCTCCACTTCGCCACGCATGTTCTCAATGTGAACACGTTTTGCTGGCGCCATGACCAGCACTTGAACATTACCCACCCACAAGTCGTCGTGCCCGCCATGCATGCTTTCCGTGAATCGGTAGCGGTCGCCACTGTGCAGCCCCGGTGCGTTCACCCCCCACTGCATGTCTCTCGGCGCATCGAAGACCAAGCGGCCTAGGCATTCCTGTCGGGTGCCAGGAGGTGTTGTGTAGCCCGAATGAGGTGCCTCACGTAGCTGAGCCGCTGTAGGCCCTTGCGACGTGCGTGGCGGTTCCTTGTTCTGCGCATTTGATGGGCCGCAACCCATGAGCAGCGCAACCAGGGCAACACCACATACCCTGCTGCGAAGACATGACTCGGCAATCGAGGGCAACTTGTCTCTCATGCTGGAAGCCCAGATCCTTCGGGCGTGTCCGCACTCGCCTGTTGAATTTTGTGTGCCGAATCAAACAGATTGTTTGGCAGCGGCCCGTTGTCGGCCAGCACGGTGAGATTTAGACCGGAGAGGTTGTTTTCGCGGCCCGTCCAGTTAGTGGGAAGTGCCACGATGAAACCCTGGATTCCGCCAGCGGATGGTGGAACCACGGGCGCTAAAGCGTGGGTCGCGTCCTTACTCACGTTCCACGTGTTCACCGTGTCGGCACGTTCTGGTTCGCGCCAAAACAGCGTGTCGAACGGCATGCGGTAAAGGAGCTTGCCGCCCTTCTTGTGGTCAAGGTAGGTTTCATACTTCCAGGTGGGCCACAAAGAGCTTGGTGGCGGCCCTGGCTCCTGGTCGAGCGCCTCCTTTGGTTGCACCGATGGGTGGGCGCCGGCGCGCGGAATGAACCAGAAAGCATCCTCATAGCGCGCTGCATTTCTGAGAGCCGTAGCTTGTATAGCTTTCCATGTAGCCGGCGCGCCCGGGCTGTCCAGAATCGCGTCCGACGCCAAAGCGGTTGCCTTGCGATTGGTGCTCTTGAGACCGAATATCTTCTCCCACAGGTCACGCCGCAGCTTGTGCACAGCGGCTCCTACCTGAACGGTGTGAATCCCATCGAGCTTGACCATCTTGGGCGTCTCATCGGTCACGATAACCGCCAACTCAGAATCGCGGTCACCCCACATGCTGCGGTCATTGATGTTGGCGCTGCCGAGAATTGCCACACGGTCGTCGGCAATCAGCAGCTTGCTGTGAATATAGATTTGCTCAGTCACCGGCTTGCCACCGATAGTGTCCCAATTGCGCAAGTTAAGCAGGGTCAGGTACTGCTGCCACTCCGAGTCGCTCACGGCGTCAATGATCTTCTTGATCGGCATCGCCTCGACCAGCCGCTTCGCTTCAGCCTGGTTGATCTTCTTCTCTTTGCGATATCGACTGGCCAAAATCGCCCGGCGCACGCCGTTGACCAAGCTGTACTCGCCGAACACCAGCGCGTGCATCGTTAGATGCACTTGGGTCATGATGTTAAGTGTGTCGAGCGTACCCTCGGGATGCACGGGCAGCACCAGGTAGACGTGGAACGGGGCGCCATCGTTGATGGCTTTGGTGATGGCATTGACGAGCGCCTGGCCGATGGGGTTCTTGAGTGCGTCCTGCGGCTTGCCCAGCAGGCGCGACACTTCAACGGTGGTCAGGTTCTTGAGCACTGAATTGATGTCGCTCATGAACTCAGGCCCCTTGGCCTCTTTGAGCACATCGTCGACCTTGGCCCAGCGCATGCGGCGCGGGATCTCTCTGACAGGGACGCCTTTGATCTCCAGCATCTCGGCGAACTTGGCATAGCCGGGTGAACGCCGAAGGTCGAGCAGCGACGCCATCGGCCCGGAGAACGCTGCATCGGTGGCGCCGTAAGCACCATGCGCCGACTGGAAAAACTGCCCTTCGATGTAGATGAAGTTTTGCGCAGCCGCAATGGCCTTGAGCATGGCCTTGAGGCAGTTGTTCTGAGCGCGCGGAGCAAGCGCGAAACCCATGGCTGCAGCTTCATCAACCAGTAGTTCTCGCGGAGCGCTGCGCAACACTTGTATCCAGTTGCCGCCCTTCTTGGCTTTGTCTCGCACGGGGACATGGTTGGCGGCAATGCGTGGCGCTTTGGGGGTGGCAGGCAGGGTCATGCCGGCGGACTTCAGTAATTTGGTCGCCAGCGGGTCGCGATAGTCCGTGTAAGACTGTTCGAACACGAGGGCAATGCTGTTCCAGCGACGCACGAAGTTCTGGCTCAGGTCAAACACCGAGGGGCCCTCAATGGCGCAATGCACGTCCTGCCAGGGCATGCGGGGCTGCACCGACGAGTCCCTCACGACACCACCAGCGGGCACGACTTTGACTTTGTCGAACAGCCGGCCATAGCGTTCGGGCTTGTTGTCGACGCTGGCATTGATTCCGGCCACTAAGCCGTACACCACCGCGTGCATGAATCGGGACACCTCGCTCACGAATTGCGGTGGCAGCTTGGACAGGTCGCCCCCGTTGATCCACGCGATCACGGCCGCACCTACGTTGGCAGCATTGGCGCTGCCCGTGTCGCGCAACTTGACGAGTTGCTCCCTAATGGAAGCATCGAGCTGATGCCATGCCCAGCGGCTAACGCCTTGCGCAGCGTCCATGGCTGCATCCTGGAGCGGCTCGGTGATGGCGTCGAACAGTTTCACGTTGTTCCACCAGTCCGACACGGCCCCCGTGACGTCGTCAACTTTTTCGCTCGCTGCAGAGGCCAGATCAAGGCCCTTTGCAATCTTTCCCTCCGACGGCGAAGTCACAAAAGTGGCTGCTGTGCGCGTGCCCCCTCTCGTGAATGCCGCGGCAATCAGCTCGGCAATGGTCACGCAGTTCTGCATTTCCACATTAGAGAGTTTGTGGATTGGCGGAACACAAGAGCTGTAAAGCTCATTGAGGCTGCGACCCTCTGCCTTAAGGCTGAAATTGGCATCGTCGCGGCGCCCGTAGGCGAGATCCATGCCGCCCATGAAGGCCTTCTTGTTGTCGATCACCACCAGCTTCTGGTGATGCGCGAAAGCAATGCTCAGGGTGCCTTGATCGCTCTGCGCCGTGGCGGGCAGGCAATGGGCGCGCCCTTTCAGGCCAGCGGCATTAAGGTGAAATACGGCGAGCATGGTTGCCAGATAGCCAGTGTCGACAGCAGGCGGCGCCATCCATGGCATCACGTAGACCGTCGCGCCGCTTTTCATCGCGTCTTGCAGGCAATGAAACAGCGTCTTGCTTCCTACCAACTCCACGTCGTAGTTGACCTGCCAGCCCATGATGAAGACCGAGGAGGTGGCCCCGCTGATGGCCGCGGCCACCTTCTCAAAGTACTCCTTGCCGGTGATGTAGAACTCAACCGAGTTCCCTTTCTCAGGTGCGGAAAAAAGTGCGCCCCATTCGAGGTTGACGCCCCGTGGCGCCACCTTGGCGTAGTCGGCCACCTGAACGTCGGTGCCATCGTGAACGAACCAGCCAGGGGCAGACTTGGCCTCGGCTGCGCTCTGTCCTTTGTCGTCAACGATTTGATGAACGGTCTTGGTTGCCATGTTCTTGCTCTCTGGAGTACGGGATCACGCGAAACAGCTCGACAACACTCACACCCCTTTGAGCTTGCCCGGCAGTACACCTTCGCCCGAGGCATCACTTGCCTTTTTGGCGTAGTGAATTTCATCGTTCAGACCATCGCTATGTCGGTGCGTGTGCAAGTCGCTGCTGAAGTCCGATGCGCTCATGGCGTGGCGTAGCTTTTCGTCAGGTGTCCAGTCCGGCTTTTCACCGGCGACATTGATTTGCACTGCATGGCCCCGATACACCAGCCAGGTTCCGTCGGGGTCTTGGCAGTAGGCCTGTGCAACGAGTTTCTGTTGCGCAGCATCGAGTTGCACCTTACCTTGCGCATCGCTCACGCCGGAGGCAACAACTTGCGTGTCTTCCAGCAAGACCATTCCTTCCGGTTCATGGCGGCTGCGAGCAATCTTCCACTGCGTGAACGCGAGCGGGTGTCCGTTCGGGCCGGGAGTGTCTGCCAGCACCATGTTGAAGACAAACTCGCGTTCGGGCATGGCTGATCGCGGCAGTTTCGGCATCGCGTAGCTCTCCGACGCCGGCCCAATGAAGCTCTTCTGCGCCGCCTTGACGGTGATCTTGCCGGGGCACTGCGTGGTAATCCCATCAGCGCTGATCACGATCTGCGCTCCACCCGATGTCGCCAACGTGATCTTCTTGGCTGCCGCCCAGTCGATGTGCGCGTTGGCGCTTTGCACGTTGATCAAGCCCTTGGCTGCGACCTGCGCCTGACCGGCCTGGGCCTGCATCTGCACCGGCCCCTGGCCCGCGATCATCGTCAGGCCCTTGCCCTTGGCG
>Ga0307516_10009692_pt1 | contig 10701 bp, 9 predicted proteins | sample 19_EM_MG_FD_203310 | JGI IMG/M metagenome (GOLD analysis project Ga0307516, IMG submission 203310) | Populus trichocarpa ectomycorrhiza microbial communities from riparian zone in the Pacific Northwest, United States - 19_EM | ecosystem: Host-associated > Plants > Roots > Unclassified | place...
ACCACGGGCCGCGTGACGCTCGACCACGCGCAGCCCGATACCAAGCCGATGGACCTGCCGGCCAACTGGATCAACCGGCTCTGGCTGGTGCCCAACGTCGGCGTGGTCCAGGTGCTCAACGCGTACTCGCACAAGTACATCCTGACCGACGTCCAGCTGAAGTGAGCAGCGGCCCGCAGCGCTCGCGACCCGGCGCGCGGTCCGTGCTCCAGCTGCCCGTTCTGCAGCTGATAAAACCGCTGCGCGATCGGATCCGCGCTGGCCACCCGTGGCTGTACGATCGTGCGCTCGCGCCGCTGCCGGGCAGCATCGTCCCCGGTGAGCTCGTCACCATCGCCGACGCCGAGGGCGAGATCGCGCTGGCGTTCGCCGACCCGGCGTCGGCGATCCGCGCGCGCCTCCTCGCCGAGCCCGGCACCCGGCTCGACGCCGCCTGGACCCTCGCTCGCGCCGAGGCCGCGGCGGCCCGGCGGACCCGCGATCCGGTGCTCGCCGGCTGCACCGGCCGCCGGCTCGTCCACGGCGAGGGCGACGCCTGCCCCGGCCTGGTCGTCGACCTCTACGACACCACCGCGGTGATCGTGTTCGACGGCAGCGCCGCCGCCGCGTTCTGGCGCCCCCGGCTGACCGACGTGCTCGCCGGCCTCGAGCGGGGCGGCCAGGTGATCGAGCACGCCTGGCTACGCGGCGAGCGCCGCCGCACCGCCGGCGCCACCAGCGCGGGCGAGGCCGTGCGCGGCGCGCCGCCGGCCGAGCTGGTGATCAGCGAGGACGAGGCGCGGTTCGCGGTCGACGTGCGCGCCGGCCAGAAGACCGGGTTCTTCCTCGATCAGCGCGAGAACCGCCGCGCGATCCGCCGCCACGCCGCGGGCCAGACCGTGCTGAACCTGTTCGCCTACACCGGCGGGTTCTCGCTGCACGCCGCGCTGGGCGGCGCGACCCGCGTGACCTCGGTCGACATCGCGCCGCCGGCGATCGCCGGCCTCGAGCACAACCTCGCGCTCAGCGGCCTGCCCGCCGACACCCACGAGCGGATCGCCACCGACGCGTTCGACTTCCTGGCGCGCGCCGCCAAACAAGGCCGCCGCTGGGATCTCGTGATCGCCGACCCGCCGAGCTTCGCGCCCAGCGAGCGCGCCAGGCCCGCCGCCCTCGCCGCCTATCGCAAGCTCGCCGCCGCCGCGCTCGCGGTCACCGAGCCCACCGGCCGGTTCGCGCTCGCGTCGTGCTCGAGCCACATCACCGAGGCCGATCTGCTCGAGCAGGTCGCCGGCCTGGCCCCGCTGCGGCTACGCGCCGTGGCCGGCGCCGCCTCGGATCACCCGGTGCTGCCGGCGTTCCCCGAAGGCCGCTACCTGAAGTTCCTGCTGTTCGACCTCGGCTAGCCGCGGTCGGAGCATGGCCTCACCTACGGTGCGACCGGCGGTAGCTCGGCCGGGACATCGAGCGGCGTCTTCAGGATGATCGTCGCGTGCGGCACGCGCGGCCCCCAGAGCTGGCTGTTCGCGATGACGTAGAGCCACCGCCCGACCACGGCACCGGTGGTCGGCCCGTCGAACAGCGGGTGCGCCGATTCGAGGACGTCGACCCGGGTCACCGCGTCGAGCGCCGGGGTCAGCCGCGCCGACACCACGCGGCCGGGCCCGGTCAACGACTGGATCGCGACCAGGCGCGCGCCGCCCGAGTCGCGGACGAAGTACATGCCGTCGAAGATCCCGAGCGAGCTGCCGGTCGGCTGGCCCAGCCGCAGCACGCTCCGCGCCGCGACGTCGACGCGGTAGACGCCGGTCGCGTCGGCGACGAACAGCAGCTGGCCGCGGTGGTCGAACGCCAGGCCGTTGGGCCGGAAGAACGGCGGCGTCGCGAACACCGGGGTGAGCGTCTGGCCACCCTCCTGCACGGTGTAGAGCTGCCCCGACTCGGTGTCGGTCACGAACGGCCGGCCGCTCGCGTCGATCGCCACGTCGTTGATCCCGTGGCTCGCCGGGCCGATCAGCGGGTAGCGCCCGACCACGGCAGCGGTCTTGAGGTCGAACTCGATCAGCGTGTTGCGCTCGGGTTCGCCGGCGACGAAGCCATCCATCCGGGGATAGGTGCCGGTCACCGCCCACAAGCGGCGGCGGCGGGCATCGACCCGCAGGCCGCCGACCGCGTCGATCTCGGATCGCGGCGAGGTGAAATCGACCGCATCGCCGCCGGTCGTCAGCTTCACGATCTTTCGCCGCGCCGCGCTGCCGACGTAGAACGCCTGGCCGACCGGATCGTACGCGATGCCCTCGGCGAGCAGACCGCGCTCCGCGATCTGGAGCGCCTCGCTGCTGGTGTGGTAGGCCGCCGCGCGGGTCGCGATCCGCTTGACCGCGGCGTCGAACGCGGGGTCGCCGACCAGCGCGGCGAAGTCGTCGGCGGTCGGCACCAGATCGCTGTGGATCTCGGCCAGCCGCGACACCGCGCCGATCGCCGCGCCGCGATCGCCCGCGCGCAGCGCCGACACCGCGAGCAGGTAGAGCGCCTGGGCGTCGTCCGGGTTCACCGCCAGCACCCGGAGGTAGGCCTCGGCGGCGCCGTGATCGTCGTGGATCCGGGCGAGCTCGCCCGCCTTGCGCGTGGCCCGCTCGAGCGCGGCACCGTCGACCCGGCCGACCCGGACCACCGGCCGCGCCGGCGACCCGCACGCCGACACGAGGACGACCAACCAGCCGAGGCGGCGCGAAACGACCTGCGCGATCATGCGTCGCGCCGAGCATGTCACGGGCGACGAGCCGCCGCACCCCGATCGCATCAAGCGGGGCGGACGCGGCCGCGCCGCGCGGCCTCGGCGCGCAGCGCAGCGGCCCGCGCGTTCATCTCACGCTCCTCGGCATCGTCGCGGTGGTCGTAGCCGAGCAGATGACATAGCCCGTGGGACGCGAGGTGGAGCAGCTCGCGGTAGATCCCGCGCTTGGCCTGCCGGCGCGCCGTGTCGAGCGAGATCACGATATCGCCGAGCATCGCCGGGTGGCTCGCCGCTGCCGCGCCTCCCCAAGGGGCGCCCTCGCCGTGGGGTGATCTCGATCCTTGCTTCGCTGCGGACCGCGGTCGATCGGGTCGGACGAGGGCATCGCGCTGCGCGAACGCCAGCACGTCGGTCGGCTTGTTCTTGTGACGATAGCCACGGTTGAGCGCGTGGATCGCCGCGTCGTCGACCAGCCGCAGCGAGACCTCGTAATCGGCGCGCTGGTCGCGGCGCGCCGCGGCGCGGACCATGCGCGCGAGCTCGACGCGCAACCGGCGGCGCAGCGCGGCCGGCACGGCGATCGTTTCATCGACCAGGAGATCGAGGCTCACAGCGGGCGCCACGGGATGGTCCAGACCTGCGCGCCGACGAACACATCGAACAGATCGCGGTCGAGCTGGCCGCGCTTGACGTCGGACGCCAGGATATCGAGCGCCTTGTCGACCGGCATGGCCTTCTTGTACGGCCGATCGCTGGCGGTCAGCGCGTCGTAGATATCGCTGATCGCCATCATCCGCGCCGGGATCGGGATCTGCGCGCCGCGCAGCTGGTTGGGATAGCCCGAGCCATCGAGCTTCTCGTGGTGCGAGCCGGCGATCTCGGGGACGTCGCGCAGGGTGCGGCTCCACGGGATCCGGCGCAGGAAGTTGTACGAGTGCACGACGTGGCTGTTGATCTCGATGCGCTCGGGCTCGGTGAGCGAGCCGCGCCGGATCTGCAGGCAGCCCGCCTCGGCGGCCGACAAGAACGGCGCCGCCGTGCCGCTGTCGTCGCGCCACGACATCGCGGCGATCTCGGCGATCCGCTCGAAGCTGCCCTCGTCGAGCACGGTCGGCTCGTTGGCGGCCAGCACGAACCGGATGATATCGTCGAGCTCGGCCAGCTTGTGCGCGACGTCGCGATCGATCCCGGTCAGCCGCGCCGCGAGCTCGTCGCGCGACGCCTCCATCAGGTAGCGGACCTTGGTCTCGAGCCCCTCGATCTTGTAGCCGCGCCGGATCAGCTGGAAGCGCTGCAGGATCAGCTCGCGGTCGTGCTCGTACAGCTTCTTGGCCTTGACCAGCACGTGCTCGCGCACGCCGACCTTGCCGAAATCGTGGAGCAGCCCGGCGTACTCGATCTGCGTGAGGTCGTTGTCCGAGAACCGGACCTCGCGGAACGCCCCGAGATCGGTCTCGTTGACCGCGATCGCGAGGTTCACGGTGAGCCGGGCGACCCGCTCGGAGTGGCCCGACGTCGTCGGATCGCGCGCCTCGATCGCGCTGACCGACGCCTTGACGAAGCCGTCGAACAGCGTCTTGACCTCGCCGTACAGCAGCACGTTCTCGAGCGCGATCCCCGCCTGCGACGCCAGCGCGAAGATGTAGGTCTCGGAGATCTCGTCGAACGGCACGACGCCGGCCTCGAAGTCGCTCGGCAGGTCGAGCTGGAGGAAGCCCTTGGCCCGCTTGTTGATCAGCTGGATCACGCCGATCACCTCGTTGCGCGCCGAGATCATCGGGACCGCCAGCACCGACCGGGTCTGGTAATGGTGGTGGTCGTCGAACGAGCGGTCGTGGACGAAGCACCACGGGTTATTGCCGATGCCCGGCGCCTCGAGCCCGTACAGGTCGGGGATGTTGATCCGGTCGCCGGACAGCACGCACTGACCGACGATCGACGTCGTCGAGACCGCCATCACCCGGCTGATCTCCGGCAGCTGCCGGCTGTCGTTCTGCGACACCTCGAAGCGCAGCCGGCGGTTCAGCACGTCGTCGTCGTGGCCCTCGACGATGTAGATCGACCCGGCGTCGGCGTTGGTCACGTCGCACGCGTGGCGCAGGATGATCGTGAGCAGCTTCTTGATGTCGCGCTCCTGCGACAGCGCGCGGCCGATCTTGATCATCATCTCGTTCTCGTGGCGCGACCGCTCGAGCTCGAGATCGCCGCTGGCGCCGACCATCCGCTGGACGATCGCCTCGGCGCGGCCGCGCAGCGTGAGCAGCAGCCGGGTCATCCCGAGCGGCGCGGTCACCGGCGTGACGTCGGTATCGGCCGGCAGCTGATCGAGCTTGGCGTCCTCGAACTCGGCGTCGGAGCCGACCAGGATGAGGCCGTAGTTGCCCGACCGGGCGCGCACCAGGTGCGGCCTGACCTGCTCGGCGTCGCGCCAGACCTCGGGCCACGCCAGGACCAGCAGCACCGGCTGGCGCGCGCGCTGCGCGACCACCTCGAGCTCGATCCAGCCGTCGCCCTGCCGCCGCACCCGGTAGCCGTTCATCCGGCGATCCCGTGCGACCGCGCCGACAAGCTCGTCGGGGCTCGCGACCATATCCGCCAAGCTTACCTCGGTTCCGCGGCGCCCGGCGAGCTGGGCTGGGGAGCCGTGGGCGCCGCGCCGGGCTCGGGGGCCGGCCCCCCCTCGCGGGCCTCGAACCGCGCCCGATCGCGGCGGTCGTAGGCCCGGATCAGCGCGGCGACCAGCGGATGCCGCACGACGTCCTGATCGCTGAACTGGACCTTGCCAATGCCGCGGATATCCTCGACCAGCTCGAGCGCATCGCGCAGCCCGCTGCGCTGACCGCGCGGCAGGTCGGTCTGGGTGATATCGCCGGTGATCACCGCCTTGGAGCCGAACCCCATGCGGGTCAGGAACATCTTCATCTGCTCGGGCGTGGTGTTCTGCGCCTCGTCGAGCACGATGAACGAGTCGTTGAGCGTGCGGCCTCGCATGAACGCCAGCGGCGCGACCTCGACCGTGCCATCGGCCATGAACCGCTCGAGCCGCTCGGCGTCGAGCATATCGTGCAGCGCGTCGTAGAGCGGCCGCAGGTACGGATCGACCTTCTCCTCGAGCGTGCCCGGCAAGAACCCGAGGCGCTCGCCGGCCTCGACCGCGGGGCGGGTCAGGATGATCCGGCGGACCTGCTTGTCGAGCAGCGCGCGCACCGCGAACGCCATCGCGAGGTAGGTCTTGCCGGTGCCGGCAGGTCCGACCGCGAACACGATATCGTTGCCACGCACGAGATCGACGTAGGCCTTCTGCGTCGCGCCCTTGGGCGCGATCGGCCGGCCGGTCCGCGGGGTCAGGATGACCTCGCCGAACACGTCCTGGATCGTCGTGCCGGCCGGGTTGTCGCCCTGCAGCAGCTTGACCGCGCGCACGACGTCGTCCGACGACAGCGACTTGCCGGCCAGCGCCATCTCGTAGAGCTGCTCGGTCGCCGACCTCGCGGTCTCGACGGCGGCCTCGTCGCCCTCGATCGTCATCTCGTTGCCGCGCAGGTAGATCTGCGCGCCCGCGGTGCGCTCGATGAGCTTGAGCCGCGCGTTGTTGCTGCCGCACAGCGCCTGGAGCGCCGCAGCGTCGTCGAACGACAGTTTTTCGCGTCGAATGGACTTGGTGGTCACGGGCATTTCCGTTGCGTCCGCAGACACGCCACCGGCCCGCGGGACGGCTCGTATAGCACGGCAATCCGCTATGGTGATGCGATGGATTCGGAGCCCCCCATCCCGCCTGCCCGTTCAGCCAGCCCGCCGCCCGCCGCCCGCCCCGGCGCCTCGCTGACCCGGCTGGTCGAGATCATGGACCGCCTGCTCGCCCCCGACGGCTGCCCGTGGGACCGCGAGCAGACGCTCGCGACGCTCCGGCCGTTCCTGGTCGAGGAGACCTACGAGGTGCTCGACGCGATGGCGCGCGACGACGCCGCCGGCCACTGCGAGGAGCTCGGCGACCTGCTGATGCAGATCGTGTTTCACGCGGCGCTGCGAGCCGCGCAAGGCGCGTTCGACATCGACGCCGTGATCGCGAGCATCTCCGACAAGCTGGTGCGCCGGCACCCCCACGTGTTCGGCGACGCCGCCGGCCGCACCGACGTGACGACGAGCACCGCGGTGCTCGCCCAGTGGGACGAGATCAAGCGCGCCGAGAAGGCCGCCGCCGGGGTCCGCAAGGACCGCGTGCTCGCCGGGGTCAAGCCGGGTCCCGCGCTCGCGTACGCACAGAAGCTGACCGGCAAGGCCGGCAAGGTCGGGTTCGACTGGCCGAGCTGGCAAGGTTCGTTCGCCAAGGTGGAAGAAGAGGTCGGCGAGGTCGCCGAGGCGATCCGCGCGAGCGACGCCGACGCGACGCATCACGAGATCGGCGATCTGCTGCTCGCAGCCGTGAACCTAGCTCGCAAGGTCGGCGTCGATGCCGAGACCGCGCTGGTCGACGCGAGCGCGCGGTTTCAGCGTCGGTTCGAGGGCGTCGAGGATGCGCTCACCGCCCGCGGCCGCACGCCCCAGACCTCGACGCTCGAAGAGATGGACGCACTATGGACCGAGGTGAAGCGACACGAGCCAAAGAGGTGAGTGACGAAAGTGATGCTTTTTTGTGCAGCCGCGATCGAGTGATTGCAATCTCGATGAGATCAGCCATTCAGTCACCAGGCGCTCCGCAAGTTATCCACAATCGCGGTGGGTACTCCCGCAGACCGGTGGATAACTCGCGGTGCGCACGATGTGCCGTGCGACCCGAGCGTGGAACAGCGTGGAACACGATCACCGCGCGCTGGTGCACGATCGCCGTGCGATCTCGCCTCACCGCGATGTCCAGCGCGTGGCGCGCGCCGGGTCCCGCCTCGCCTGCTCGCAGGCGCCGTCGGCGTCGCGTCCAGCTCGTCGGTTCGCGCGGCGGCGGGGTTTCTCCGACGAGCCGGCCGCCCGGGCAATGCGGCCTTGACTCGGGCGCCTGGCCGGGTTAACCACTCGCTCCCCTTAGGAGAATTGCCCGTGGCCAATATTGCGTCGGCCGAGAAACAGAATCGTAAGATGATCAAGCATCGCACGCGCAACCGCGCGGCGATGGCGTCGCTTCGTACCGCAGTCAAGAAGGCGCGCACCGCCGTCGACGACAAGGCGAACGAAGCGGCCGGCCTCGTCAAACAGGCCGTCTCGATCATCGACAGCGCCGTCACCAAAGGCATCTTGAAGCGGCGGACCGCGTCGCGCTACGTGTCGCGCCTCGCGACCCGCGTTCCGCCGGTCGCGTAAGCCTCGGCGTCCACCCCCGCGCTTCCCCCTCGGAGGCGCTTTGCGCCGCGCCCGTCGCGGCTAATTTTCGTCGTCGCTATCGGGTTCGCTGTCGGTCCCCGCGCCCGGGGCCGCCGTGATCCCGTACTTGCGCAGCAGCTTGTGCAGGTACTTGCGATCCATGTCGGCGTCGCGCGCGGCCTTCGAGATGTTGCCCTCGGCGCGCTTGATCAGCCACGCCAGGTAGCGGCGCTCGAACAGCTCGTTCCACTTCTCCTTGGTGTCGCGGAACGACACCCCGGGCTCGAACTCGATGCCGTCGCGCAGCTGGGCGCCCTTCGACGCGACCTCGTTGCCGAGCGGCGCGACCAGCATCCCGGGATCTGCGCCGAGCGCGAGCGCGCGCTCGATCACGTTGCGGAGCTCGCGGACGTTGCCCGGCCAGTCGTGCGCCATCAGCGCGACGCGCGTGCCGTCGGACAGGACGATCCCGCTGCGCGGCGCCAGCTTGCCGAGCATCGCGTCGATCAGCAGCGGGATGTCCTCGCGGCGCTCGCGCAGCGCCGGCGCGGTGATCGGCACGACGTTGAGCCGGAAGTACAGATCCTCGCGGAACTTGCCCTTCTCGACCTCGGACCGCAGATCCTTGCGGGTCGCCGCGATCACGCGGAGGTCGACCTTGGTGACCTTGGTGCCGCCGACCCGGCGCAGCTCGCGCTGCTCGAGCACGCGCAGCAGCTTGGGCTGCAGATCGAGCGACAGCTCGCCGAGCTCGTCGAGGAACACCGTGCCGCTGCTCGCCAGCTCGAACGCGCCCTGGCGAGCCGCGACCGCGCCGGTGAACGCGCCCTTCTCGTGGCCGAACAGCTCGCTCTCGATCAGGGTGCCGGCGACCGCGCCGCAATCGACCACGATGAACGGGGCATCGCGCCGCGGCGATAGCTGGTGCAGCGTGCGCGCGATCATGTCCTTGCCGGTGCCGGTCTCGCCCTCGATCAGCACGGTCGCATCGGTCGGCGCGATCCGCTCGATCAGCCCGAAGATCTCGCGCATCGCGGGCGACTTGCCGACCATCTCGCCGAGCGCTTCCTTCTCGCTCGGCAGGATCTCGATGCGCTCCTCGAACGGCGTGAACTTGAGCTCGCACGCGCCGAGGCCGATCACCGAGCCGGCGCGCAGATAGGCCTCCTTGACCTCGGCGCCGTCGAGGAATGTGCCGTTGGTCGACTTGAGATCGCGCACCAGGTAGCCCTTGGCGTCCCGCATGATCTCGAAGTGGACGCGCGACACGGTCTCGTCGCTCAGCACGAGGTCGTTCTCGGCGGCCTTGCCGACCCGGAACACATCGCCCGCGATCACCAGCTCGGTGCCGCGCTGCGCACCTTTGATCACGACGAGCTTGCAGCGCCGCAGGTTGACGGTCGCGGGCGTGGCTTCACGCCGGATCCGCGTCCCCGTCATGGGCTCCATCGGCGAATGCTACCGCGATCACGTTCGCACGTCTGCGGCGGTGAGCTGCGGCGGATCGCCGTCCAGGTTTCTTGTTTGGCGGATCCAACGAGAGTACCGTTCCGAAAGTGCAGCGCTTGTCTCGGGGGACCTGGGTGCTGTGCGCCGGCGCCGCCGCCTGCGCCATGCTCGTCACGCTCGTCGGGGCGCGCGCGGCTCACGCCCAGGCGGTCCAGGCCGCGCCCGCCAGGCCGTCCGATGCGCCGCTGCCGTCGTGCCTCGATCAAACGATCAAAGACCAGCTCGGCGCCGAGCTCAAGCCGCGCGGCGTGCAGAAGCGCAACTTCATCAAGAACAAGAAGATCGTCGTCGTCGCCCACGGCGGCCTGTTCGGCGGCGACCTCACGTCGTCGAACTGGATCGCCGGCGGCTCGCTCGGCATGTTCGTCACCGAGGATTTCGGGGTCAACCTCGAGTTCGATCTGACGCCGCTCACGCTCGATCTCGACTCGCCGCTCAGCAAGTTCTTCGGAGACAATCGGTTCCAGCCCGGCATGGCATATGTCGGCCTGGCGAACCTGATGTGGTCGCCGATCCACGCCAAGCTGAAGCTCGGCGGCGGCATCGTGCACTCCGATATCATGCTGTTCGCCGGCGGCGGCCGCGTGTTCCACGACGCGGTCCAGGGGCTGTCGTTCGATGCCGGCAGCGCGATCGATCTGTTCGTGACCCGCGCGGTGACGATCCGGATCGACCTCCGCGACCTGATGGCCGTCGAGGAGATCTCCGGAGAGACCCGCTACACCAACAACATCGTCGCGACCGCCGGGCTCGCGGTCTACCTGCCGTCGGGGCTGTGATGCGCGCCCAGCTGACGCTCGCCGCGGCGATGGCCGCCTCGATCGGGTCCGCTCACGCCGATGGCGATCGGCCGGTCGAACCCAAGCTGGCGCTGGCCGGCGCCGCACCGGCGAAGCCCGCGGCGGATCCGGCAAAGCCCGGCGAGCCGCCGCTGGGCTCGACCGCGATGTGCATCGATCAGGAGATCGCGGATCGACTGGCGATCAAGCGCAAGCGGCGCGGCGCGGTCGATCGGCTGTTCGTGAAGCAAGGCCGTCACGAGATCTCGCTCGGCGGCGGCTACTATGCGAGCGACCTGCTGAGCAGCACCTACATCGTGGGCGGTTCGTATACCTACCACATGACCGACGAGACCGCGGTCGAGTTCGCCGGGTGGTGGACCCACGCCAACGCCGATATCATCC
>Ga0307516_10009693_pt1 | contig 10700 bp, 16 predicted proteins | sample 19_EM_MG_FD_203310 | JGI IMG/M metagenome (GOLD analysis project Ga0307516, IMG submission 203310) | Populus trichocarpa ectomycorrhiza microbial communities from riparian zone in the Pacific Northwest, United States - 19_EM | ecosystem: Host-associated > Plants > Roots > Unclassified | place...
CCATCACCGGGACTGTGGGCGGTATTGTAACCGGTAATAATCACTTACTGGTATTATAATTCCAGTGGGAATTAGAAGGGACCTAAAACTGGTTACAACAGGGTGGCTGGCATTACAGTACGTTGTCACAATTGGAGCCATATATTACAAATGATTATAATAAGATTGTATTATAATATGGCTGTGTTATTAGTGTGGTGGGCCCTTCATTCCAATGGTGGGGGTTCATTGTAACACATCTGTCTCATTAGAATAATCTTACTGATTGCAATAGTACCACATAGCTGCAATTCCATTCAGGCCATTCCGATCCACACAGAGAATTCAGGTCAATTAAATAATATGGGATTGTGGCAATAGCCTTGTTCTATTGGACAGGATGTGCTGGGGGAATGTATAAAATAGGCTTGGCCCCAGGTCTACGCATCATTATGGCCTCTCCTGAGGCCATAAGGTGGGTCTCAGCTTCTGGAAGGTGCTGCTGCATATCTGGGATTGTTTGGCCATTAGATGCCAGAGGTAGAGGGTAGGAGGCTGGACCTGAGACATACCATTTAGCCTTTTTCTTCTGGCGAGTCTCCCTCACAGCTCCAGCTCCTGCAGCATCTCCCTCACCATCATTAGCACCCTCACCTTCATCACCATTTCCAGTGCCCTTTGTTTTTCTTCCAGCGCCTTTGGCACGCCGAGCTCTAGTAGGCACACTGCCAGGTCCATTGCTTCCTCCAGCTCCCTTCACCGCCCTTGCTGCTGGTGTACCACCTGTGGCAGCATTCTTACGTCTCTTCCGGTCTGTGGGAGCAGGCTGGGCAGTGTCTTCCCCTTCCTCCTGGGGTGGATGCATGCGTTTGCGCTTCTGCTGGGGGCCTTCACCTTGATCTAAACCCTGGTCAGCGTCAATGCCATCATGGTCCCCCTCTTGCTGATGGTTGGGAGAGGGGGGGGCAGGAGGAGGCTGCTCCAGGATGGTGGGAGACAATGGCTGAGGAGCTGGAGAGAGTGGCTGAGGAGCTGGAGAGAGTGGCTGAGGAGCTGGAGAGAGTGGCTGAGTGGTGCTCGACAGTGATTGCCTTCTTGTACCTTCATCGGCCTCATGCTCAAGGCCTTGGGTCCTGGATCCTGCAATTAGAGCTGGTCAATGGCGGGATGGGGAAGCATGGCCTAGACATGGTAGGCCACATACCCATGGTGTCTGGAGCATGTTCATCATCTTGGCCATCTGATGTGCTGTTCCGCTAGGCACATAGTGAATACCATGTTAGGCTGTTGTCACAGATCCAGGGTCTGCCACCTACTGTAGTACCCTTTCCCTGCCCATGTTGTGTACGCTGTGTCCATCTTGGATATGTGTAGATGGAGGTGTCCTAGGATGTGAGGTTAATATTGGTCCAGCTATGGTTGCCTGTGGAAATATTGTGTTCACCTGTACCTCTCCATTATCGCTTTGCTGCTGGATGCGTTGGATTGTACACCTATAGGCGGTGTCTGCAGTGATTCGGATGTACCTTTGGGGCCTGGTGGAACTTGCACCTCCATTGCCAAACATCTTCCTGTGGCTACACTAGCATCTGGCATGTGGAGGGGAGATGGGGGAAACACATACCGCTGCCACCATCCCATTGTCTCAATCACCCATGGGAGTGTGTCCCTTGAGAGGGTCTTGACAATAACATGGTAAAAGTGAATGAGACTAAATGTCCCAACGATGTCGGTCCACTCGACTGCTGAAAGACCTATGTAGGCCTGGTAATGTTTGAGGTATCGATAAGGAGTGGATGGGTATAGTGAGCAGCTGCACTGGCCTGGACTGCCGCATATGCGATCATGCGGGGTGTAACCTTCTCAATCTCATGGCGGGTGAGGAAGTCGCGTGGTCCTTTAGACTTCTTACAGGGGTCATAGCACTTTCCTGGTCCATCTGCCTCAGCAGCAGTCTTATTTCGGAACAGCCGGAGTGCAACCTAAGGTGGGGGAGAATGGATAATGGGGTGGATATGGTGATGGCATAGGACATACCCGGGTAAGGATGTGACCACGGAAAAGGCCATTCTCAGCCTTTCTTGCATTCCACCCAGCTTCTTCGTCATAGAGAAAGGTTGGCCATTCTTCAGCCACAAGCTGGAAGTCAGGATCATTGTTGTCAAACATGGCGATGGTCCTGGCAAGGATGTTAGCAGTGAGCAGGGTGGACCAGCATTGCCTACCCAGCGGGATCTGCCTCAAATGCATCCAGATGCTTGCGAGGGATTAGGAACCTTGCTGTTGCATGGCTCTCCATTCCCCTCAACTCTTTGGGCAGGACTACTGGGATTGGGATCCCAAGGTCATGGTCCTTTGATGGCTGCAAATATAGGAGAATTGCATCTCGAATAGCACTTGTGCCGTTCACCCGTGCCTGCGTTGCTGCCCTGGAGATCTAGATTGGCAGGGTCTCAGAATAGCAATGGTGGGGCTGGTTGGAGAGGGCATACCTCTGTAAGGAGTCGAAGGTCCTGTCCCGAGTTGAGATGTCCTTCAAGATCTTTAGAACTACTCAATAGGAGGTTGGCACCGAGGAGGGAATGGTACACCTGGTACCTGCCCATGTGGCTTAGGAGGCCATGGTCTCAGTGGAGTGTTGGAGGTGGAGCCAATGCATGAACATACCTCTTATACTCTTCCTCATCTACCTCTCCACCATCGGTTCCAGGACATGCCTCCTCATCGTCTGGGTCCCTCACATCACCTATGACCTGGGAGCTTGCCTGCCATGACATGAGCATGAACTTCACTGACACTAGGGGGAAGATCTCAGAGGCATAGAGCCTTTGGGCAATCCCCTTGATTGACCTAGTGGGAGGCAGATTGATCAGGCATTGATGCAGGTCTAGAAGGAGGGGGAGCACACGGCGTACTCCGTCTGAGCATCGGTGAGCTCGCTGGCCCTGCTCTGAGGTGGTGGTGGGGCCATAGAGAGGTAGCAACGGTGTATGTGGGTGTGGGTGTGGGTTGTGGAGACTGTGAGAAGGCTGGGAGCCTATGGGGTGGTGGGGATGGATTGAACAAAGGTGAGAGAGAGAGGGAAGCTGGGGGAACTTCTGGACGACGGGGGCCGATGCCCCCACCGGCTATCGGCCCCACCCGAAACATGGCAGCCACTGGGACCGCTGCCAATCGAGTAGAAACCGTTTCCCAATGGTTATTTCAAATTGGGAACTGATTGGGATTGCTTCTGTCCCCTCATCACTGTTGAACTGGAGGTGGGTGTGGTGAATACTGCACAATGGTGGTCTGGCAGGTAGGGGGATTGCGGTCTATAGTGGGGAGAAGTGTATTAAGAGATTGTGGATTGAATTGGCGGCGGCAAGGACCTAGTTTCGCTAGATGACAGTGGGAAAGGTTCCGGCTCAGGGGCAGGGCGTCTGATGTGAATATATATAGTCCATTTCCCAATACATTCCATGCAATCAGTGGATGGGATCCGCGTGAGTACCATTAACTCATTCCCTCCATTCTACCACATCCATATGGGGATGTTGGCTACAAGCCATCACCTGAGATACAATCGCTATCCTCCTCCTCCAGATCACTTCCATTCCCTCCTTCCTGTTGGGCTATATCACCACCCTCTTCATCCTCTTCATCACTGCTCCCATCTTCATCCATCTCCAGATCAGTGTCCTGTCCACTGCCATTATCTCCATCTCCATCTTGCTGGTTCTCCTCATCCTCCCCATCATCAGTACTACTGGTGTCCTCCTCATCCTCATCCGCACTGGGGTGACCATGGGCAGCTGGGGTGGAACAATGGCCGTTGCTCTGAGAGGTGTGCTGAGCATTGCTCTGGTCTGGATCCGGTTCCCGATTGTGAAGGTTAGGCCACTCTGTGCCCCAGCCAGTTGTGTTCAGCCATGGCTCGATGTGGCGCATGTATAGGTGGCCAATGCCCCCTCCACGGAAGCGCATAAAGATGTCTCTGTCTGCTAGTCTGGATGCGGTGAGTGGAGAAAAGGGCCTTGGAGATCGCCACCTACATATTGATGCTAAACCCCCTCCAATCATCCTCCTCACCCTTGGGACGCACTGCACTTGGGCCAGCCAGATACTCTGCTGTGCGAAGAAGCTTGAACCTTGGAATGAGGTGTACCATCCTGATGATCTCATCTGGATGGATGAGGCCAAAGGCATCTGGCTGCTCCGCATTGCAGAAGGAGACTGATGGGTATCGGAGTTTGTGGAACCCTTGCAACCCATCTGGACCAGGCCCATCAACCCTGAACCAACGCACCCACACCATCTCAAGCCTAGCGGTGGAGCTCTCACCAGTGAGTAGGCTATTACCTGCACTGTTCCTGACATTGGCATGGAAGATATCGAGGACTCGGCCATATAGATAGGGATGTTCATTGCTGTCCGAGAGAACCATGACATCTGGGTGGAGCCTCTGGTACATCTTGTCCTCACCATCCTGCATGTCATATGTAGTGTACCTGAGCCTGAGGGTCTTGTGATGGTAGAGGGTGTTGTTTTGGATGCCCACACAGGCCCTCTCATCATCTGTAAAGCAGTCATAGGAGGTGATATCTGAGCTTAGGGCAGATGTCCACCGTAGTATGTAGTTCCTGAGCATCCTCTCAAAGCCCTTGAGGGTGGTTGGCATTGGTGATAGCAGAGAGCACAGAATACGTACCCTCTTTGCAGGATCTGGAGCTGCACCACGAGGGGTAGCAAGGAAGGACTTGAGGGTAATTCCATCCGATTCATCTTGAGCAATTACAGAGCGCTCCACACATTTGGGACCATGTTCCACTGGCCTGGGACTTGGCTCCAGTGGCTGGTGACGGTCCAGACACCCCAGCACCTCACGACGTCGCAGTACCCGACCGATGTCTCCAGGAGTGTCATGATTGTTGACGAACTGGTATGCACCCTTACTTGTGCGATGTGTGAGCTCCACCTACCCCAGAGTTACATTGATCAGTCATGGCAAAAGAGTGTAATGATGCCCCTCACCCACTGGGATGTGTAGTTGTCTGTGGTTCCACGCTCGTGGATGGCCAGTGGATAGTCACCAAGTGCATGTAACTTGTATGTATTGAGGTTGAATGCCTTTGGCCTTGCCCCACCTGTTGATGTTCTACCTGATGTGTTTGCAGCCCTTCGCATGCGTGCTCTGCTCTCCCGAGGGAGCTCAGTTGTGTTGAACCCCTTGCACGTGACACCAGCGAAATGGCGGAGAAGGATTCCCAAGTCAGCTGTGATCTGTTCAAAGGAGGTAAGGGTCTCCTCCGTATGGATGCGGAGCTTTGCATATGCATGCCAGCATCCCATCACAAACTGAAGGTCTAGGATATCGGAATTGTGTGGCTCTGGTAGGATGCCATCAAGCACTGGTAGAATACACTGCGTGTATCTTGCATCAGGGCAATGGCGCAACATGCAATGGAGCCTTCCTGTACCTGGAGTAGATCTTCATAGTTATGGGCAGCAAGCCTCTTCATCTGCGATGCATTCCCAATGAATCGGCGGATTCCGTCCCTGCCAAATGGTGTAACACGTCGGAACCTGCATCATAGGAAAGGCTAAGTATGGGGCAGAGGTGTGAAGATGGCCAGCAGCTACCGTTCATCAAGACTGGCCACAGCACTGGCAGAGTGATACTGGAGTATACGGATAATGTGTGTGAATAGGGCCTTCCACACTCCAAGCTCTACCTCATGCAGCAGATCAACCACAAGGAGGGAATACACGTTGAGGCCTGGGAGGCAGCCCATAAAGGCATTCTTCAATCCACATCAATCAGTAACACAGCTAGATGGCTGGGTGGGGAGAGTGAAAGGGACCTGTGGCTTACATGGACTGCAGCTCTGGACCCACCCTCTAGGACCTTCTCCACATGGCTCCCTGAAACTGCAGAGCCCCTGAAGATTGCCTTTCTCGCCTTTCTGACTATGCGAAACAGCTTGGGGGTTGGCTTCCTGATATTGGCCCGTCTGTCCCTATCAACATCTTTCCCAAGGTCCCGGACCTCTGCAAGCTCAACTAGACAGCGTGGGCAGGGGCACTTGCCCAGATTCTTGATATTTGCTATGAGGACTCTATACACAGGTATGAGTGGCACCCAGGTGACGCAGCTGAGGGGGCTTTACTTTTCTGGGTAGTCTGCTGAGTAGCAGTAGAATCGAGGAAAGACACGTCGGAGAACTCCATCTGGGAACATGATGACAATGCCGTTTTTGTAGACCTCCTCAAACTCGCCCTTCAGGATACGCTCTACAACGGCATGATACAGCACCCTCCGGCAATAAGTGAGTACGTCGTCAGAGGGAAGGATACCAAACTCCCTCTTGTATGAGTCGGCAAAGTCATCTGGAAGCTGTTCACCAGGTGGTCAGCTGGGGCAAAAGTGAGGGGGAGTGAATAGGCTACCTTTGGAAGGTAGGCAAGATGGCATGCAGCAAACTCTGATGTCTTGGACCTGTTATACTTTGACATATTGCCAAAGACAACATAGATGGGCCACAGGGATGCCGTCCCAAAGTCAGCAAGGTGTGTTGCATCTGATCCCAGCATCAGCATGACAACAACACTCTCTATTTGTGGATGGTCTGGTGGTGCTGGTATTCCCCTTATCTCCTCATACAGCTGGACCGCAGCATCTGAGCTGTATGCCTCCCCATATATTCGGATTGGCTTTGCACCTGGAAGTGGACACCACCATTCTGTGAATGGTGTGTACTCAAAGGACTTGGAGAATGAGGGATCCTGGACCTTTGCAACTAGGAGGTCCACCAGGGAGCGGTATCGAACTCCAGAGACCTCAAAGACAGGGGCATCCTCCTCAGTAGAGAATGTAGGATTATGTGCACGGGTACAGGGCATCTTGATCTGAATGGAGTCTGTCTTCCAGGGTCCACCACCAATCTTTGAGCCAGCCGCAAATGTGTCAAGGCGTCGGAACTCCGTTCGTGCATTGAATCCCTTGAGCTCCACAGGATCGACCCGGCCAGAGGCAATGAGCTTTGCCATATCATTGCTTCCCTCTACCGTCTTTGATGATGGGGCAAGGCAGCACTGCTTGACATACTCGAAGATGCTGTCATTTCGAAAGGGGTGCTGTGGGCGAGGGATACAGGTGGTGGGTAGGTCTGGGAGAGGCTCGCCGGGAGTGGCTGCCACACGGCAGACCCGGAACCTATTCAGTGGGGATCGATGGGGGTCCTGCTCCGCCATGTCTGGGATGGATAGCACTCCTGGCTCTTGGGCCACCAATGGCTCAACCCTCCGCTCCATAATCCCCTCATTGACTGGGAGTACAGTGGTGATGGGGGTATATGAAGTTGCCTCATAGTCCTTCCAAGCACGTGGGAAGCGGCGAGTACGTGCTGGACGCCCATGAGACATTGGCGTGGGCTCCGGGTCTGGTTCGGCAGGCTCAGGGTCCAGGTGAGGGGGTTCCTCCTCCAGTGACTCTACCTGGTGCAGATCCGTCATGCAATCATATGCAGATTAGATCAGTGCTTCAGCTTCCAGGGAAGGTGGAAGTACAAACCATAAGCCGTGGTGTCTTATGGGATGGCTCAGCATGTGGTGGATCCTGGTCATCCATATCAACATTGGGGAATGGGCGCTTGCTGGCAGCTCTAGGTGGATGTGCCTTTGAACAGCTTGTCATGTGCACTGTAACAGCTCTGCCAGGATGCCTGACAGATGGACGTGGCTTCCACCCACACATGGGACAGGTTGTCGCCATTGGGGGATGGTGAACTGTACAGTGCAAACACAGGTGTCCAGGTGCTGACAGGGTGGGGAAGGGTGAGTTGCCCCAATCACGTGTTGGAAATTCAGATGGTCATGTCCAATCACCCCTATACCCAGGTGCACATGTCAGAGGCTTGCGCCACCATCAAGGGCCACCACCTTCCCCTTTCAGTACCTATGCAGTACAGGGTGGGTCAGCCGAGTGTTTGAAGCAGTTTGCCACCATCATAGAATAGATCATAGATTAGATGAGGATAGCATTCCATATATTCAGATATCTTGCAGACGCACCTTGCCAGGGTCACCCACCATGGCATCAGAGGGAGTCAGGCACATGCTTCACATCTGCTGATGAGCGCCCAGTGGCATGGGGATATGCACTGTGTCAGCTGCCATGGTAGTAGGGCGGGCGGCAGGTTGCTAGGGAAAACGGCTTCCATCAGTGGAGTCATCCATCCCTGTGACTCACCTCGGCGACATCTCCCTCCACACATGACTGTTTAATTGGAACATCCATCCAGCCCTGTTCACAATCCACCCCATTCTTCCACCACTTGGAATCCCCTCATGGAGTGTGGTAAACCCTCTGATGCAACTCCCACAGTCTCAGCGAACCACTTCCAGCGGATGGAGCAGCAGCTTTCCCACATGCGTAAATGGGTAAATCACCTTGTGGGAAAGGTCCGGACCCTGGACAATGAGAATGCAAGACTTCAGGAGCTTAGCCACTGGCAGGCAAAACAGATTGAGCGCCTGAGAGAGGGCATACTGGTGAGATCTCCATTCCTCCGGCCACCAGTTGCTAAACACTGACAAAGGTGGTCTAGGATATTTCAGACCTTAAGAGGGCACTGACATGTCATCTGTGCAGGGAGATACTTCTGGCTCCCCAGGTGTAGGTTACAGACATCCCCCACAGCATTCCCTGCTGACATATGGAATCCAATATAGGCTTCTTCCATGTCGGCACCTGTTCTGCATAGGATGTATCCTCAAAGCATTCCGTGAGCAGGGTGAGCATCCCCTGTGGTACACATGTCCACAGTGCACCTGCACAGTGGGGACTACCCCACCACGGATGGATCGAGGTGTTGAGCCAATTGCCTCGTGGTTGCGTGCAGCATCTGGAGCAGACATGCCCTCCACTGATGAGGTGATGGGTTTGGAGAGGGAACTTGTTGAATTATGTTCCTGGGATAGGAACAAGTACCTCATCAATGGTGGCAACCCAGTGGTTGACCCCTCCTTATCAAGCCACTCTACACCATCCACACCACCAGTTTAGTAGCAATCCCAACACAATACAGTATTCGGTTCTCTCTTTCACACAATGACATGATAAGACAAGGTTCAACAATGTAACTGATCACCACTGAGAGTGACAGGATTATAGTTTCTACCATCCTCCCACTTGACCAGAGCAAGTGTTTCTCCACCACCATTGAGTGTATCCAATGAGACACACAGACACTACAGTATGAATGGAACCATAACAAATGCCACCTACCTAAACAACAGGACCCACAGTTTGTCAACCTTCCACGAACCACCATCTGATGGCCAGGAATATAATCTATGCATCATCAAGTGGAACAACCAGGAGAGAGAGTATGGTATCCAAGCCTGCAAAGTGACCAGAAACATTGGTCTATGTTTCTTAGAGTATGCAGGGAAGGGCCAGGTCCAAAGTCCCAGGATGGGGTTGGTGATATGGCTCACCCAAGCGAGTGGATCAATCATCCACCCCTCCCAGAAAACGCTGGGAAGGGCCAATAGAAGCTGGGGAGGAGAAGGCTCACCATTAGGCTCGCCTAAACGAGTGGATCACTGATCCACCCTTCCCAGAAAACACTGGGAAGGGCCTGGTGAGATATCTGGGATGATCCAATATTTTGGCTTGCCTGAGCAAGTGGATCAATCATCCACCCCTCCCAGAAAACGCTGGGAAGGGCCAATAGAAGCTGGGGAGGAGAAGGCTCACCATTAGGCTCGCCTAAACGAGTGGATCACTGATCCACCCCTCCCAGAAAACACTGGGAAGGGCCTGGTGAGATCTGGAATGATGCCAATAACTTGGCTTGCCTGAGCAAGTGGATCACTGATCCACCCTTCCCAGAAAACGCTGGGAAGGGCCAATAGAGGCTGGGGATGGGAGGGCTCAATTAGGCTCGCCTAAACGAGTGGATCACTGATCCGCCCCTCCCAGAAAACGCTGGGAAGGGCCTGGTGAGATCTGGATGATGCCCACAACTTGGCTTGCCTGAGCAAGTGGATCACCGATCCACCCTTCCCAGAAAACGCTGGGAAGGGCCAATGAAAGCTAGGGAGGAGAAGGCTCACCATTAGGCTCGCCTAAACGAGTGGATCACTGATCCACCCCTCCCAGAAAACGCTGGGAAGGGCCTGGTGAGATATCTGGGATGATCCAATATTTTGGCTCGCCTGAGCGAGTGGATCATTGATCCACCCTTCCAAGAAAACGCTTGGAAGGGCCAATGGAAGATGAGGAGAAGTGGCTCGCCTGAACGAGTGGATTGACAATCCACCCCTCCCAGAAAACACTGGGAGGGGCCAATGGAAGATGAGGAGAGGTGGCTCGCCTGAACGAGAGGATTGACAATCCCCCCCGCCCAGAAAACACCGGGAGGGGCCAGAGTTCAATGTGGTGGAAGGTGACACGTGTCGGGCGCCTAAAACGCGTCAATTGACACGTGTTGTTTGATAATGTTTGCCAGGCGCCAAACCGCGCGGCAAAATCGGTGTTTGGGGTGGAGGGTAAGGCGGAACAAGAAGAAAAGGGAAATACACGTGTCACGCACCAGAACGCGTGTCATATGGCACGGTATTTGAGGGTGTGTGATTCGCACCCGAGCGCGCGCTCAAATCGGGGGAATGACACGCGGTGGAAGAGGAAAGGGAGTGTGTGACGTGTCACGCACCTGGAAGCGTGTCACTTGACG
>Ga0307516_10009694_pt1 | contig 10700 bp, 16 predicted proteins | sample 19_EM_MG_FD_203310 | JGI IMG/M metagenome (GOLD analysis project Ga0307516, IMG submission 203310) | Populus trichocarpa ectomycorrhiza microbial communities from riparian zone in the Pacific Northwest, United States - 19_EM | ecosystem: Host-associated > Plants > Roots > Unclassified | place...
AAGCTCCTCTGAGGTCATCTCAGAGTAGAAGCCTTCAACGAGATAGGTAGCCTCAAAGAGATCAAATGGGAGGACAGGATCGAGACCATGAAGGAGGTAGTAGGGGCTGAATCCAGTAGAACGACGGGTGATGACTTTATCTGCAAAGAAAGCATGGTGGACCTTGGTGGGCCATAGATTGAGATCGCCTTCACAGGACTTGACAATAGCTTCACAGATAGTAAAGTGTCCACGCTCTACAACTCCATTGGCTCTGGAATTATAGGGGGAGATGTGGATCTGGGGAATAGAGTATCACTGCATGAGCTTCTCAAAGGCACCCTTGACCTCACTGCCATTGTCAGTGACGATCTGGGCAATAACTCCGTAACGGCAAATAATTTCTTCCCAGAAAAACTTGGCCAGGCTGTCTGAGCCGGCATGCTTGAGAGCACGGCCTTCAGCAGCGAGGGAGAGATCATCGCGAGCAGCAACAAGATAGCGATAGCCACAAGCTTTTGGCATGAGCATGACATCAACGTAGATCTTCATGAAGATTCGGGGGGATGGAGAGACAGTGAGGGGAATTTCAACTTTGCGAGTGCTGCGGATCTGGCATTCATGGCAAGAACAAATGTGGTGGGCAACGTCTGAGTACATCTGTGGCCAATAGAAGCGATCCCTGACAGCTTGGAATACTCCAAATACTCCGTGGTGCCCAAGGTCTTCATGGGCTTGATTGAGAATTTGTGCACGGAGGTCAGGATCAAAGATGACTTTAGTTGGAGTATGAGGGCCTCGATGTTTGAACAGTTGGCCAGAGCGAATAAAGAATTGAAGGGAGCGTCTGATGAAACGTTTACGAGTGGTGTTGGAGGGGAATGATGGGAGTTGAGTTGTTTAGAGGAAGTGGAGAATTTGTTGTAGAATAACGTCTTGAGTCGTATCTTGAGAGAGGAATGAAGGGAGCGTAATGGGGGCGTAAGAAAGAGGGTGGGCAGCAGTACAGGACAAGAGGTCTTCCAGCCATTCATCAGCATCTTCGGCATCTCTTTCACCATCTTCTATCTCCTCTTCATTGGGCTGACACCTAGAGAGCGCATCAGGTCCTTGGTGACGAACGGCTGGAATGTGAATTAGTTTAAAGTCAAATAAAAGTATACCTTCGATCCAGTGGTTGATAGTAGCGTTAGGTTGGAGGTCAGGATCGTTAAGCATACCCTTGATGTACTTTGCATCGACTTCAATGTGGAGGTTCTTGACACTGTAAAGAAAGAGACGATAATGACGAAGCGCACGGAATAGACCATATAGCTCGAGTTTGGGCTGACTATAGCAAGATTCACGTTCATTGATAGGAAGTGAGCCGTAACAAGCAGGACGTTTGCGACCAGACTCATCATACTGGGACAGGATGAATCCGATGGCGATATAGCTGGTGTCGACCGAGAGAACGACAGGGAGATCTGTGGAATAATTGATGGGATGAAGGGAAGGAGCGGAAGAGACAGCGATCTTCAAGGCATCAAAAGCGTCTTGCTGGGGAGCATCCCAGACAAAAGGAGTGTCTTTGCAGTAGAGATTGATGAGAGGTTGAGCGAGGAGGGAATAGTTGGCAATCCAGATGCGCACAGTTCCACAGAGACCTAGAAATGAGCGCACATCCTTCGGTGTTGCAAGGGGAGGCCAATCTAAGATCTTCTTGACTTTGCCATGATCGGGGGAGCGACCATCAGGATGGCATTCTTGGCCAAGAATCAAAACACGAGGACAGCAGAGTTGGGTCTTCGGACCAGAGAACGTTCCGCCTGCATGCGCAAAGCGGTGCATAATCCAGTGCACATCTACAGCATGTTCCCAAATGAAGCAACGAATCCCTGGGTTGGCTGGCAGGGTTTCAGCATTGCCATTGGCATCGTTATAGCGTGTTTCAGGGCCTTTGATAGGAAGATTGTCAATGAATACGTTGGCTATGTGCGGGATCTCGTCTTGTAAGATGAAACTAGTACAGTTTTGGAATTTGGAAGGAGAGTTGGTGTAGCCTTGTGGCATGGCGGTATGTCGTAAGAGACTGAGGGGAGTCATGAATGATGTGAGATCTCGGCTATCGGGATGCAGTTGGTGGGCATCAAATCCAGAAAAGAGATCAAAGATGGTGTAACATTGCCGACTGTTACGACCATGTCCAACTCCGGGTCTTATCTGGTTACTCCGGTCACATCGCAGCTCCGCAGCTCAACTCCAGTCGCTCACCACTTACTCCGGTCGTGCTCGCGCTGGTACCTTTCCGTTAAGTACATCCCTTGGTCTATGCTCCATTCGCTCGTTACCACACCTTGCCGTCTACCCTGCCTTGACGTGAGTTCTCCATGAACTCGATATATCCTATACCTTGTAGCATTTTCACCGGACCTGACTTTATTTTCACCGGACCTGACCTAGTCCTAACTCCAGTCATTCCTTGTCCGCTATTAGGTTGTTTACTTGTCACCATATGTACTCAACCCTAGTTTCTACTTAGTATAAGTACCCTCTAGTTTATCTTGTACACCTCAGTCTGAAATCAACCATAGTCATCTACTCCTGTTCTTGTCCATCTCTGTCTCTGTCTCTGTCTTCCCCTCTTGACTGGAACCTACGCAAGGGATCAACACTCGTTATCCTTAGTCGTTGAATCCACGCAGTCACCAACTCCAGCCGGACTAACCTCTTGTCCAGCCCTCTGCTCTCTTCCTTCGTCCGGACTTGACTGGACCCCCTACCGGAGTAGACCCAGACTTGACATCCTCCCATTGAAGAGGAACTGGCAGACTACGATGACAACTATGAATACGATGAAGTTGCCGAAGCCAATATGACTGGAGAACCTTGCGGACATGGTTTTTGAGAATTGGTGATTCTCAGTATACAAAGGGGGTAATGCTATGGTTGCCCCGCTCTTTTCTCTCTTCTCTGCCCTTCTTGGACTAGTCCCTTCTCTGAACAGCCTCGTTGCTGTATAACATACCTTTCCCTGCTGTCCGCATTGGCTGTGCCACCCTGTACTTACCTGTGCATTCCTGTGTTTGGCTGTGCCTGTGGCAGCCAATAGCTTTAGTTTCTCTTGCCTCATGTACACCGTGCTGCCTCCTTGAGGCTATACGGACCATAGTATATAAAACCCTAGGGACAGCTCCTGTATTCCCCATTCTCGAGCTACCCAATTTAGCTTGTCTTTGCTCTCTGATCGCTCTCACATCTCTACCAAGAGATACTCAGAACTCTCGACTAAATCCAGTAAACCTTGCTGGTTAGGGAACCGCTGTCCCTAGAACCAAGTCCCAAGCACCGTCTGTGGGCACGACACGAGGAACAACCTCGTGAAGGACGAACAAATGACCCTTTGGGTTAGAATGTGCCGAGACTTTGTCTCAGTGTAACAAAAGCTTGAGAATCCTGCCTTTGTGCCGAACGGTCACTGTTCAGTGCACCACCATTTCGTCCCAGAAGAACAGACCTTGGGTTATACCCTTCGGTCTCCGAACCCAAACCCCTGAACCTTCTTCCTCTGAAGAAGAAGACCAGACTTCCACCAAAGGACCGCCTTCTACTAGGCCGAACACCCCTGATCCCAACGACGCTTCCGAACCCCTTGTGAAACTACTTTCTTCCGCACTCTCTCCCTTAGGCTCCCCACACCCATCTTTTACTATGTCCTCTTCTGCATCATCATCCACTGGGAAAAACCCTGTAAACCCCTTCCCCTCTCTTGGGACTTCATCCTCCTCCACTTCCTCCTCCGTCAAACCAACCGAGCTGAAGATTGGAGTTCCAATTGAGTATGATGGGAATCAAGAAACAGCCACTGGGTGGCTAATGTTGATCAAAGCATACTTGCTCATCAACAATGACGTCTACAACAACAACGAGAAGAGAGTTGCTTTCAGCCTCTCTCATATGAAGAAAGCTGTAGCTCAGTCCTGGGCTATGGACTACTATGAACAGGCTCTCGCGCAAAACCCCCCTAGTTTCGGGACATGGGATAACTTTGAAAAGGAGTTCAAGAAATCCTTTATGCCTGTGGACACCACAGGCACCGCTATCGCTAAACTGAGAACCTTGACCCAGAAGGGAACGGTCGAGGAATACATCACCAAATTCCGAACCCATGCTCACCAGAGCACAATCAAGGACCAACACACCTTGATCGAATTCTTCACCACTGGGCTAAAAACCCCTTTGGTAAACCAAATCTATGGCATGGACACTGTCCCAGACACCATTGAAGGATGGTACAAAAAAGCCTCCCACTTTGAAAACCAATGGCAGAAGGCAAGAGCCATTGCTTCCAGGTCTAACAAGACAGACCGACCCAAAAAGAAGAACTACTCCAAACCCAACATCAGAGAAAGAGACCCTGATGCTATGGACGTAGATGCCGTCCGACTTTCCAAGGAGGACAGAGACAGATATATCAAAGAGGGATGCTGCTTCAACTGTGGCAGTAAGGGACATCTCTCCAGAGAATGTAAGGGAAAACAACCCACCAAAGGAGTAAAAAGGGTTGAAAGAAAGAAGGAAGAAGAAAAAACCTCTGATGAAGAAGGAGGAGCTGTCTCGTTAGTCAAGGCAGCCAAATTCCTCGGAAAGGGTTTTTAGAAAGGAGGGTTGAGTTGACGCCAACACCTCCTCATCCTATGAAGGAAAGTTCATCTGTCTCTGTCCTTGCTGTACAAGTATCCTCTGCACAGTCCATGCGAATTACCGTGTCCCTTTTACCCAATGAACAAACCCTTTGAGTCGTCAACACACACGCCAAAGTAGATTCTGGGGCTGACGTCTCCTGTATCGATTGGGGATTTGTCAGAAAGAACCACATCCCCACCGAATGACTTCCTAAACCGGTCAGTCTCAGAAATGCCAATGGCTCCATAAACGCCAAAGGAAAAATTCTCTTTGTCACTCCCCTCTTCTTCCGAATTGGGAGAATCACCCAGAAAGTCCGCTTCTTTGTCATGAGTTGCAGAAACAAAAACATTATACTCGGCCTTCCTTGGCTAAAGGAAGCCAACCCAAACATCGATTGGGGAAAGGAATCCCTTACTCTTGATGACAAAATTGACCAATCAAAAGAACTAGTTGAACAACATAACATTCGGAACGTTACCCGGTTCAACCCCTCGAAACATGATTCCCCTGGCACCTACTATGAACCACAAGACAGGAAAGGGTTGTTCAATCATCTCGATTACGAAGAACCAGAACCCTTCACAGTCCGAGCCGTCAAGGCCTGGGCCTGGGAAACCATCCTCCAAGCCTCCTTGATTAAGTGGCCCAATAATACAGAAATACGAAAGGTAAACGTGGCCACCGAATTAGCTAGAGAGGCAGAAAGGTCGAAACCAAAACCCACTCTCCCACCTGAATACTCTGACTTCTCCAATGTTTTTGACAAACCACAAGAGGGTGTTCTCCCTCCACCCTGACCTTACGATCATGCCATAAACCTTGATGAGGACTTTGTCCCAAAGGTGGCAAAAGCATACCCGTTATCCCCGAAAGAAAAAGAAGCAGCCGAAAGGTTTGTTGATGAAAACTTGAGGGAAGGAAAGATCCGCCCCTCTAAATCTCCTCAGGCTGCCCCATTCTTCTTTGTAGCCAAGAAAGATGGATCCCTAAGACCATGTCAGGACTACCGGTACCTAAACAAACACACAGTAAAGGACGCTTACCCTCTTCCCCTCATATCCACCTTGGTTGACCAATTGAAGGGGGCATCCATCTTCACAAAAATGGATGTCAGGTCCGGATATAACAATGTTCGCATCAAAGAAGGAGATCAGTGGAAAGCCGCCTTCATCACTCACAAGGGTCTCTTTGAACCCATGGTCATGTTCTTTGGCCTGTGCAACTCCCCCGCCACCTTCCAATGGTTCATGAACGATTCCTTCCGAGATATGATCGCAGAAGGATGGCTGGTCATATACATGGATGACCTCCTCATCTTCTCTGATGATGAAGAAACCCACCAACTCCAAACACTCTGCGTTCTCCAACACATGAGGGAACTGGTGCTCCCTCTGAAGGTCAAAAAGTGCCACTTCAGTCTCCCTGAAGTCGAGTATTTAGGGATGATTGTCAGGAAAAACACTGTTGCAATGGACCCAGTGAAGGTAAAGGGTATTGCAGACTGGCCCACTCTGTCCAAGGTCAAGGATGTATGATCCTTCCTCGGATTTGCTAACTTCTATCGACGGTTCATCCCTGGTTATTTGAACATTGCCCGACCCCTCATCGACCTCACCAAGAAGAACACCCCTTGGGAATGGTCCCCTAAGTGCAAAAGGGCATTTGACGTCCTCAAAAAGATATTCTGCATGCAACCTGTCCTAAAGATGCCCAACCCATCTGCTCCATTCTCTATCACCACCAACGCCTCCAAACATGCTACCAGAGGAGTCCTTATGCAACAGGATACCAATGGAGAATGGAAACCCTGCGCGTTCCTATCTCAGTCTCTAAATCCTGCAGAGAGAAACTACAACATCTATGACAGAGAACTTCTTGCAGTTATTCAAGCGCTGAAGGAGTGGAGACACTACCTCCATGGCTCTCCTTACCCGGTGAAGGTCCAAACCGACCATAAGAACCTCACCTACTTTAAACAACCACAGAACCTAAACCGTCGCCAAGCCCGTTGGCTCCTTGATCTCTCAGACTTTGACTTAGAGCTTCATCATGTCCCAGGTAAAGACCTCGGGGCACCAGATGCTCTATCTAGATGACCTGATCATGTCAATGATGACTCCGATAATGAACAAGTCACCCTCCTCCCCGAAACACTGTTCATTAACCTCATCAACTCCTCCTTAGCCCAAAAGATTGCGCTATCCTCCGAAACCGATCCCATAGTCCTCACTGCCCTACAGGCCTTGGATGGCAAAATGCCCCTTCCATTTAAGTCCAAATTGACTGATTGGACTTACAAAGGGGGTATTCTCTCTTACAAGGATCGGGTGTATGTCCCTGACCACCTTGACCTTCACCGCTCTGCCGTGGCAAAACATCACGATCACCCCACTGCCGGACACCCCGGGATCTTAAAAACACGCCAGCTGGTAACCACCGAGTTCTGGTGGCCAGGTTTACCCACCTTCGTCCGACGATACATTGAGGGATGTGCTGTCTGCCAACAAAACAAGATCAACACCCCTTGTCCCTATTCCATCTTCTGCTTCTCAACCCTTCCAGCAGATCTTGTGTGACCTTATCACTGATCTTCCCCTCTCCTCGGGATTTGACTCTGTATTGGTCGTGGTAGACCATGGCCTTACAAAGGGGGTAATTTTCTCCCCAACTATGAAAACCGCCACCGCTGCAGACATTGCTACCCTCTTTTATAACAGGGTATACTCCAGATTCAAACTCTATGACAAAATTATTTCTGATAGAGGTCCCCAATTCGCATCTCTCTTTGCAAGGGAACTTGGAAAACTCCTTGGATACTCCCTTGCCTTGTCTACCGCTTACCACCCTCAAACCGACAGCGAGACTGAACGAGTCAACCAAGAACTCAGGGTCTACCTTCAGATCTTCTGCCAGAACAATCTGTTCTCTTGGGCTGACCACCTACCAACCGCAGAATTCACTCACAACCAATCACCATTCTTCCTCATGTATGGCTATGAACCGAGACCGCTTCCCTCGGTAATCTCTGAAACCCACATCCCTGCGGCAGAAAGCTGCATCAAAGAACTGTCAGAAGCAAGGAATGAAGCCCTTGCTGCACATGACATCGCCTGCAGAGTAATGAGAGATCGATCAACGGTGAAGTTCTCTCCCTTCCAAAAAGGTGACAAGGTATGGCTCGAGGCACACAACCTGAAGTGCCTGTATGAAAACCGCAAGTTTGCACCTAAACGAGAAGGACCCTTCTTGATCTCCGAGGTCCTCTCCCCCATCACTTATCGCCTCGCCATCCCCACAAAATGGAAGATTCACAACACATTCCACGCTTCTCTCTTATCGCCCTATCGCGAAAACAGCGTGCATGGCCCCAATTACATGAGGCCACCACCTGACCTAATCGAAGGAGAAGAGGAATACAAAGTCGAAGCAATACTTTCCCATCGGGGTTCCGCTAGGAACAGATCATACCTTGTATGGTGGAAAGGATATTCGTCAGCTGACGACTCCTGGGAACCTGAAACACACCTTGAACACGCTGCTGACCTCCTCGCTGCATATAAGAGACAGCATCCCAAGGCTTTCCCCTCCAGAACCACAACTTCCATCATCTCTGTAAGTCACATCTCACTGAACATGCCTGCCACTCGTACTACTCCCTTTGCTCATCGTCTCAGACAGCCTGCCCATGAACAGGTCCTCAGGACCCACAAACTCTTCCTCGATGACTCCTTGCATGCCAGTCCCCTCTTCCTAGCTCTTGACCCCGACTCCCCCCTTTACCTCATTTACCACGCTGCCCTTCAGTCCTTCCGGGTTGAAAACTTGGCTAAGTACCTTGATGACAGCGAACCCAACCTTCGCCTTACCAAAACCATCTTGAGGACCATCGCCATGGAACTCGTCCCTGATCTGATGCAATTGTTTGACCAACTCGGAGGTGCAGATCTCATCTATAATATCAGGAATGCTCGCACCAGTCCCACCACTTGTCCTAGTGGGGGGGAATCTGCCTCTTCCTCCGACTCGCCTGCTCCCCTTCCCGTTCGAGTGCGTACCCCTTGGCGTGCTCGCTCCCGCTCCGTTGTTTTTGAAGTTCCCCTCGCCGGAACCAGACAGCACACCAACCCATCCCCTCCTGGCAGCCCTGCCAACCCCATCAATGTCGACTCGTCTTCCTCTAGTGAGGTTGACCCTGAAAAAGCCTTTGGAATTAATCCTTTTCGTTTTGAAGCCACGCTAAAACATGTTGAAGAACTACACTCTGATCCCCCTCGATCCTCCCCAGTCCTTGGTCCCCTTGGACCATCTCACCCTTCATACCATCTAGCTTGCTTCGAGTGCCATTGCCTCGGACATTGGCACCAAGACTGCCCCTTTTATCAGTGCCTGTTCTGTCTGAAGTTCCACCCCGGACATACCACTGGCACTTGCCCTAGTCGTCCCATGACTTCTCGTCGCTCTGCACCCCCTCCTCTGTTACGACCATGTCCAACTCCGGGCCTTATCCGGTTACTCCAGTCGCTCACCACTTACTCCAGTCGTGCTCGCGCTGATACCTTTCCATTAAGTACATCCCTTGGTCTATGCTCCATTCACTCGTTACCACACCTTGCCGTCTACCCTGCCTTGACGTGAGTTCTCCATGAACTCGATATATCCTATACCTTGTAGCATTTTCACCGGACCTGACTTTATTTTCACCGGACCTGACCTAGTCCTAACTCCAGTCATTCCTTGTCCGCTATTAGGTTGTTTACTTGTCACCATATGTACTCAACCCTAGTTTCTACTTAGTATAAGTACCCTCTAGTTTATCTTGTACACCTCAGTCTGAAATCAACCATAGTCATCTACTCCTGTTCTTGTCCATCTCTGTCTCTGTCTCTGTCTTCCCCTCTTGACTGGAACCTACGCAAGGGATCAACACTCGTTATCCTTAGTCGTTGAATCCACGCAGTCACCAACTCCAGCCGGACTAACCTCTTGTCCAGCCCTCTGCTCTCTTCCTTCGTCCGGACTTGACTGGACCCCCTACCGGAGTAGACCCAGACTTGACATCCTCCCATTGAAGAGGAACTGGCAGACTACGATGACAACTATGAATACGATGAAGTTGCCGAAGCCAATATGACTGGAGAACCTTGCGGACATGGTTTTTGAGAATTGGTGATTCTCAGTATACAAAGGGGGTAATGCTATGGTTGCCCCGCTCTTTTCTCTCTTCTCTGCCCTTCTTGGACTAGTCCCTTCTCTGAACAGCCTCGTTGCTGTATAACATACCTTTCCCTGCTGTCCGCATTGGCTGTGCCACCCTGTACTTACCTGTGCATTCCTGTGTTTGGCTGTGCCTGTGGCAGCCAATAGCTTTAGTTTCTCTTGCCTCATGTACACCGTGCTGCCTCCTTGAGGCTATACGGACCATAGTATATAAAACCCTAGGGACAGCTCCTGTATTCCCCATTCTCGAGCTACCCAATTTAGCTTGTCTTTGCTCTCTGATCGCTCTCACATCTCTACCAAGAGATACTCAGAACTCTCAACTAAATTCAGTAAACCTTGCTGGTTAGGGAACCACTGTCCCTAGAACCAAGTCCCAAGCACCGTCTGTGGGCACGACACGAGGAACAACCTCGTGAAGGACGAACAAACGTCCCTTTGGGTTAGAACGCACCGAGACTTTGTCTCAGCGTAACACCAGCCATGGCTGGTTGCTGTTATTGCACATTCACTCACATCTTTCCCTGCAATCTATCCATGCATTATTGTGGCTGGGTGCCTGGTGCAAGTTAGCCCTGTGTAAACCTGGCATCCTAGTAATAGCTTACTAATATGATGTCTGTGCATGCTACCTGGACAGCTGACTCAGAACCCCAGCTCTCCCAGACTGTTCTAGAAGTACTTGCACAAGCCAACAGTACCCATACCTTTACACTTCAGTCAACCCCCATTTAGGACCTATTAGGTTTGTATATTTCTACAGATGTATCTACCTATGAGGTCCTGACAGGTTGGAAATTCCCAGCTGCCCATGGAGATTCTCCATTCTCCAGCAC
>Ga0307516_10009695_pt1 | contig 10700 bp, 10 predicted proteins | sample 19_EM_MG_FD_203310 | JGI IMG/M metagenome (GOLD analysis project Ga0307516, IMG submission 203310) | Populus trichocarpa ectomycorrhiza microbial communities from riparian zone in the Pacific Northwest, United States - 19_EM | ecosystem: Host-associated > Plants > Roots > Unclassified | place...
TCGCCCAGGTGCACGGTGCGCAGCTTGCGGTGCTTGATGAAATCAGCCTTGGCGCTCTTGCGGATCTTCGCGTAGGCCTCGAGCGTCAACAGTGTTTCCTTGGTGATCGTCATCTCGTTCACTCCAGCCCGTAGGCGATGCGCACCAGGCTCAGCGGGTGCTGCAGCTTGGCGGCGGGCAAATTGTTGACCTCCATGCCCTGCGCGATGTGGTGGCCGGCCAGCGCGCAGTCGGAACTGATGAAATCGGGCTCGTCTTTGGCCATCGCCTTGAACACCGGTTTGCCGATCTTCATCGCGTTGGCGTGGAACGCCGTCTTCACGCCGTAGGTGCCGGCATGGCCCGAGCAGCGCTCGACCGTGTTGAGCTGCACCTGCACGGTCTGGCCGATCAGCTTGAAGACCTCTTCGGTCTTCTTGCCGATCTTCTGCACCCGGCCGTGGCAGGGAATGTGGTAACTCACCTTGCCGAGCGCGGCCTTGAAGTCGAGCTTCAACAGGCCGTCCTTGTGGCGCGCCATCAGGTATTCGAACGGGTCGAACATCGCTTCCTGCACGAGCTTCACGTCGGCATCATCAGGGAACAGCAACGGCAGCTCCTGCTTGAACATCAAGGTGCAGGAAGGAATGGCCGCGAGGATCGCGTAGCCCTCACGCGCGTACTTCGCCAGCACCGGAATGTTCGCCTCCTTGTGCCTGGCCACGCCGTCGAGATCGCCGAGTTCGAGCTTGGGCATGCCACAGCAGCTTTCCTTTTCGACGACTTCGTAGGCGATGCCGTTGTGCCTGAGCAGCTTGATCAGGTCGAAGCCGATGCCGGGCTCGTTGTAGTTGACGTAGCAGGTCGAATAGATCACCACCTTGCCGGGCGTGCGCTCGCCGTTCACGACCGCCGTGGCGCCGCTGTCCTTGTCGGCGCTCCAGCGGAAGCGCTTCGTGCCCAGTTCGGGCAACCAGGCGTCGGGGTGCACGTGCAAGGCGCTGTCGAGCAGCTTGCGCACCGGCTTGGTCTTGTTCATGGCGTTGACGATCTGCACGACCACCGGGATGCCGGCGAACTGTCCGTGCGTGTCGGTCGACGCGAGCAGCTTTTCGCCCGCGCCCACTTCACCGTTCCTGAACTTGATCGCCTTCGCCCGCAGCATCGTGTGCGGGAAGTCGACGTTCCAGGGGTGCGGTGGTGTGTACGGGCACTTCGTCATGTAGCAGAGATCGCACAGGTAACACTGGTCGACCACGCTCCAGAAGTTCTTGTGTTCGACGGCGTGCACTTCGCCTTCGGTCGTGGCGTCGACCAGATCGAAGAGCGTGGGGAACGACTGGCACAGGCTCACGCAGCGGCGGCAACCGTGGCAGATGTCGAAGATGCGCTCCATCTCCTTTTCGCACACGGCCTGGTCGTAGAACTCCGGGTTCTTCCAGTCGACGGGGTGGCGCGTGGGTGCTTCGAGGTTGCCTTCGCGTGTGCTCATCGGATGTCCTGGCGGCAGAGCTGAAATCGAATTGAACAAGGGGCACGAAGCCCCCTGTTCGGTGAGCGCAGACGCGCGCGTCAGTCCACCAACGCGTCGAGTGCCTTGACGTAGCGGTTGGCGTGCGAGCGCTCGGCCTTGGCCAGCGTCTCGAACCAGTCGGCGATCTCGTCGAACCCTTCTTCGCGCGCGCTCTTGGCCATGCCCGGGTACATGTCGGTGTACTCGTGCGTTTCGCCGGCCACGGCGGCGGCCAGGTTCTGGCGGCTCGAGCCGATCGGCAAGCCGGTGGCCGGGTCGCCCACCGCTTCGAGGAATTCGAGGTGACCGTGCGCGTGGCCAGTCTCGCCTTCGGCGGTGGAGCGGAACAGCGCAGCCACGTCGTTCTGGCCTTCGATGTCGGCCTTGTTTGCGAAGTACAGATAGCGCCGGTTGGCCTGCGATTCGCCAGCGAAGGCGTCTTTCAGGTTTTGCTCGGTCTTCGAACCTTTCAAGCCCATGTCGATCTCCTGTGAGTTGAACTGCAAGCGGCCACCGTCACGTCGTCGTTCGAACGAGCGGCACGCTTGACGCTACCTCAGCGCGGGGCCGATCGCCAATACAAACGAGCAATACACCGCATTGGCTCGACCTATGAATAGCCACTGAATGATCGTCACTCTCAGCTTCACGTCAAAACGCTGCGGGTTAACCCGAGCAACTGGAGCGCCAGGCCGTGCAAGCGCGCCTGCGGGTCGGCCAGTTCGTGCAGCACGTCGAGGTGGTGCGTGCCGGGCACGCTCTCGCAGACGGGCACGGCCCGCGCGCCCCAGGCGGCTCGAATTGCTTCGTTCTGACGCAGGAATTCTTCGCTCTCGTTCGCGCCGACGGTCGCGAACAGGCGGCCTGCCGGCGGCGGAAAAAGAACCGGGCTCAGGCGCTGCGCAGACGCCGGTGTCAGCCTCAGGTCGGCCTGCAGGAAAGGTGTGTGGCACACCGGCTCGAGGTCGAACACACCCGAGATCGACAGCGCCGAGGCGACCAGTTGCTCCGGCAAGTCCAGCCCCACCTGCAGCCACCGGCAGCACAGCAGCATCGCCGCGAGGTGCCCACCGGCCGAGTGGCCCGCCACGACGATGCGCTTCGGGTCGCCGCCGTACTGCGCGGCGTGACGGAAGGTCCAGGCGAGTGCGCGGGTCATCTGCAGCGCAATCGCTTCGATGCTCACCGACGGGCACAACGCGTAGTTCGGCAGCACCACCATCGCCCCGGCTTGCGTGAAGGCGGGCGCAATGAAGGAGTGCTCGCGCTTGTCGAGCGAACGCCACCAGCCGCCGTGGATGAAGACCAGTACCGGCGCGTCGGGGTGGGTCGATGGAAACACGTCGAGCGTTTCGTTCGGCCCGTCGCCATAAGGCAGGTCGATGCGGCAGGTCGACTGCTCGCGGGCGTGCGCCGAAGCCTTGGCCCAGCGCTCGAAGATCTGCGGGTGTTCGGGAATGCGGGCTCGGTTGTTGTATTGCAGGTCCAGCCACGCGGGGTCGAATCGGCTCATCTGCGCTCCTTGGTGATGCATCGACCCGCCATCATGCCGGAGCGCGCCGCGACGGCCTGCCATTCGCCGCGCGTTCGCGTTCCCCGCTGCGCGCGGTTTTTTCCTACGGGCGCATCCGAGCCGTCCGACATCGGCGCTTGCGCGCGCGTCGCAACATGGTGGCCCGCTGATTCAAGGAGGACCACCATGGCTCGGTACAGCAAGAAGGCGTCGGAAAAAGTGGGCAAGGCACTGCACGAGGAACAGCGCGGTCAGCTGCGAAGCGGTTCAGGCAAGAAGGTGACGTCGCGCAAGCAGGCGATCGCCATCGGGCTCTCTGAAGCGCGCAAGGCGGGAGCGAAAGTTCCGGAGCCTGCGGTCAAACGATGAAGGCGGAAACAGTCTGATGGTCCTTCCTTCTACTGCGGTTCTTGTGGGCCCCTGGGAGCGGCGCTGCCCGCGTTCGGGAGCACCGTGGGAAAGGCGAATTCGCGCCCCACGACTGCACGCGCAAAGAGGTAGTTCTGAAGAACGCGCTCGCTGAGGGCATCGAGAGGCACGTGGCCGAAAGCGTCGCAAGGAAAGCAGAGCGATTTCCCGGCCTGCCACAACGACTGGAATTTGATGACGTGCGACGAGTGCATACAACCTCCGAGCGAGCAACGTGCGCTGTGCGGCACGTGCGCATTCAACGGTCGATGGCCTGAGTCGGTTGTCAGGAAGGGGCTCAGGCGCGCGATGCAATGGTCTTGTCCGCAAGCAGATCGATCAAGGCGCATTCGTCTGGCGTCAGGCCGCGCCGGCGTTTAGGCGTCAGGCTGCTCAAGAGGGGCCGCGCAGTCTGCAGCACGCGCGGGTGCACATAGGATCTGCGGCACACCGCCGCGGTGTTGCGAAGGCTCGCGGCGACGCTGCGCACGACCGCGACCGGCGTGATCTCGGGGTCGCTGCGCATCAACGACAAGGCCAGCACGCTGCCGTGCCAAGTGCGGAAATCCTTCGCCGTCAGCTCCGCGCCACTGGCTTCGCGCAGGTAGCCGTTGACGTCGGTCGAGCTCACCCCGCGCAGCTCGCCGGTGCCGTCGACGTAGCGAAACAACTCCTGCCCCGGCAGTTCCTGGCAGCGGCGCACGACGCGCGCCACCAGCGGGTCTTCGAGGTCGACCTCGTGCGGCACGCCGCTCTTGCCGTGAAAGCTCAGCCGCAGCCGCGCACCGCGCACCGCAGCGTGGCGGCTGCGCAGCGTGGTCAGGCCGAATGAGCCGTTGCTGCGGGCGTACTCTTCGTTGCCCACGCGCACCAGCGTCGTGTCGAGCAGGCGCACCAGTGCCGCCAAGACGGCGCTTCGGTTCGTGCCGCTGCCCGCGCTGCGCAGGTCGGCAGCCACGCGGCGGCGAATGCGCGGCAACGCGAGCCCGAATTCAGCCAGGCGCGCGAATTTGTCGGCGTCGCGCGCGCGCCGCCACTCAGCGTGGTACCGGTACTGCTTGCGGCCACGGCTGTCACGCCCGGTGGCTTGCAGGTGCCCCTGCGGCAACGCGCAGATCCAGACGTCGCCGTAGGCCGGTGGAATGGCCAATGCGGAGATGCGGCGCAGTTGCTGCGTGTCGCGCAGCAGTGCGCCGTCGGGCGTGCGGTACGAGAACCCTTTGCCACACCGCTGGCGCCGGATGCCCGGGGCAGCATCGTCCACGTACACGAGGGGCGAACCCGTGTTGCGACGATCGGGCAGCGGTGGAGTGGCGGTTCGGGCGGCGGCCATGGCGTGCGACGGGAAGTTGTTCGACTGTCGCTGGGGGTCTGCCACAGCGATGTCGGCCGCCCACGGAAGTGGCGGTAGGCGCGCGCCGACACGCCGCCGGAAAGTCGACAGGCATCAGACGTTGGCCAGCGCTTAAGCGATGTTCAGGCTGGCGGCGCGCCGGCATAAGTGCCGCCCCACCTCACCGTGATTTCAGATACTGCGCACGGTCCGCGATCTCCTGCGCCGTCAGGCCAAGGGCACGCTTGTTGTTCGGATTCGAGCGCAACTGCGCATTGGATGTCACGTATCGGCCCGGCGTTCCCGGAACCCGCCGACCAGCTCGCCGCGTCCGGCCCCGCCCTTCAGCCGCTCGCGCCACGCTGCAGCAGGCGCCCGGCCCGGCCGAGCACCGGCCCGCCCTCGGCGTAGGTGTGGACGCCGTTCACGTAGACGCCGACAACACCGACGCTGGCGCTGATGGGCTGGTCGTAGGTGGCGGTGTCGGCAATGCGCAGCGGGTCGAACACGACCACGTCGGCGAAGTGGCCCACGCGCAGCAGGCCGCGTTCGGCGAGCCGGAAGTTGCGGGCCGTCATGCCGGTCATCTTGTGCACGGCCGTTTCCAGCGAGAACAGCTGGCGCTCGCGCCAGTAGCGGGCGAAGACACGCGGGAACGCGCCCCACAGGCGCGGATGCGGGTGGCGGTCATGGGGCAAGCCATCGCTGCCGATCATCGTGCGCGGGTGGGCGATGACACGTTCGACGTCGTCCTCGCGGATCTGGAAGTAGCACGCCCCTCCGGGCTGCAACCGCCGGCACGCGGCCTTCTGATCGATGCCCCACTCCGCAGCGATGTCGCCCAGCGAGCGGCCCTGCATATCCGGAAACGTTTCGCTCCAGGTCACCAACACGTCGATGACACCGTCGACCAGATCCTCCCGCAGCACCGTGGAGCCGGCCACGTAGGGGTAGACGTCGAGCGCGATCGTCTGGCGCTGCGCGAAGGCGTCGACCAGAGGCAGCGTCTCGCGGGTGCGGCCCCATTGCGTCGGGCCGGCGCATTTGTGGTGCGAGATCACCAGCGGCAGGCCCGACTCGAAGGCACAGTCGGCGGCTTCGTGCATGGCTTCGAGGATGCCCTGCATCTCGGTGCGCAGATGGGTCGCGTAGATGCCGCCGTGGCGCGCGACGACACGCGCGAGATCGGTCACCTCGTCCGCCGGCGCGGCATGGGCCTCGGCGTAGAAGAGGCCCGACGACAGGCCGTGCGCGCCGTCGGCCATGCAGGCATCGAGCAAGGCGACCATGCGCGCGCGCTCCTCGGCCGTTGCGGCGCGGGTGAGGTCGGGCATGGTGGCAAAGCGCAGCGTGGTGTGGCCGATCAGCGGGGCCACGTTCACGGCGGGCTGCGCAGCACTCACGGCGTCGCGGTAGGCGGCCAGTGTCGGGTACTTGAACGAGCCCGCGCCCAGCAAGTTCAACGGCGCCTGCGCGCACTCGGTGACGAAGGGCGCCAACGAAATGCCGCAGTTGCCCGTGACCAGCGTGGTGATGCCCTGCGATACCTTGGGGCGGTAGGCCGGATCGGCGAGCACGATGGCGTCGTCGTGCGTGTGAGCATCGATGAAGCCGGGGGCGATCACGAGCTGCCGGCAATCGACGACGTTCAGTGACTCGAGCGTCAAGCCATCGGGCAGCCGCTCGCGCAGCCCGGCGCCCATCTTGGCGATGCGCTCGCCGATGAGCAGAACATCGCCGGTCCACGCCGGGCCGCCACTGCCGTCGATGACCGTGCCGCCTTCGAGCAGCACGTGCTTGTCGTTCATGCGTTTCCTTTGCCTCTGTGGGAACTCATCGAGTCGTCTGCTCGGCGCCATCGCTGCGCGCCTTCGGCAGCTGGCGCGCTCGCACGTCGACACCGTGCTGCTGCAACGCGGCGCGCACCACCTGCAAACGCTGCACAGCCGGCTCACCACGGCGCTGCGCCACCAGCACGGTGAGGATCTCGATGACCGTCAGATGCGTGAGGTAGGCGTCGATGCCGACGTGCATCACCGCGTCGTCGGGCACGCTCAGGCCCAGCAGCACGCTGCTGCGCTCGGCCAGAGGCGTGCCAGGTTGTGTCAGCGACACGACGCGCGCCCCCTGGCCGCGCGCGATGTCCACCGCGTCGAGCAGCGACGGCAGGCCGCCGACGTGCGAGATCGCGATCACCACGCCCTGCCCGTCTTGCGCGGCTGCGGCCACGCGCTGCAAGTGGTAGTCGACCCAGGCGTTCGACGACAGGCCGAGCCTGAACAGGCGGGCCTGCAGGTCCTGCGCCATGAACCACGAGGTGATGCCGGTGGCGAAGAGATCGACATGGCGCGCGCTGGCTATTGCCGCGACCGCGGCCTCCAGCGTGGGCAGATCGAGCTGGGCCCTCACCCCCGCCACCGTGGCCGCAGCGCTGCGCGTGACCTTGCTGACGATGTCGTCGATGCTGTCACCGAGCTTGACGCGCCGGTGCAGCGGCGACCCTCCGAGTGCCAGCTCATGCGCGAGCGCAAGCTTGAACTCGCGCAGGCCCGGGAAGTCGAGGTCGCGGCAAGTGCGCATCACCGTGGGCACCGAACTGCCGGCGCGTTTGGCCAGCTGCTCGAAGCTTTCGGCGAGCACACGGTCCGGGTCCTCGAGCACCAGGTCGAGGATGGCGCGGCGCGCTGCAGGAGCCCGGTCCCGGAGCTGGGCGATGCGATGCAGCAAGCCGTTGTGCATGTCGACTCTTCAGAAGTGCATCACCACCGCGTCGACCACGCGGTAGTTTTCATCCACCAGCGGCATCCAGTGCCACTTGTCGAAGGTGGTGCAAGGGTGCGAGATGCCGAGCCCCACACGCTCACCGACGGTCGGGGCGTGGCTCGGCTGGCCCGCGTCCCAGCGCAGGTAGGCGTGCTGGTCGTTCAGCGCGGTGATCTTCCAGCTGGCGGGCACGGCGCGCGTGTCGCGGGCACCGCGCGCGGCCCGGGCGATCGGCAGCGGCATCTCGATGTCGAAAGACAAGTCGCGCCGGCCGGCGGTGAGAATGGCGAGCCCCGGTTCAGGGCAGGACTGCACGAGCGCCCAGACCTCCAGTGCGGGGCGCAAACTGCTGCCGCGCGGGCAGCCGAGGCGGTCTTCGACCACGTTGACATAGCGTGTGTAGTTGCCGTGGTCGTGAGTCACATAACAACCCGAGCGCAGCAGCCCGCGCACCGGGCGGCTCAGAGCAGGCTTCAGCCGCGTGGCCACCAGATCGAAGATGGCCGAGCCGCCGGCCGAGAGCAGCACTTCGTCGCTGTCGAAGAGGTTCTGCTCATCGCACAGCCGCGCGACCGCATCGACGCGGTCCATCAACGCGGCCGCGTACGGTTCGTCGGCTTCGGTGTTGCCCTGGGCACCCAGGCCCTCGTAGCACTCGATGCCGATCAGGCTCACCGCAGCGCTGGCATGGAGCCGGCTCGCCAGCGCCGCTGCTTCGTCGTGCGTGCGGCAACCGGTTCGTGCAGCATTCAGGCCCAGCTCGAGCAGCACTTCGAAGGCCGCACTCCCTGGGTGCCGCGCAGCCCAGTCTTCGATCAGCGCCAGCTGAGCCATCGAGTCGACGAGAAAGGCGATGCGCAGACCCGCGTGCGACGCCAGCAGGGCCTGGATGGCGGCCAGGTCGCCGTCGGCCAGCACCTGGTTGGCGATCAGCGCGCGGCGCACGCCCGCCGCCACGCCGACGCTCAGTTGCGTGACGGTGGCGAAGCTCATGCCCCAGGCGCCGGCCTCGAGCTGGCGGGTGAACAGCTGCGGCGACATGGTGGTCTTGCCATGCGGCGCCAGGTCGATGCCCCAGCCGCGCGCCTGCTGCTGCATCCATTGCAGGTTGTGCGCCACGGCATCGCGTTTGAGCAGCGCGATCGGAAAGCTCAGGTCGCCGGCCAGTGCGTGCCAGCCGGCCAGGCCGATGGCGCTGCGGCGCAGCGCGGGCTGGCCGAGCGGGAAGCCCTTGAAGCCGGGGCCGATCAGCGGGTCGAGGAAATCGTCGGTAGTCATGTCGGAAAGTTGATCAAGAGGTCCTTGCGCAGGCAGGCCGAAAAGTGGCCGGGCCCGACTTGCTCGAGCACGGGCACGGTTTGCGCGCAAGCCTCGATGGCGTGCGGGCAGCGCGTGCGGAAGACGCAGCCCGACGGCGGATTCATCGGGCTCGGGATGTCGCCCTTCAAGGGCACGTTGACAGGCGGGAGGGTCGGGTCGGGCTTGGGGCTGGCCGCCAGCAATGCGCGTGTGTACGGGTGCGCGGGTCGGGCGAACAGCGTTTCGGTGGTTGCCACTTCCATCACCCGGCCGAGGTAGAGCACGACCACCCGGTCGCACAAGTACTCCACCACATCGAGATCGTGCGAGATGAAGAGCATCGTCAGCGACAGGCGCTCGCGCAGATCGGCGAGCAGGTTGATGACCTGCGACTGGATCGACACGTCCAGCGCCGACAGCGGCTCATCGGCGACGATGAACTCGGGCTCGACTGCGAGTGCGCGCGCCACACCGATGCGCTGGCGCTGGCCGCCGGAGAACTCGTGCGGAAAGCGGTTCGCGTATTCGGCGCGCAGCCCCACCAGTTCGAGCAATTCGGCAATGCGAAGCGCGCGAGCGCCCTTGCCTGGGGCCAGGCCGTGCGTGGTCAGCGCCTCGTCGAGCACCGCGCCGATGCGCATTTTCGGGTTGAGGCTGGCATACGGATCCTGGAAGATGATCTGCATCTTGCTGCGCAGCCGGCGCAGCTCGCCGCTGGACAGGCCGCCGATGTCCTGCCCCCGATACAGCACCTGGCCCGCGCTGCACTCGAGCAGCCGCAGCACCGTGCGGCCGATCGTGCTCTTGCCCGAACCGGACTCGCCCACGAGGCCCAGCGTCTCGCCGCGGTGGATCGCGAACGACACACCGTCCACGGCGCGCACGGGCCTGTCGCGCGTGCCGAAGTGGCGTTTGACGTCGCGCACTTCGACCAGCGGCATCTCACCGGTGCCGTGCACCGCCAGCGTGCTCACGCCGCCTCCCCGTTCGGGCCGGCAGCCTCTACACGCACGCAGCGCGCCTGCCGCCCGTCTGCGCCGACCGTGAGCGCCGGCATGGTGCTGCTGCAGCGCGGCTCGGCCAGGTCGCAGCGCGGCTCGAAGGCGCAGCCCGGGGGCGGCGCCAGAGCACTGGAAACCTGGCCGCGAATGGCGACCAGGCGCTTCGGCCGGCCAGCCCCGGCACCACGCGCCTTGCTCGGCAGGCAGGCCAGCAGCCCTTGCGTGTAGGGATGCTGGGGCGCAGCGAACAAGGGCCGCACCGGCGCCGCTTCGACGATGCGGCCGGCGTACATCACGGTCACGTCGTCGGCATGGTGCGCCACCACGCCCAGGTTGTGCGTGATGAAAAGAATGCTCATGCCGGTCTCGGCCTGCAGCCTGCGCATCAGCGCGAGGATCTGCGCCTGGATCGTCACGTCGAGTGCGGTCGTCGGCTCGTCGGCGATCAGCAGGCTGGGCTCGCACGCCATGGCCAGCGCGATCATCACGCGCTGGCGCATGCCGCCCGAGAGCTGGTGCGGGTACTCGTGCTGCCGCTGCTGCGCCGCCGGGATCTCCACCAGTTCGAGCATGCGCAAGGCCTGTGCACGCGCTGCCGCGCGATCCAGCCGCTTGTGCAGCCGCAGCGATTCGGCGATCTGCTCGCCGACGGTGAAGAGCGGGTTCAGGCTCGTCATCGGCTCCTGGAAGATCATCGCCACTTCGTTGCCGCGGATCGCGCGCAGGCGGGGCTCGGGCAGCGTCAGCAGATCGACCGTTTCGCCGGCGCGGTTCACGAACAGGGCCTGGCCGCTGACCCGGGTCGTTGCGCCGCGCGGCAGCAGCCGCATGAGCGCGAGGCTGGTCACCGACTTGCCCGAGCCCGACTCGCCCACGATGGCGGTGGTGCGG
>Ga0307516_10009697_pt1 | contig 10699 bp, 14 predicted proteins | sample 19_EM_MG_FD_203310 | JGI IMG/M metagenome (GOLD analysis project Ga0307516, IMG submission 203310) | Populus trichocarpa ectomycorrhiza microbial communities from riparian zone in the Pacific Northwest, United States - 19_EM | ecosystem: Host-associated > Plants > Roots > Unclassified | place...
TCATCTGTTGGCACGACGCCTCTTCGTTGACTGATTTTTTCAAGTGCGAGTTGTATTGCTGTGACTGCTAACTCAGATTTGTGACGACTGGGTGGAAATAGTGAATTTGTCATCAGATAAGTGGGGGGTTCATGGGGTTCACAAATAAGGGGGGTTCACAAATAGAATTATCCCCTACCACCAAGATTATATTTTCTCCAAATGCCTTGGATTCATGTAGTATTATTTCCCTGTGTGAGCGAAGAAGAAGATATTAGCAACGTCATATCTCCCACTCTCATTCCGGATCTTACTTTGCGTGGATTAATTTTGAACTCTAAGCACGTTGAATAGCTTCGTGGAAAGAAATGTGCTGCGCGCCGACCGTCGATGTCCCGCAGCTGGTTTTATCTATAACCGGATAATTGGAAGCTTTCGGGTCTTACTCTCTCGAAGCGCCGGCGAGGAGACGGAGACCCAGCGATGCCTCCGATGTGCTCGCTGTCCGTTTCATCTGCAATACCACCAGGATGACGAACACTTGGCGTTTCTGCTCTGGAATCCACTGCCTTGTATGCGCATGGATCTCTGCAGGCACCTTTCGGGACTCTTCCAGCCAGCATCAGAGCTTATCCTTCGAGGTGATCTCTGAGCCACATCTTCCCTAAACAGCAATATGGCAGGTCGTCATCGTCTACCAGTGATATCCTACTGCAGGGCCAACCAACAATCAATCTTCCAGGACAAACTCGCTTCAAAGGTCCGATTCATCTCCCGGGGCAGTCCTTCACTCGACTTTCCAACCGCGTGCATATCAGATGGCATATTGCTGTAACACCCCCATTCCTCTCTGCTGATGTTCCGGCACAGCCCAGATGGAGGCACCCACATGCACTTACTATCACTCCCTTCGTCATCATCGGATTTGACACCCAGCCTCACCCCAATTTCCTTCGCGATCTCTTTCAACATCTCTTCTTGACCTCCGAGTCGGTGTGCTCCCACTTCGTGGAGTCGGACTCTCTTAGAACACCGACGAAACCATGATTCAAGTCATGCCTTTCATTCATCATGAACTGAGCAGCCGTTACGCCTCAGGCACTAAATATGTCTTCATGGCTTGTTTGGACCATGCAATGCTGTTGGTGTCCAAGGACCCTAAGAATTAACACCTCTGCCGGCAATTCATGATGTTCCAATCCCGATTATCACGAATTGCAATGACTGTTCTCCATGTTGAACAAGAGCGTGGGCATGACGGATTATTTGTCCATATGAGCCTCGCGATCTCCGCGGAGCTGAGCTTCCTAAACAGCACTTCCAGGAGGGCAAATCCTCTCGTCGTTTCATAATACTTCTGATAGAACGACACCAAGTAGTCCAATTTTCGGGCTGTCAGACATACCCCCTTCCAAATTGGTGCCATCGTCTGTGCAAAGAGGCTCCCAGACCCCGGATCGCGGACCCTATGTATCTTAAATGATAAGTATGTTGCTGCAAATCCCTCAGCTTCAGGGTCAGGACAGCAAAGAAGCATCTCATATATTTCAATACCTTCGCTCGACTCGTGTTCGACTCCAAGCCCCTGGTATTGCCTTTCTGGGTTTTGGGCGCCTCTCCATGGCCTCCGAGTCGGACTACCGCAAGTCTTTCATTTCTGTCTCCCGCGATGACCGACAATTGTTTTTCTAGAAGGATGTTCGAGTCTTTACATCTCCTTGCGCTTATTTTGTTTTGTTTTAGGTCGATGCACGTCCATCGCTAGAAAGATGCGACCTATTCCTGTTCTGCTTCCAAGAAACCGGCCCTTCCCGAATCTTGGCGTTTATTACGCGATGATCGACAGGCTGGAGACCACCTTGATGAAATTCCATCCGCGAATTATTCTTGGAGCCGTACTGACACAGCCTCGGATCATCAGGGGTCATCGCTCCCGTTTCACTAGACCTTCGGAATCATCATTCTGACTGAACGTCGGACGAGCTCGAGGGACACGATGATGAACGAAGTCGCAGGTTTGCCGTGTGGTCCATTCGGGAATTCGACAATATACCTCTATCAAGTTCAGCGAGCCGTATAACCCACGCGCAGTGCCCAACTTTTGCACGCGATATCAATATCTGTTTTCTTATCCGCAATGGGCATCATTAGTGGCTTGACCTGAGCTGCAGGCTTCAGGTTTCTATGAATCATCATGCATCAGGTATGACCTTTCTCGACTCTGATTATTGTCGGGACAACCCTCATGCTACCCCATGCCACACAGGCTCAGCCGCCACGCACAAATCAGACTCCCTAAAGGCCGGCGCCTCGTCCGTCTATAAAAGGCGACTCTTTCGAGGCTTTTTACAGCAATATTTCTCGATCCACAGCACCCACACCATGTTACCTCTTTCCTTGGTGCGGTCTATTTCCACCGCCCCCTTCTACTCCGTTAAGGATTTGTTTTCCGGGGCGGCATCTCACCTTCAGTCTCGGCCGCTCCTGCTCCAAGATGTATATTTCCTCGTCAACGTCTACTCGAATGTGTACGGCACACCAGTCATGTCTGGCGGTCAGTCGTCACCCGATGCGCCTGACCTCTTCAATAATGTAAGTCCGCCACCCCGGCAGGCCGCAACTGCGTTGACCTAACTAATTTGGAACAGCGAGTGATCAAAACGCATCAACCCAACTCGTCAGCTGCCGAAAAAGTCGGATTCAGAAACGCGCGTCCCCTCTTCCTCCACTTCGCATCCGGATATTGACTCGCCGCTCCACGTAGATGATAAATGCCGTCCTGAATCAACGCGCGGCCGTTGCCGCCGCTTTTGATCACCAATACATTGGGCCACTCACGGTCATCGAATTCCGTGACACTTCCACGCTCAATCAGCACCCTGCCCTAGCTCTGGCTACCCCCCGCTATGAGAACCAAGATATTCTGCGCTTCTGTATTCGATATCCCAACGTCTCGCGGTTGAGGCTGGTTAGTCCTACTTTCGAGAACCTTACGCACAGAATCTGAACGACATCTGCAGCTCATTCAAACGGCCAAGGCGATCGAGCACCTGCACACCTATAACGTGATTCACGGCCACATCCATCCGGTATGTATCAATTTTCATAAGCGAGTTTTCCGTCTCCATTATGTTGAACTTTCCCTAAAAAGAACAATATCCTTATCACCGACGACGGGGATGTCGCTGTGACGGACATCGCCGTCTATACCGAGGCGTGTCGATGGCTGCTTTTCCCTAACACCGGGAACGTCCGCCTCCAGCCGTCTTTCGTCTACCAAGCACTCGAGTTTCTCAATCCTGGGACAGATAATTTCAGCCCACCCACGAAACCAATGGACGTATTCGCGTTTGGATCTCTGATCTTGGCCGTTCGTCTTGTCTCCTATAACCAATATTCCTTTATGTCATAAGGTTCCTTCACAGGTGTTGACCAATGATGTCCCGTTTCGCAGGCGAAACGTAACACACATGCTAAGCGAAATCATGCAACACGGACACTCGCGCATCCTTGCTTCTTCGTCTGGAATCATCAACGGCGATCTCTTGAACCTCGTACGAAGGTGTTGGGCTCGCAACCCCATCGACCGCCCGAGCATGGGTGACGTCGTGGCTGCACTTGTTAGCTTTTGATTTTCCGCACTGACTGAGTCTCCGTGTTCTTCATATCCTGGTTGGACCTTTGTTGTTTCCTAAATACTACTTCCTGGTATTGCTGTGCGCAAATTATGCAATTTATGTTGACATGGACTACTAGTTGGCAAAGACGATAACGGAACAACACGCAAAGCTGTGATGGGAAAGAGATGATAGCAAGGTGTAAGTGAAAGTCCCCAGAGCTAAATAAAATACTAGTTCGACTTGAACATGTATTTACTGAAGGGACAGCGAGAGTAGATGCTAGGGTGAATGTAGAATGAGAGAATGAGCATAATATGGGGCGGCAACAGAAAAGGGATCGCTTGGTGATCAAATGCTGAATGAAAGTGAAGAGTATGCCAAAACACATCCGAATCAATGCGATACAACCAACCTCTGGCCAAGGGCTTGTACCAGTTGGGCCTCCACGCCAAACTCCTTGGCTAACTCAGCGACAATCTCAGTGCCCGCAGTTGCCTCCCAACCAACTTCTCCTTCACCCATGTAAACGTGACTAGTCATATCACGGCTGTCAGGTGTTTCGAACTCGTCATTTGCCGAACTTGGGCGAAGTTGACAGTGGATCAGAACTCACAGTGTTGGTGGAAGAAGCGGGGAGTTCTATGGGGTTGGATTTGAGCAACTCGGTAAATTTGCTCGATCGGCGCGTTGCGAACGCTAAAAGGCTGCTCAATGGTATCCTAGAAAGCAGGGCAGGAACATACCTTGACGGTCTGGGACCGCGCTCGCGAAGGCTAGAACAAGGTTCATATTGTACTCGCAACAGGCGGAACCACGTCATCGATACATGACAACAACATTTTGGCAGCGGTTGGTGGAAGGACAGTTATGAACCTCCCAACACAGTAATTCCAAAGAAGATACGAACCATAGGTGACCTCTGTGGAAGGTAAATGTATAAGTTTCTTATCCTAGCAGCAGAAGTTCACGTTGAGACTTACCACACATATCTCGCGCAGACGAAGACCAGAAGACCCGACTATCCACATACATTGGAAACTTTGTCACGATGCTAAGGAGTGGAGCGGAAGCGAGGGGGACTTCAGGAAATGGGACTGATAAGCGCAGATGAGAACTCTAGGTTCGAACACGTAGAATGATTATGACGTACATCCGGCTCCCTGATGAGATGTAAAAGGGCCACCACTTCGCTCTCTGCGATGAGACCACTTTCCAGAGTGGCTATGACACGGTCGCTATCCGATCCAGCAGGGGAAGGCCGCGCGAAGTATGAAAGTAAAATCGACGTCTCTTTGGGAATACTTCGACTGTTGAAATTAACTGGAAGATTTCCGCCGACACGAAGTCGCCTTGCCAGATCTAGACTGGAAGACGACGGAGATTACGGGTGATATGGAGACATTCGGGATCAGCTGAGACTCCGGCTTGGATCCTCACAGATTTTAAGTCGTGTGAAGGGCTTATGTGAGCCTAGCGTAATGGCTGTGACGTACCGCCATGAATGACTTAGGCGATGCTGCATCAACCAAGGCATCAATTGCAACCTTTTTAGTTATTCCTATCCTCCACTGCCACTGTGGTCCGCAGGTGGCTTTTGAATGAAAACTTGACTCTTCGAGTACGTTTTCATTCACGCTTAATTTTCCTTCGTAGAGGAGAAAACTGAAATGCGTACAATCAAGATTATTTCTTCTTCAAATGCCTTAGATTCATGCACTCTTTCCCTATTGGATCGAAGGAGATGATATTAGCAACGTCGTATCTCCCTCTCTCATTCTAGATCTCAATTTGCATACATCCATTTTGATTTGCACGTTGAATAGCTTCATAGAAAGAAACCGCCCCGCGCCGACCATATCGATATCCTGTTTGCATCTATAACACAACAATCGGGAGATTGTGGGTCATACTCTTTTTGGGTGCCAGCGGGGGGACCCGATGTGTTGGTGTCTGTTTCACTTTGCCTGCATCGACGGAATGACGAACACTTGCCGTTCCTGCTCAGGAATGGACTCCCTTAATTGCGCATGGCTCCTCCTTCTGCAAGGTGCCTTTCGTGGGTTCTTCCTATTCGCTTTTTTTAGAGCTTCTGCATCGAGGTGATGTCCGAGTCACATCTTCCTTAAACAGCAGTATGGGACGTCGTCGTTGTTGCTCCGCAAGCCACCAAGCGGTGATATTCTACTCTGGACCAAACAACAATGGAACTCCGAAGATAAACCCACTTCAAAAGTCGAAGTTGTTGTCCAGAGCAATTTCCCACTCCACTTTTCTACCGCATGCATATCAGATGGTGTGTAACATCCCCATTCCCCTCCACTGATGTCCCGGCGCAGCCCAGATGGAGGCACCCACATGTACTTACTATCATTCCTTTCGTCCTTATCGGATTTGCCTCACCGCAATGTCCTTCACGATCTCTTTCAGCGTCTCTTTTTGAGCTCCGAGTCTGTGTGCTCCCACTTCGTGGAGTCAGACTCTGAATACCGACGAACCACGATCCAAGTCAAGCCTTTCAACCACAATGAACCTAGCAGCTATTACCCCTCACGTACTGAATATGCCTTCATGGCTTGTTTGGACCGAGCAATGCTAGCATCCAGGGATTCGGAAAATCAACACCTCCGTAGGCAATTCGGTGTTGGAGTCTCCGATTATGTCGAATCGCCTGTTCTCCGCGTTGCACAAGATCGTGGACCAGACGGATTCTCCACCCATTTTGGCAGCATGATTTTTGTATCGCCGACTTTCTCGAACAGTACCTCCAATTGTCTCGTCGTTTCATAATACTTCTGACAGACCCCAGGTAATCCAGTATTCTGGGTTCCACGCATACCCCTTCCAACTTGGAGCCAAAGAGGCTCCCGGATTACGGACCGTGTCCATCGCACAGTGGTATACCCCCGTGATTGTCTTAAAGCTCACTCGACTCGCATAAATCGTGCCATTTCCTTTCTGGATCCTTGGCGCTTATCCAGATCCGAACCAGGATGAAGCCTGTCTTTATCGATGACCGACCAATCACTTTCTCGAAAACTACCTTCGAACTATCACCCTAAATCACCCTGCATTTTTTTACGGTCGTGTCTTTTGGGTTGATGCCCACAAATCGCTGGAAGCATGCATCCTTCCCTTACAGTCGTGGACAACCAAAGTCAACAATTTGGTACTTGGCCGGGGGCTCTGCAACCGCTCGTTGAAATTTAATTCTGCCATCGGATTCATACTCAGAACATGGAAATACGTCGAAAAACAAACCTCCGAAGTTTTTTTCCCACGACTTTTTGGGTCCTGCCAAATTTTTTTTGGGGGTTTCAGCGAAAAGTTCTACCCCCTCTCCGGGACCTGGGGCAGGTCAGAACCTAGCCTCAAGTGCATCAGCGGTTACCCAGACCAACATTAGTCGAAAATTACTCTTCTCTCACTGTTTTTTGGGTTTGCCTTCCTTTCGTTTTGTGCCTCATAATTCTCAGGTGCCAGAATTGCCATTTGTGGAACGGTTTGACACCTTTTTGGGTGATTAAAGCACCACGTGATGAGATTGATCTCGCATTTTTTGAGACCGCGGCTCGTTGAAACTTGAATTCGAGTTCAGAATCAGACTCAGCAAGGCGAGAACGTCGAAAAACACACCTCCGAAGTTTTTCCCGCGACTTTTTGGGTCCTGCCAATTTTTTGAGGTCAAAAATCCAAAATCAAATTTCAGAGAGATCCGCTCGTTGAATCTTCTTCATTTGACCTGTGGATACTATTTCAATGGTTATCTATTGATTCCGCGCTATCCGGATGACTGGAAAAAACTCCCAAATTTTCTTGTCGTGTTTGGCTGTCCCCGACTGTACTTCTATAAACCGGGGCCGGATCCGAGCCTAGCGCCACGATCGACGTCATCTCGATGAAACACCGGCAAGCTACCCCTGGTCCGCTCTTGACATAGCCTCGGGTCGTCGCCGTGTTTCACAGGAACGTGGATTTCGAGAATATACCGCTAGTCAAGCTCAATGATCCGGTGTATTTCGCAACGCCCAACCCTCACGATACTAATTCCTCTATCTTCTTGTGCGCCTTGGGCATTATCAGAGGCTAATTGAGCTGAGCTGCACGCTTTAGGGTCATCAGACTTCTCGCCGAGCCCTCCAAAAAATAGAATTGCTGTGCTATTTACACCATCCGGCAACTTACCACCGTGACGGTTTGTCAGGATACAGGTCCTTCTCCACAATAAAACCTCATTATATGCGCCCCCCGCTCAACTAAACAGTCGCGGAAACCAACGGGGAGCCCTTTCCCACTCGCCTCTGCAGGTGCAGATCGGAATCATCGGATCTGGTATAACTTACCACCGCAGTGGACTGCCACGATGGTTTGTCAAGGACCTTCATACGATAAACCTCAATACACGCATCCCGAGACCCCCGGCTCGAAACGTCGCCGGAAGGTCCGGGGGCCCTTTCCCTACCCACTCACTGCTGCAGGTCGTAAGGTGCAGATTGGATCCGGTATAACTGAACTACCGCAATGCACTGCCACGAGTGTACTTGGGAGCAACCAACGGTAAACGTTGACTGTGAAGCAGTATGCTTTAAACTTTTTTTTCGACCATGATTTTTTCCTAAAGCTCCGTCCCACGCCAACGTTAAAGTCCTTCAAGTCAAGAAGTGGGACAACTCCCACGGTACTTCACGGGACACGGGACACAATTCAATTACCACGCGCGAATCAGAGGTGATTTCCTTATTCACCGACTCGTCTATAAAAGATGACTCTTCGATCTCTTTTACATCTATACCTATCCACGACACTCACAGTCCTGCACACTATGAAACTTTGGTTTACTCTTGCGGCACCCTTCGACTTCGTTAAGAATTTGGTTTCTCAGGCGGCATCTCATCGTCAGCCTCAGCCGCTTGCCCCCCAAGATGCCTGTTTCCTCGTCAACGTCTACTCGTATGTGTACGGAATACCTGCCGTTTCTGTTGGCCAACTGTCCCCCGATGCGCCCGACCTCTTCAACAATGTGAGTCGGATATTCTTGCAACCGCATTGGGCTAAACAGTTTGGAACAGCGAGTCATTAAAACGTATCGACGCAACACCAAGTCGTCGGCTGCCGAACAAGCCGGATTCAGAAAGGCACGTTCCCTCTTCCTCTATCATAGGTATTGTCCTATTGACTTGGCCCTCCACTTAGATGATAAACGCCCTCATGGATCAACGCACAACCACGGCCACCGCCTTTGAGCATGACCATATCGCGCCACTCATCGTTATCGACGTCCACGATACTTCCGCGCTCAATCAACCCCCAACACTAGCTCTGGCCGCTCCCCGGTATGTAAATCAGGATATTCTGCGCTTTTGCATTCGATACCCCGACGTCTCACGGATGAGGCTGGTTGGTCCTACTTTTGGGAATCGTAAGACGAAATTTGAATGACATCTACAGCTCATTCAAGCATCCAATGCAATCAAACACCTGCACGCCCACAACGTGACCCATGGCCACATTCATCCCGTATATATCCGTTTTGCTGAGCGATTTTTCTCTGTTGAACTTGCCCGAACAGGACAACGTCCTCATCACCGACGACGGGAATGTTGCGGTTACGGATATCGCTGTCTACACCGAGGCATGTCGATGGCTGCTCTTTCCCAGCGACAGGAATGTCAAGATCCAGCGGTCTTTCATCTACCAAGCACCTGAGTTTCTCAACCCTGGGACAGAGAGTTTCAACCCACCCACGAAACCAATGGACGTATTTGCGTTTGGATCTCTGATCTTGGCCGTTCGTCTTTTCTCCTATAACATGCACTCCTATATGTCATGAGGTTCCTTTATAGGTGTTGACCAACGATGCCCCGTATCGCATGCGCAGACGAAACGTATTACACATGCTAAGCGAAATCATGGAACACGGACACTCGTGTATCCTTCAGTCATCGTCTGGAATCATCAGCGACGATCTCTGGAACCTCGTACGAAGGTGCTGGGCTTGCAACCCCATCGACCGCCCGACTATGGGCGAAGTCGCCGCAGCACTTGTGAGTTTCTGATTTTCCGTACTGACTGAGTCTCAGCGTTGTTCATATTTTACATAATTATGCCACTTGCAAACGTGTGTAGGGGACATTATAATAGGACTGCTCATATTCTGGAATAAATATTTGGACTGACCTATTTCCTGATATTTCCTGGTGTGAATCGAACGAAATACAATTTATTTTGACACGGACTAGTTGGCGAACGCGATGATGTAGCAAAACGTAAAGTTGTGACGGGAAAGCGATGATAGCGAGGTGTAAAGGTCTCCAGAGCCGAACAAAATACAAGAAATACCAGGTCAACGTGAAGATGTCTTTTTAACAGCGGGCTTACAAGAAGGGGTGCGAGGGGGAACATCATGATAGAGGGTAGGACAGCGATAGTAGAAAGGGGGATTGCTTGGTGATCAGATGCTGAAAGAAAGCGTAGAACATGCCAAAACGCGTCCAATCAATGCAAAGCTACCAACCTATGAGCGAGGCTTGCACCAGTTGAGCCTCCACGCCAAACTCCTTGGCTAACTCGGCAACAACCTCGGTGCCCGCGCTGGGCTCCCGACCAATTTCTCCTTCAGCCATGTAAACGTGACTACTGTGTTGGATTTCGGGATGAGTATGCGAGCGTGCGCGATGCACTGCCCGCACCTTTCCGTTTTAGGTTGTTCGTTTGTCGTTCTTACTAGGTACACATTTGATATCTATATTACCCATATACACTATATATGTAGTCTAGATTGTCGTAGCACTTCATCCGTTTGCCTCTCGAGCTCACCGAGGCCAAACGATAATCCTATCTTTTGTTTGTTTCTGTCGTCGTCCGTTGGATTGCGTCGCTTATCCCAACATACTGTACTATTCCGGCCGGATATTCATCGATTTGGAAATTTTTGATCAAAAAGAATCCAAAAGAAATCCGAAAATTCAAAAGAAAAAGAAGTAAAAATATTCCGAGTTCGAGTTTACGAGAATTCGGCCTTTCCAGACGGGCCTGCCAATTTTTTTCGTCCTTGCCGGTCGTGTGCACGCTGATTGCCGGGTGAGTTTGTGATCCGAGGGCTT
>Ga0307516_10009698_pt1 | contig 10699 bp, 7 predicted proteins | sample 19_EM_MG_FD_203310 | JGI IMG/M metagenome (GOLD analysis project Ga0307516, IMG submission 203310) | Populus trichocarpa ectomycorrhiza microbial communities from riparian zone in the Pacific Northwest, United States - 19_EM | ecosystem: Host-associated > Plants > Roots > Unclassified | place...
AGCTCACCGTGCCGCGCGGCGACCGCACCAACGCGGTCCTGGAGCCGCTGTTGACCGATCAATGGTTTGTGGACATCAAACCGCTGGCGGCCCCCGCCATTCACGCCGTGGAAGCAGGCCACATCCGCTTCGTCCCGGAGAATTGGTCCGGCGTCTACTTCGAGTGGATGCGCAACATCAAGGATTGGTGCATCAGCCGGCAGCTGTGGTGGGGCCACCGAATTCCCGCCTGGTACGACGCCGAAGGACGATGGTATGTGGCGCGCGACGAGGCCGAAGCGCGGGCTGCCCACGGACTCGATGCCGGAGTGGCATTGCGTCAGGACGAGGACGTTCTCGACACCTGGTTTTCTTCCGCGTTGTGGCCTTTCTCCACCCAGGGGTGGCCGGATGACACGGCTGCGCTGCGCAAGTATTACCCGACGTCGGTTCTGGTCACCGGCTTCGACATCATCTTCTTCTGGGTCGCCCGCATGATCATGATGGGCATCAAGTTCACGGGGGCGGTGCCGTTTCGTGAGGTGTACGTGCATGGCCTGATCCGCGATCACGACGGCCAGAAGATGTCCAAATCCAAGGGCAATGTGATCGACCCCCTGGACATCGTCGACGGCATCTCCTTGGACGCCCTGCTCGCCAAGCGCACCACCGGCCTCATGCAGCCCCAAATGAAACCTGCGATCGAGAAGGCGACGCGCAAGCAATTTCCGGACGGCATTGCCGCGTTCGGCACGGACGCCCTGCGCCTGAGCTTCGCGTCGCTGGCGACGCAAAGCCGCGATCTGCGCTTCGACATGGCCCGGGTCGAAGGCTCCCGGAACTTCTGCAACAAGCTATGGAACGCCGCGCGCTACGTGCTGATGCAGGTCGAGGGCGAGAATGCCGCCGCGAGCGCGGAGCGGCTCCGCCCCGACGGCGCCGAGTTCAGCCTGGCCGACCGCTGGATACGTTCGCGGCTGTCGGCGGCGCTCGCGCGCGTCGAGACCGGCTTCGCCGAATACCGCCTCGACGTCGTGGCCGGCGCGCTGTACGAATTCACGTGGCACGAATACTGCGATTGGTACCTCGAGTTGTCGAAAGCCGTGCTCTTCTCGGAGGACGCCAGCGACGCGCAGAAGCGCGGCACCCGCCGCACCCTGCTGCACACGCTCGAGGAGCTGCTCCGCGCACTGCATCCGCTGATCCCGTTCATCACCGAAGAGATCTGGCAGCGCGTGAAGCTCGCCGCGGAAGCCCCCGGCAAGACCATCATGCGCAGCGATTTCCCGATGCCCGACCGCGAGACAGATTCGCGCGCCGAGCCGGAAATGCGCTGGGTCATGGGCTTCATCGAAGGCGTGCGGCAGATCCGCGGTGAAATGGACATTGCGCCCAGCCGTAAACTCGACGTGCTTCTGCAAAACGCCGCACCCACCGACATCGAGTACGCCAACCGCAACGTGCGCTACCTCACCCGTCTCGCCGGCGTCGCGGCGCCGCGGCCGCCGGCCGCCGGCGAAGCCGCACCCATCTCGGCCGTGGCGCTCTTGGGGACGCTCGAGATATTGGTGCCGATGGCCGGACTGATCGAACCTACCGCGGAGCTGGAGCGGCTCGCCAAGCGGCAGCGCAAAGTCGAGGCCGATCTGAACAAACTCGAGGGCAAGCTCGCGAATGCGGAATTCGCGCGCAACGCGCCCGCGGACGTGGTGGCCAAGGACCGCGCGCGCCTGGCCGAGTTGCGCACCGAGATCGGTCAATTGGGCACGCAGATCGCACGTGTCGAAGCCCTGCGCAACGCCCGGCCTCAGGAGTCTGTCTGAGTATTTCGCGTGAGCCGCGTTTGCCCGACATGAGCACGGCGAAGCGCGAAATCGCGGCCATTCTTGCGCAGCTCAACCAGGTCATCCTCGGCAAGGAGGACCAGATCCGCCTGTGCCTGGCCTGTCTGCTGGCAAAGGGTCACCTGCTGATCGAGGACATTCCGGGAGTCGGCAAGACCACGCTGGCCCATGCGCTCGCCAAGACGCTGGGATTGTCTTTTCAACGGGTGCAATTCACCAGTGATCTGCTGCCGGCCGACGTCCTCGGCGTGTCGATCTACGACCGCGAAACGGGATCGTTCCGCTTCCAGCATGGGCCGATCTTCGCGCAGTTGGTGCTTGCCGATGAAATCAACCGCGCCTCCCCCAAGGCTCAGAGCGCGCTGCTCGAAGCGATGGAGGAACATCAGGTGACCCTCGACGGCCAATCGATGGCATTGCCGGAGCCCTTCTTCGTCATCGCGACACAAAATCCGCAGGACCAGGCAGGCACCTTTCCGCTGCCCGAATCACAGTTGGACCGGTTCTTGATGCGCGTGCATCTGGGCTATCCGGCCGCATCGGCCGAGCGGGAACTGCTCCGCGGCATCGACCGCCGCGAACTCGTGGGCTCCCTGGAGCCCGTGGTCAGCCTCGAAACCTTGACCACGCTGCAGCACGCCGTGCAGGGCATCCACGTTGCGCCGGCGCTATTGGACTACGTGCAGGCGCTCGTGGCTCACACACGGAATGCGTCGGCCATCAGCGTGGGTCTGTCGCCGCGCGCGGCCATCGGATTGCTGCGGGCGGCCCGCGCCTGTGCTCTGATCGCCGGTCGCGATGCCGTCGTTCCCGAACATGTGCAGGCCGTGTTCGCGTCCGTGGTCGAACATCGCCTGAGGCAGCGTGACAACAGCCCCGCGGCGGTTGACCGCGTCCTCGAGGCCGTGCCCATCCCTTGAGCAATGTCCGGCAAGCGGCAATCAGGCGCCTGACCACGTGGTCGGCGCGCCGGCACGGCCGGGACGCGCTGCCGATGATCGTCAATCGCCGCCGCATCTACATCATTCCCACGCGCTTCGGGATCGCCCTCGCGTTGCTGCTGGTGGCCATGTTGATCGCGGGCCTCAACTACAACAGCAATTTGGGCCTGGCCTTCGGATTCTTGATGGTGAGCCTGGCGCTCGTCGCCATGCATCACTGTCATCGCAATCTTCTGAATCTGAGCGTCGATGCGATCGTCGAGGTCGACGCCTTCGCCGGCGACTACGCGAGCTTCGAGATTCTGCTGCGCAACCAGGCCGCCATCGACCGCTGCGACCTCGAGATCCGCATGGACTTGGGCGGAGGCCGCGTGGCAGCCGCAGTGCACACCGCACTCATGAGCGTGGCGGCCCGCGGCTATCAGCATGGAACCGTCAACGTGCCGGTGGCGGGACGCGGGGTGACCCGGCTGGAGCGCTTCGAACTCCGCACGCGCTATCCCTTCGGGTGGTTCCGAGCGTGGACCTATGTACACAGCCCGCTCACGGCATTCGTCGCACCACGCCCCGTCGGTGACCGGGCGTTGCCGTCGGCATCGGCAGCGCTGGGGACTGCGGCTCAGTCGGAAATCCGCGGCGATGAGGACTTTGCCGGCCTGCGCGCCTATGAAGCCGGGGTGCCTCTGAAGCACATGGCCTGGAAGGTTCTGGCGCGGGGCGGCGAGCCGGCGGTGCGCAGCTACACGGGGCCGGCGGCGGAGCCCGAATGGCTCGACTGGACGGCACTGCACCCGCTTGGGGCCGAGGCCCGGCTATCGCAATTATGCCGATGGGTGCTTTTGAGCGAGGCCGCGCAGCGCACGTACGGCTTGCGGATCCCGGGAACCGAGATCACACCGTCGCGTGGCGCAGGGCATCGCTCTGCATGCCTGCGCGCGCTCGCGCTCTACCCGCCCGAGGCGAGCGCATGAGCGCACAGCCGCAGTCGGGCGCACCGACGGCTGCGGCAGAACGAGTCACGTTCGACAGCCTGCTATGGATCAGCGCGTGTCTCGCGCTGACGCTGATCGTCGGAATCGTGGCGCTTCCCGTCTGGATACCTCTCACGGTCGCCGCGTCCGCCGGCATCCGCCTGGTCCGGGCTTCCCGGGGGCAGGATGCGCCGCCGCGCGGCATCCGCTTAGGTATTGCTGCTCTCGCGATCGGTCTGCTGTTCCTGCAGTTCCGTACCTTCAACGGTCTGCCCGCGGGCACCGCCCTGCTCTCCTTGATCGCGGGATTGAAACTCCTGGAAACGCGCACGCGGCGCGATATCTACGTCATCACCATGATCATCTATTTCTTGAGCCTCGCGGCGCTGCTGGAGGGCGAATCGTTTTGGCTTCTCATTTACTTGATCGGAGTGTGCTGGCTCACGACATCGACGCTGCTGCGGTTGACGAGTTCCGCCCGCAAAAGCGACTGGCGCGGCAGCGTACGGCACGCCGGGCGCATCCTCGCGCAGGCATTGCCGCTTGCGGTGGCCTTCTGGCTGTTCTTTCCGCGCTTCGGCGGACCGCTTTGGCAGATGCCCGACAACGGCAGCAACGCGACCTCGGGATTGAGCGATAGCATGAGTCCGGGCGACATCAGCAGTCTGGCGATGTCCGACGAGATTGCCTTTCGGGTGCGTTTCAAACCGGGTTCGGGCACCCCGCCGCCGCAAGAGCGCTACTGGCGCGGCCCGGTCCTGCATGATTTCGACGGGCACTCGTGGCGGCGCACGGAAGCGGCCGCCGTACTTGCCCCGGGGCTGCGGTTCCAGGGTCCGGCCTATCGGTACACAGTGAGTCTCGAGCCGAGCCGGCACAACTGGATCTTCGTACTCGACTGGCCCTCGCGTTGGGACGCGGAGCGCGCCTATCTGACCAGCGATTACATGCTCATGGAGCCCAATCCCCTGACGCAGCCCATCGACGTGACGGCGACGTCCTACGGGCACGTGCAGGCGGCGCAGCCATTGGGGCCGGGTATGCGCCGCCGCGACACGCGGCTGCCGGCCGGCCGCAATCCTCGTTCGCTGCAGCTTGCGCAGGAGTTGCGCGGCGCGCACCCCGACGATCCCGGCTACATCGAAGCGGTCCTTGCGAAGTTCCACTCTGAGGCGTTCTTCTACACTTTGACGCCGCCGCGCCTCGCTGCGGACCCGGTGGACGGATTTTTGTTCGATACCAAGCGCGGCTTCTGCGGTCACTATGCGTCGGCATTTGCAACGTTGATGCGTGCAGCCGGTATTCCGGCCCGCGTGGTCACGGGCTATCAAGGGGGCACCTACAACCGCTTTGCCGACTACTGGATTTTGCGCCAGAGCGACGCTCATGCCTGGGACGAGGTGTGGCTGGAGGGGCGCGGCTGGGTGCGCGTCGACCCCACGGCGGCGATTGCGCCGGAGCGGGTCGAGCACGGGCTGAACGACATCGTCACGGCAGATAATACAGCCCGCTTCAGCCGGTGGCAGCAGCGCACGCCGTGGCTCGGCGATGTGTGGCTTCGGCTGGACGCATTGCGCCTGTTGTGGCGCGAACGGATCCTGCGCTTCGATCAAAGCTCCCAAGAGCGGCTGCTGGAGCTGCTTCACATTCCGGAGCCCGACGGCCAGAAGCTTGCTCTGGTGCTCGCGGTCTGCCTCATCTTGGGGCTGACGTGGCTGACCTGGCAGGTGCGGCGCGAACTACGAATCGGCCCCCGCGATCCCCTGCAGCGCGCCTATGAACGGCTGTGCAGGCGCCTTAAGTCGGTGGGCTGCGAGCGGATGCCCTGGGAGGGGCCCGAGGCCTATGCCGTCCGGGTGTCGCGCCTTCGCCCCGACTTGGCGGCGCCGGTCATGGAACTGTGCCGGGAGTATTCGACGCTCCGGTACGGGGCCGGGGCCGGGGCCGGGGCCGGGGCGGCAGTTTCCGTGGGCGCCGCGGACACGGGCAGATTTTCAGCCGCCGTCCGCAGATTCAGGCCGCGAGGTTCTCGCGCGTCTTCATGAATTCGATCTCCGGCCAGCGCTCCTCGATCAAGCCGAGGTTGACGCGCGTCGGCGCCAGGTACACGAGTTCTCCGGCATGATCGACCGCCAGATTGTCGTAGGCCTTCTGCCGGAATTCACCCAAGCGTTTCTCGTCGGCGAGGCGCACCCAGCGTGCCACGGCGACGTTGATGGCCTCGAACACGCATTGCACGCCGTATTCGTCCTGCAGCCGAAACGCCACGACCTCGAACTGCAGCTGTCCGATGGCGCCGAGGATCAGATCGTTGTTGCGCAACGGCTTGAAGAGCTGGGTCGCACCTTCCTCACATAGCTGCGAGAGACCCTTCTGCAGCGCCTTCATGCGCAGTGGGTCCTTGAGGACCGCGCGCCGAAACAGCTCCGGCGCGAAATTCGGCACGCCGGTGAAGGTGAGGTTCTCGCCCTCGCTGAAGGTATCGCCGATATTGATGGTCCCGTGGTTGTGCAGGCCGATGATGTCCCCCGCGTACGCCTCTTCCGCCTGGCTGCGGTCGGCCGCCAGGAACGTCAGCGCATCGGCGATGCGGATGTCCTTGTCGAGCCGCACATGGCGCATGCGCATGCCGCGCGCATAGCGGCCGGAACACAGCCTCATGAACGCAATCCGGTCGCGATGACCGGGATCCATGTTCGCCTGTATCTTGAACACGAAGCCGGTGAGCTTGGCCTCGTCCGCTTCCACGATTCGCTGCAGCGTCGGGCGCGGCAGGGGAGCCGGTGAGTGCTTCACGAAGGCGCTCAGCAATTCCCGGACGCCGAAATTGTTCACCGCCGAGCCGAAGAACACCGGCGTCTGTTTACCCGAACGATAGCGCGCCAGATCGAATTCAGGGCTCGCACCGCGCACCAGATCGACCTCCTCCAGGAACTCCTCGTAGCGCGGCCCCAAGAACTCCCTGGCCTCGCCGCTCGCAAGCCCATCGATGGTCTCGTGGCTCCCCACCCGGCCCTTCTCCACGGGGACGTAGACGTAAATCTTGTCCTCCAGCAGATGGTACACGCCGAGCAGATCCCGCCCCATGCCGATCGGCCAGGTGACGGGTGAGCACTGAATCTTGAGCACGCTCTCGATCTCATCGAGCAGCTCGATCGGCGGGCGGCCGTCGCGGTCGAGTTTGTTGACGAAGGTCATGATGGGGGTATCCCGCAAACGGCAAACCTCCATCAGCTTGATGGTGCGCTCCTCCACCCCCTTGGCGCAGTCGATGACCATCAACGCCGAATCCACGGCCGTCAGCGTGCGGTACGTATCTTCCGAGAAATCCTCGTGGCCCGGCGTGTCGAGGAGATTGACGATGCAATCGTCGAACGGGAACTGCATCACCGATGAAGTCACGGAAATGCCGCGCTGCTGCTCGAGCGCCATCCAATCGGACGTCGCGTGGCGCGTGGCCTTGCGTCCCTTCACCGTACCCGCCATCTGGATCGCGCCGCCGAACAGCAGCAGCTTCTCGGTGAGAGTGGTCTTGCCCGCATCCGGGTGGGAGATGATGGCGAAAGTGCGTCTTTTGGCTATGTTTTCGGCTAATTCGTTGGTCATGGTTCGCGAACGTGATCGGCCGCCAGTGGGCCAGCCGCCCATTATAGAGTGTGGGGAGCCCGAATTGGCAGCTCTCACCGGCAGCGAAGGATGTTCTACGAGGAAGATCCGGAGTCGCCGTCCTGGACGCGCAGCTTCTGAGCCATGCGGGATTTGTAGACTTCGACCGTGCGCGGGCTGATTCCCAATTGCGCGGCAATCTGCTTGACCGTATGCCCGGCGCTGACGAGCTCCGACACTTGCCGCTCACGCGTCGTCAAGTTTCGGGTTCCCTTGCCCGCGGGACTTCCACGTCTCAGCGCCGCATGCACATCGATTGCGGACTGCAGTACATCGATCAGAACGGCATCGTCGATCGGTTTTTCCAGAAAATCCGCGGCGCCGGCCTTGAGTGCGCCCCGCGCCGTCGAGACGTCGCCATAGGCGGTCATCATGACCACAGGCAAATCGGCGGCGCGCCGGCAAAGTTCGGCGTGAAGCTCCAGGCCGCTCATGCCCGGCATCCGAACATCGACGAGCATGCAGCCAAACCATTTCGGGTTATAGGTCTTCAGCAAGTTCTCGGCGTTTGCAAACATCAGCGTCCGGAAGCCCTTCAGGCCAAGCAGAAGCCCGAGCGAATCGCGCACGGCCATGTCATCGTCCACGATGAAAATCGTCGCATCCGAATTCATCCGTTCACCTCGTTGGCCTCCCGCACCCCGAAAGGAATCGAAAAAGCGATGCAGGTGCCGCTCGGATCGGAGCGGACCAGCCATATGCGTCCCTCGTTCGCCTCGACCAAGGAGCGGCAGATCGCCAGCCCCAAGCCCATGCCCGCCGATTTCGTCGAAGAGACCGGCCGAAACAGCTGATCCCGCAGTTGTTCGGGGATTCCAGGTCCCGAATCTTCGACGCTGAACATCACATCATTCGCCCGGCGCGTCAGCACGACGGCAATTCTGCCATGGCGTGGGTCCGAGCCGCAGACGGCATCATAAGCATTCGCCAACAGATTTTGTAACACCATCGACAGTTGCAGGGGATCCGCGGAGATCGGCGGCAATCCGCCTTCGACCTCCAGATCGGCAGCCACACCTGCCGCGCGCAACTTGATTTGCATTGCCGAAAGTGCTTCCTCCGCAAGTTCCCTCGGATCCACGGGTTGCCGCCGCACGACGCCTGAACGAAAGAATTCGCGAAGTCTCCGGACCACGTTGACGGATCGGGCCGCTTCACCCTGCGCCTTGGCGAGTGCGCTCTGCAGCGACGCCTGATCGAAATTCGGTAATTCCAATATCAGACTCGCCGACCGCAAATAGTTGACGAGGGCAGCCAGAGGATTGTTAAGTTCGTGCCCGATGACCGCAGTCAGCTCCGAAACCGCCACCCGCGCGTTGAGGCCTGACAATTCGCCATCCTTGGAATGCATGAGCGCATTGATTCGCGAGTTCTCCGATTCCGAGATTCCCATGAACCACCCGGTACCCGCGAGCAGCACCATCAGCACTTGGATCGCAAGAAAGGACTCCGGCGTGTTGTGCTTCGCCACGAAGGCGACTATGCCGATTTGCACAGCCGCCAGCGCGACGGCGGTGACGCCCGCGCCCCATCGCAAGGCAATCCAGATGATCGGCAGGAACAGCAGATAAAAAGGAGTTTGATCGGCGGGATCGGAGAGTCCCCACGCGCTGCGAAAAGTAATCAAGAAAACCGACGCCAGCGCCGCCGCCTGCAGGACGAGCAATCCGATGTGGGCGCGAATCTCGCTCAATTTCCCGGCCTCGCCGGCACTCAGTATGAGCACCAAGGGGAGCAGGATGATGATGCCGTTCACGTCGCCCACCCAGTCGATGCGCACCGCCGTGAGATAGGATCCGGCGCTCAGTTCACCGGTGTGGACCAACACCGCCGAATACAGCATCGCGTTCAGCAAGGCGCTGCTGACGATCACCGCCAACAGGACGGCGAACCATTGAATCGTCGGCTGCGAGTAATTGCGCTGCAGGCGGCGCAGGAGCACCCCGGATGCGGTGTAGGTACAGCCGGCGCACACCACGGCTCCGATCACACCCATCCCGAGCGGCGCCGCATCCCGCAGGACTATTTGCGAAACGCCCGGAGCAAGGATCGTCAACGGTGCGGCCCGCGCGCCGTAGCGCATTACCACGGCAATCATCAGCGCGACGTTCGGGCCCCAAGGCGATATTTCGGTGTGCTGCAGGGTATGGATGAGACTCACCCGATCGAGCAGCACATACAGCAGCACGTACAGCGCCGACAGCACTATCGTCTTGGGCCAGCTCACCTCGCGTTGTTGTTCGATACTGCGCATGGGCGTGATGGCTCGAATCGATGGAGGGTGTGCCGGCGGATTGCGTCGCGCGCGGAATACTCAGGAAACGGCGGCCGTCACTTCGTTTCCGGAAACAACGTCCGGCGCAGCACCGCCGCATCTTCGCGCCCGGTGGTGGATTGATAATACCCGCGCCGCACGCCGACCTGATCGAACCCCAACGAATGATACAACCGCGCCGCGATGGTGTTCGACGGTCTGACCTCCAGGAAGGCCTCATACATGCCGGCGTTGCGCGCCCGATCGATCAGATACAGGAGCACTTTACGCGCCAGGCCGCGGCATCGATATTCCTCGCGCACGCACACGTTGAGGATATGCGCCTCACCCGCACCCATCGACATGATGCCGTAGCCCGCAAGGTCGCCGCCGACCTCCACGACGCGGCAGACGTAGCCGACCCGCAGGCAGTCCCGGAAGATTCCCTCGCTCCAGGGAAACTGGTACGAGGAGCGCTCGATGGTGACGACCACGGGCACGTCCAATTCGTGCATGGGCCGCAGTTCCGGCTCGGGAAACTCGTCCTCTCGCGTGACGCTAGCCACGGGCAAATACCTCTCGGGCAAATTTCAGATCTTCCCACGCTTTGCGCTTCTCTGCCGGAGAGCGCAGCAGGTAGGCCGGATGATAGGTCACCACCAGTGGAACGCCGGGGGCGCCGAAACTGTGGACTTTTTGGCGCAGAGCCCCGAGCGTCGCGTCGGTCCGCAGCAGATTCTGGGCGGCGATACGCCCGACCACCAGCATGATCTTGGGCTTCAGCAGAGCGATCTGCCGGTCGAGATACGGCAGGCATTCCATGGTCTCCGCGGCCACCGGGTCGCGGTTGTGCGGCGGACGGCACTTCAAGACGTTCGCGATGTACACCTGTTCGCGCTTGAGACCGATGGCCCGCAGCATGGCGTTCAAGAGTTGGCCGGCACGCCCGACGAAGGGCTCGCCCTGCCGGTCCTCCTCGGCGCCGGGCGCTTCGCCAACCACCAGCCATTCCGCCAGGGAGTTTCCCACCCCGAAGACCGTCTG
>Ga0307516_10009699_pt1 | contig 10697 bp, 5 predicted proteins | sample 19_EM_MG_FD_203310 | JGI IMG/M metagenome (GOLD analysis project Ga0307516, IMG submission 203310) | Populus trichocarpa ectomycorrhiza microbial communities from riparian zone in the Pacific Northwest, United States - 19_EM | ecosystem: Host-associated > Plants > Roots > Unclassified | place...
TTACACTTCGGTGTGGTACTTTATAGCCAATTTACACCACAACAGTCGTGGTACCGGCCCAAAGAGGCCTGCTTAGGCAACCTTCAACTGTTAAATTTAATAGTTTATGATGTCTACTTTGAGCCAATGGTTGTGATCCTTCAGGGCTGAATCAAGAGCCAAGATTTGACACCGTTAAAGACAAAATGTTCCTCTTTCATCCCAAATAAATAGGGTTGGATTCCATGCCCTGAGTGTGAAGAAAATCGGGTGAAAAGTTGACAAAAAACCAACCTCCCTATTTTTTTTTTCTTTTAGCCGACAATTCTCTCTCTTCTTTATCTCTCTCCACCGTGTTTTCAGCCACCACAACCTTAGCACAACTAAACAATCACAACACAAACCCCTCTATCAACCCATCTCCTCGCTGACAATAGAAACCATAACCGCCAATCTCTCCTTCTCCTTTTCCACCACAAACTTCTTTTTTTTCTTGCACCACATGAACCCAACCACCACCTCAGCATTGTCGTGTGCCACCAGCACTTCCACCGTCCTCTGCAAGACTAGTGACAACTATCGTGACCCATGTGCCAAGTGAGCTCCTTCTTCTCTTCCCCCTCTCATTTGCATGCATGATGTGAAATAATTCACGTCCTGCAACTGCTGGCTTCTGGCAGCAGATGCAAACTAGGCTGGACTCGTTTCGGCCTAGCCTAGATGGTTGGGATGGATCTAGCCCACTCCTAAAAGAAGAAGAAGAAGAAGGAGGAGGGTCTGTTGGCTGCTAGTTGGCTAACCCGACTGAGTTGGGTTGGACCCATTTTGACCTAGCCCGTAAGGCTGGGCTAGGTCCAGCTCAATTTATAATAATAATAATAATAATAATAATAATAATAATAATAATAGAAAGAAAAAACAAAAAACATTCCAAAAAATTTCAAGTTTTTTCAATAATTTTGTATAATATCGGGTTGAATATTTATATTGTAAGATACAAATCCGATATTAAAATACCCGGTGTCGCACCTGTGCGGCGTCCCGGCGAAAACATCCACCCTCAAAATATCTTATCTTCTATCTATCTGGCAAATATGGGGAGACAAGGAATTCTTGTCTTTTATTAATGAAAAAAATGGAATGGGAGTCGCCACCTAGTATTTTGATCATTAGGAACCCTAACTGGTCTCAAAGATCGGGTATGGAGACTGGTTGCATAATGGAAGGTATTAGCACCCTAAATACGCCCTACCTAAGGTAAGCTGCATGGTTTTATTGTCTGATAAAATCTAAGGTCTTGTTGTGGTTTATAATTGTTGGTATGTCTACGGTTTAAGAAAAGTCCTCATATGTAAGGAGATTCTTATCTTATTGGATAAAACTTAACCTTTCTAACGTCAACAAAAGAAATTTAATATCCAAAATATATCTTATGTATAAGATCGTAACCCCAGATACTAAAAGACAATAAAATAATTTTTTTTGTTATTTTTGAAATTTTGGCCTAGTTCTCGTGACTTTAATAAACTGGTTAGTAAAGCCAAAATGCATATTAAATATTTTTTGAATTTTTCTTTGTTGTATGAAGATACAATATGATTTTTTTTTTAGACTTGCCGTATGCATGAAAACAAAAATATTTTTTTATTTTTTAATGTCTTGACGAAAACCAGGTATTGTAATACCGGATTTGTATCTTTACAGTATAAAAATACAAATCAATATTGATCAAAATACAGTAAAAAATTTACGGAAAATCACATATTTTTTTGAAATAATTTTTGAATATTAGTTTTCGAGCTGACCCAGCTGGTTTCTACCCGCAAGCGTGCGTGAACAATTCACGCACGCCTGCTATAGTCACGGTGTAATTAATCTTCAAGTGCGCAGTGTTTGTGCATTATCTGCAAAGTTGGAGAAGTTTACCAGGAAGCAACGAAGGCAACAACATGCTTTGGACCTCTATCTTCTCCTTTTCATTTGTTTTTCTTCTGGTTCATCTGGTTCTTCCTTTTTTTTTTCTGTTTCTGTTTGCCGTTCTTCTTGCAGTTCCTTCCCTTTCGTCTCTGTCTTCTCCTTCCTCCCGGTATTCTTTGTTTTTTTTTCTGTTTCTGTTTGTTTGCTTCTCTCTCTACTGGTTTCCTTGTTTTCCTTTCCTTGCCCTTCTACCCTGTCTCTCTCGTTTTCTCCTCCTCCCCCTTCTCTGATCCTCCTCTGTTCTCTTCCTCCCTTCTCCCTGTTCGTTCTCCTCCCTGTCTTTTTATCCTCGTTCTCACTTTTTTTTTCTCTCCCGTTCCTTTGTCTTTTCTCTTCTTTACGTTCCCCCTCCTCCGTTTTCTTCCCCCTTCTCTATCTTGTGTCTCCCCTCTGTTCTGCTCTCCTCTCCCTCTCCCTTTGTTCTCTCTCCTCTCCCTGTTCCGTTTTTTTCCTCTGTTTTTATAGCCCAAAGCTGCATGTGTTTTTTTCTTTTATATGAAAGACGTTCAGGACCATTATTGCAGTAGTAACGGTCGGCAGTGTGCAGAGAGATTGTAGCTGTGAAACGTTCCCCATAACTGAAGCAATCAAGCAATCTGCGGCATTTGCTGAAACGGTTCCTGTCTGCTGAAACGGCTTTGAAGATGGCGATGAATAGTGTCTAAGGAAACGGCGCCGTTTTAAAATTCAAATGGATATTTCTGATTTTGTTCTTGGATGTTTTGGATGTTTTTTCAATTTTATAATCAAGCACCTGGAAAATTGTAATTGGATCCCTTGATTTTAGCGTCTTTTCTGGTTTGGTCTTTAGTTTTGGCTTGTTTCAATTAAGTCCTTAATTGGCCATCAAACTTCAATAATTATGCAATTAAGCTCTTGATTTGACCAAATCAAGTTTCCAAAATTATAAGTGGACCCCAAAACTTTAATTTCTTCCAATAAAAGCTTAAATTGACTTAAAAATCAATTTTTCTTGCAATCAAACCCTCCATATATTCCATTAAACCTTAAATAAAATTTAATTGAGTCCATAAATATATGATTTTGGACTTATCTTCCTCAAATTGAATTTTTCTTATCAACAAGGCTCTCTCACCAGTCAAAAATATAATGTCAAATTTTAATTTTTGTATTTTTGAACCTCCTCAACCAATTCCTAACCATTTTATGGGCATTCCAGCATCCTTTTCTCACTCCTATTATTTTTTGAATTCTTTCTGAAAATTATTTTTTATTATGTTTTTTTATTTTTATTTTTATTTATTTTTTATTTTTTATTTTTTTTTGTGGGAACCCAAAAATGGGTAACAACAGATGCCCCCTCTTTACAATGCTTACGAAACAAAACATCATCAATGTCTTGCATAGTAAGCTTGTAAAGAAAAAGAAAAAGCAAATGATCTCATTATCTTGGGCGACCTGCCCCTTTTGAAGAAAATTGGTCTACTTTCACGGGCTACTTGCCCACACACACTCACACTAGTCTATTTTCACGGGCGACCTGCCCACACATACTCAAAGTGGTCTATTTTCAGGGGTGACTAGCCCACACACTCACACTGGTCCATTTTCACGGGCGACCTGCCCATACATGTTCATCCTGGTCTATTTTCAAGGGCGACCGACCCACACATTTACATGGTCTATTTTCACGGGCGACCTGCCTACACACTTACACTAGTCTATTTTCACGGGCGACCTACCCACACATGTTCATCCTGGTCTATTTTTAGGGGCGACCGGCCCACACACTCACACGGTCTATTTTCATGGGCGACTTACCCACACATACTCACTTTGGTCTATTTTCAAGGGCGACCTGCCCTTTTGATTGGGTTTACCTAAGATCCTATCTGGCAATCTAGAACCAAAATCTGTGTGGTTGGGCTAAACTGAGATCTTATCTAGCGATCCCCTTTAACCAGAACCAAAATCTGTGCGGTTGGGCTAAACTAAGATCCCATCTAGCGATCCCCTTTAACCAGAACCAAAATCTGTGTGTTCTTTCTGATGGAAGGGTTTGAACTTTCTTTTTTTTCTTTGAGAATTTTCTAATGGTAGGGTTCTTCTCATTTTTCTTCTTGATGATAAGGTTTGATCAAACTTTTCACTTGATGCATTATTTCTTTCTTTTTTGTGATTTTGCAGGACTGCCATCTGTCCTTTCTAATTGTAGGGTTGACATCTGTCCTTCCTAATTGCAGGGTTGACATCTGTCCTTCCTGATGACTGCAATTAATTGGATTTTTCTCAATGACAAGGTTGGAAAACTTGGTGCTTCCCGATTGCAGGGTTGACCTGAAGACTCCTCATGATGACAAGGTTGATCTTCTCATTTCTTTGAGATTTTCCTAACAGTAGGGTTCATCTCATCTTCTTCCCATTCCAGGGTCACAACCATGATTCTCTGTTATTATCAGCTCAATGATTCTCTTTTTTTTCAATCTTCTGGACTTCTTTGAGGATTTTCCTGTAAAAAAATATGTGTGCAATGCTTTGAGGTTAGATGACATGCATGTATCCTTACCTGATTTGAAATATAAGTCCCCCCTCCTTGATGTTCCATGGTCATAGGGTGCCTTTGTTGCTATCCAAAGCCTTCTTTGCTCTTTCAATGTACTAGCTCATTCATGTGCTAGCCATCCACTCAATTGTAAATGCAGTGCCTATCCTAGACTACCTTGGATGATTACTGTTTTCAATGTTTATCAAGTATGATCGTGCCCCCAAGTATGGTGTTGTTTGATTCGTCATGAAAGAGCTTAACAAATCATTCATCTCCTGGATTCTCTTGGGAATCGTTCTTTGATTAGCTGTGTGCATCCTACCAGCACTTATCAAGAGGTTTTTTTTGGTGTCGTCCTCATCTTAGATTGCTAATCAGCCATTGACTTGCCTCCATTGACTTGCCTCTGCATTTGATGTTCCATGGTCATAGGGTGCCTTTATTTGCTATCCAAAGCCTTCTTTGCTCTTTCAATATACTGGCTCATTCATGTGCTAGTCATCCACTCAACTGTAAATGCAGTGCCTATCCTAGACTACCTTTGATGATTACTGTTTTCGCTGTTTATCAAGTATGATCATGCCCCCAAGTGTGGTGTTGTTTGATTCGTCATGAAGGAGCTTAACAAATCATTCATCTCCTAGATTCTCTCAAGAATCGTTCTTTGATTAGCTGTGTGCATCCTACCAGCACTCATCAAGAGGTTTTTTTTGGTGTCGTCCTCATCTTAGATTGCTAATCAGCCATTGACTTACCTCCAATATGATCTGAATATGCTCGTTCATCTAGTTATCTTTCTTTGAACACCATTGTCCTCAGTTTCACTGATTCATCATTTAGTCATTTTTTATTGCCCCCTAGCTAATCTGAATACTGCTTGTTTTTCCTTCTTAGGGTCCACTGTATTGCCCCTGGCTGCTCAACTTTTCAAGAAGTGTCGAGAAGTATTCATGTCACTTCTGTCAAGGATTTTGCAAACTCGATTGATGCACTTATTGTTTGACAATCTTTTAAAGATCATGTCTATTCAAAGTCTAATTGTTGAAATGAAATCAGAGATGTCATTTTTTGAAAGTATTTTTTTTTCAAAATCAAGCTTTTTCGATCAAAGATCCAACACATGTTATTCAATGTAATCCTTTGATTGTCTTGTATTTTGAAAAACAGAAATTGACCCGTTGCAAGAATAAATGTCATTTCCCATGGTTCTTTGTGTCAGTTTTAATCTTTGATATTGAGTATATCATTTGATGGTCTGTGATGAGGTGACCTTATGTGAATTTCAAGAAACAAGATGCTCAAGTCAAAACTTGAGGCTTTATCGAGAAAGATTATTTCTCTCTCTTTTTTTCTTACACTTATTTTATCAGTATGCATAATAACAAGGAGCTTAATCCATGAAGCCACGACCCTTATGGAAAAGCTCTTTAAGCTTTGTGTCGCACCCTCGCGGCGGAGCGCTGCATCGCAGCGACCCTTCTCGGACCAGGGATATGGTGTCGGGGTCTTTGTTTTGTGAATAAGGGAGTCGCCACCTAGTATTATGGTCACTAGGAACCCTAACTGGTCTTTCAGAGATTCTAAGGCAAGGGACTAGTTGCATAGAGGGAAGGTATTATCACCCCTAGTATGCCCTATCTAAGGTAAGCTGATTGGTGTTTGGTTTATCTTATAATTGTTATGGTATTGATGTTCTCTTAATTAGTTTTCCTAGGATAGGTTTGCTATGATGAATGGATTTGAGTTCAAAGTCTAAAAGTAAGAACCCTTGGCCAATATGGGTCATACCTTTAGATATGTCTACAAAGTGCCAAGGAGAACCAATGCAGATCTCTTGAAATATGTGTTTGATTCAAACTAAATTTATTAATATAGAAATCCAAGGAGATTCCATGTGCTTTAAAAGCTCATTTTCCCCTTAGTATTTCAAGAGTTTGCGACTCGTAAATCACAAGGAGGAGGGACAAAAATTTAGAAATCTAAGGAAATTCAGGGCGCTTTAAAAGCCTATTTTTGCCTTAGTGTTTCATACTCTCACGGCTCGTAAACCGTGGAGTCAAAAATTAAAATATCCTCAATTATAATCAAGGCTTCTTTCAAAGATGTGTAATAACTTATTATTCCTAGAAAATTATTTTGGATATTTAGCACTTAGGGTTTCTTTATCCAAATAACAGTGAATAATAACAAGTAATTCCCAATAATATTTTGGATATTCATCCCTTTGGGATTTCTTTATCCAAACATTAACGGTGAATAATAGATGAATTTCCCCCAAAATAAGATTTTTGTATTTTTTGAAATATTGGGAAATACCCTTTGGAGTTTTACAAACATGTTGTAAAATCCAGAATGCAAGAAAATAATTTGTTTTGTTGTGTTTAAGAAATCCATGGAAAAACACATTTTCAAAACTTCAAATATTTGTTTTTTTTATATAAAAAAAACATTCAAAACATGTTAAGGTATTGGCTGTATGCAACACACAAGAAAATATTTTTTTATATTTTTTTGTCAAAAACACAAACATCACAGTTAATTGCAATTAAAGACAACAAACCATGTGCATATATTCTCCAAATTTACAAGAAAAAAACACACACACACACACATCACTTTTACTATGCTCCACTCACACATTATTTTTACATGATATAAAATACCATAAATTCAAAACAAATCTAACGACATAATATACAATTCATAAATTGCAAAATAGACCCCTAAATATTCAGGAATTGCAGAGGAAGACTTCTGGCAATGCAGGAACAATGGCGGCGCGTGGATCTCATGTGCCACCGCCACTGGCGGTGCAAGGGTTCACGCACCCCCGCAAGAAAACCCGAGAAAAACCAGAGGATCTGGAACAACTTCCTCCCTTCTTCCTTTCCTCGCTGGCGGTGACAAACACCGTTACCTGCAAAAGTAGAAAAATACACAAGACAATCGATTTTAATTTTTTCTTTCTTTTTCAGATATGCTCTCGACCTTCTTTCCTTTTTTCAAATATGTTTCATTCTTTTTTTTGGATCTGCTTCACTGTAGATCTGTTTCTTTTGTTCGTCTTCTTCTCCTCTGTTCAAGTAGCCGGCGGCAATGAGGAGGAACGACCGAGAGAGGGGTGTCGCAGCTGGAAGAAGGAGGCGGGTAGATATGGGACTGTGGGCACCGCCATGTTCGGACTGTTACTGGAGGCTCTTATCCGATCTTGGCGAGCTGGCCGGTTGGCGATGAAGGAGATCGACTGCTGTTGTGGTGGGGTCTGTTCGGGTGGCTGTTGGTCGGTTATGGGGAGCAGCTCCGGGGCTGTTTGGTGGGGATGGAATCACCGAGAGAAAGGAATAGACAGAAGGGGGATGACTGGGAGAGGGAAGAACAACTCTGGTTTATTTATGGTGAAGGGAGGGGAGATCTCGTGAGGGAGAGCAAGATGTGGCGGCTGTGGCTTGGAGAGGGAAAGGGAAAAGGGAGCAGAGGTTGGGGAAGGTTTGTGAAAATAGGTGGGACGGCGGCCTCTGTCTTTTTTTTTGTAAAGGAAGGGGGCAACCGGTGTGGGAAAAAAAAAGGGACAAGGGTGGGGGGCGCGGCTGGTCTTGGCTGAGGAGAAAAATTTAGGTTTAGGGTTTTGTGGTTGCCCTAAATTTTGTCTTCAAATTGTTTTTTTGCCCCCCATTTGCCTATGGCTGGAGGTTCACTTATATAGAAAATCTCTACACGTGCTATTCAAGGAAATATTGCAATAATTATTGCAGAGATTGTATTTTATAACCAGCACCAACAAATCCTATATCTATGGTATTTTATATTGCAGTAATTATATATGATTCAGTAATTATCTCCTTGACATCTTGCTTCCTTAATATTAGCCCTGATGCTCTATGTTATCGCCACATGTTCTCTCTTTACTACTTTTGTTTTTGAAAATTTATCAAAATATGGGTCAAAAATTGGGTAACAACAGATGCCCCCTCTTTACAATGCTAACGAAGCAAAACTCCTCAATGTTTTGCATAGTAAGCTTGTAAAGAAAAAAAAAAGTCTTCCTTGCTTGCTGAGTGATCCACTTATCCAAGGGCTTCACTTTTTAAAAGAAAATGGTCTCGTTATCATGGGTGACCTGCCCTTTTTAAAGAAAATTGGTCTATTTTCACGGACAACCTGCCCACACACACTCAACCTGGTCTATTTTCAGGGGTGACCTGCCCGCATACTCACGCTGGTCTATTTTCATGGGCGAGCTGCCCTTTCGATTGGGTCAACCTAAGATCCCCTATGGCGATCTCCTTTAACCTGAAGCAAAGTCAGTGTGTAGCTCGGTCAACCAGAAATCCCATCTGGTGATTCCCTTTAAGCAAAGCTAAACTCTGTGTGTGGTTGGGTTAACCTGAGATCCCATCTGGCGATCTCCTTTAACCAGAACCAATACAAAAATGTGTGTGTGGTCTCATTATGAAGGGTGACCTACCCAAAATGAAGATGGTCTTATTATGATGGACGACCTACCCAAATACAAAATGGTCTCATTGTGACGGGTGACCTACCCAAATGCAAGATGATCTCATTACAACGGGTGACCTACCCAAATGCAACAGGTGACCTACCCAAATGCAAGATGGTCTCATTGTGATGGGTGACCTACCCAAGTGGAAAAAGGGAAGAGTGGTCTCATTCTGATGGGTGACCTACTCAGGGGAAGAATGACCTCATTATAACGGGTGACCTACCCAGGTAAAAAAAAAATAGAGAATGGTCTCATTTTAATCGGTGACCTACCCAGGTAAAAAAAATAGAAAATGGTCTCATTCTGATGGGTGACCTACCTAGAAAAAATGATGGTCTCATTGTGATGGGTGACCTACCCAAGTGGAAAAGGGGAAGACTGGTTTCATTATGATGGGTGACCTACCCAAGGGGAAGAATGGCCTCATTATAATGGGTGACCTACCCAAGTAAAAAAAAGATGGAGAATGGTCTCATTCTAATGGGTGACCTACCCAGAAAAAATGGTCTCATTGTGATGGGTGACCTACCCAAGTGGAAAATGATGGTCTCATTATGATGGGTGACCCACCCAGATGTAAGAGAAAAGGTTTTTAGAAAGGGTCTCCATATCTGGAGACCTGCCTGTTTTATCTTATTTTTATTTTTATTTTTATTATTATTATTAGAAAAACTCCATGCTTTTTCTAGGGAATGGTCTCAACATCGGATGATCTGCCCGTTTTGAATTTCAAAAGAAAACATCTTACCTCGAGGAAATGAAACAGTGCTGGTTCACAATTCATATTCTTTTCCGTAGCTACGTTGACTTGAGACTCTGTCTCTTAGTGATTCCCAAAAACTCGGAACTATTTTGGCTTTCGTCCCACCTTTCCTGCCAGGTTAGTGTTATGACAATATAGCATGCATGTTTTTGTTACCTATCTTTGGAAACATAGGTCCCCCTTTCGTTGTAAACTTCTTCGAGCTCTTGTTTCCATTTGTTTGTCCAACCTTTTCTTTTGAATCGGAATATGCTCCGCACACTATACTTCATATCCTCTTGGTGAAGAGATCTCTGGTTCCTTAAGGGGCCCTTTCTTGCTCCATTGAGTATTGTCCTTTATTATTATTTTAAAAGGAAAACTCAAAAGATTTGGTTTTGTTCATGAAAACTGAAACTTTCAATGTAATTGGCAATTCTCATAAAAGATGCTTTTTTAGAAGTTTTTATGATATACCCCTTTGGGCTTTGGTTCACTATGGATCCCTATGTGCACTTCGTACACTTCTTGCCCCCAGTGTGGTGTGCATAAATATGCCAAGTTTAGATTTGATTTGGTTCCCTCCAATTGATGGAGTCGTTTCCTTAGTCATGTGTAAGAAAAAAAAGAGTTTGTTTAAGTAAAAGATTTCAAATGCTATGAGATCATGCTTTTTATGAAGAAAGGTTTTTTTACAGAGAAAATTTATGGCCAAACTTTATTTTATTGATTGGGAGATTACGAAATACATCAAGCGTAATATTTCCTTACAGAGTCAGAATTCACTGGCCTAACTAGATCTTCTCCATCCATTCTAGATAACAGCAAAGCTCCTCCCGAGAATGCTTTCTTCACCACGTAAGGGCCCTCATAGTTCGGCGTCCATTTACTCTGATCTTCTCCTGGTAAAGGCAATATTTTCTTCAGTACAAGATCTCCTTCGTGGAATCCTCGAGGTCGAACCTTTTTGTCGTATGATTTGGCCATCCTTC
>Ga0307516_10009700_pt1 | contig 10696 bp, 11 predicted proteins | sample 19_EM_MG_FD_203310 | JGI IMG/M metagenome (GOLD analysis project Ga0307516, IMG submission 203310) | Populus trichocarpa ectomycorrhiza microbial communities from riparian zone in the Pacific Northwest, United States - 19_EM | ecosystem: Host-associated > Plants > Roots > Unclassified | place...
GTTGTGCTCAAGAAATTAGGTGAAGGCATTCCTTTCCTCCCTCGCTTTCGTATCATCATGTCCCCTTTTATAGGATCCTGCAACAAAGTTTTCGCGTTGGACTTGGACAACGGGGTAGAGGCAATTGCACGCCTTCCAACTGCTTTTGAACGAGCTTCTTTCTTGGCCACTGCCAGTAAGGTTGTTACGGTGGAATTCGTTCGCGAAATATACCCTCACCGCGAGTATTCGCATGGAGTACTCATGCCGCCAATAACGTGGGCTCGGAGTGTATCATCATGGAGAAGATCTCCGAACTAAGCTGCTTAGCAATAGGTCCAATAGCAGATCGCCAATGGTGGCGACTGGAACGGGCTTGGATGACTGGCGATCGTGGTCCCTGTAGGGTTCTTATTTTACCCCCAATAGCGACTCCTTACCATCGTCTTTGTTGTCTCTCTAAGGGCAGGGTCTGATATCATGATGGCATCTTACCGCCATGGACCTAGATTGAGGCCTCATTGATCGATAACACAGCACGGTAGCCCTTACTGCATGCAGGCTCAATTCCCTTCTGTTTTCGTCTACGACAGTGGCTTGATCGATGTCCCTCGCAGTATCGCGGTGCCACGGCTCCCAGACCACGTATCCACGTCAACTAAGGGGTATGATAGATACCAAACATCTATCGAGGCTTTGGCTGTGGGGGAGACGGATGGTCGCTGTGTCCGATCAAGAGCACTCGAGGGTAATGGGGAAATTGAAGGAAAGAGAGGCTACTTGGGATGGCGAGGTCAAAGGAGGTCCATTCCCTTATAAGGCTGGATCGTTCTCGTTCTTTCTTTTGTAACCCAGATGTCGCGCGCCGATATGATCTTCATGTTGAGTTGTCTTGTGCAGTCGTCGAATCAGGCCTTTTAGAGCACAAGATGTACTATGTACTGCGCAGAACGCTTGTGATAATGGCTATGTACTACATTGAAGGACCAAGATTAGGCCCGCATTGATACTTATCGTGTTACTGGATATATGGTAAATTAAAGCATTTCCGTTTTTCACCCTACAACAGCTTCACCCCCACCCCACAAGCCATCAGCCCCATCGTGATAGCACGCGTCACATCCACCTCTCTCAAACTATTCGGGCAAAACCCCTTCCCGGGGCCCTTCTTCACGAGAACTTCAAGATCCTCCTGCGCAACAACAATCCCAGCATCAGACTTATTTCGGAAAGGCCACTGACGCGACTCGCCTGCACCAGCGGCGTCGTCCCCATCCTCCATTGATGTCAATGGGGACAAAAAATCGTCATACTCCTCCACCGGATGTTGCCATAGCCCTTCCAGATTGTCTAGATCGGTAATGCAAGGCTTGTACAGCATAGCCTTGTTCCCAACGTAGGTCCTCTCGTGTGGCCCGTTGTTCCGGTCCTTCCACGAAATGGGCTCGAGGATCCTTTCGACAACGTCGTCCCCAAACCCCCAAGACGGCTGAAGCCGTCCAATATACACCCTTGTCTTTGGCTTCTTTCTCTTCGGTTTTTTCTTCTCCCTACTCTCCTCCAGCTGCACGAATGCTTCTTCCAAGGTGCGAATCACCACCACCTTCTCCCCATTCGTCCCCGCAAACGCATTCGCAGCCTCCGTCCCCTCAAACGCACTCCCAACCTTCCTCCCCGTCAGATCGTACATGGCGCCAAGGTACGCGACAGGTCCGGTGTATGTTTGTTTGGAGGACACTCTCGAGATGGGAGGAGGAAGGTTCGTCTCGCCGCCCAGGCGCTTCCGCGCAGGTTTCGCCTCTGCTGCTTCACTCGCTGTCGCATTCTTCTCTTCGCTCAACGACCATACCATGGCAGCTGTGCTAATCCCCTTCGGACCTCTCATCGGCACGTACACCTCACCCCGCTGCGGTGTGCACTTGTCACAGGTACAAATGCCCTTGCACACCGGACACACAAAAGCGGTCGCAGAGTTCGGGTCGTAAACCACTTCCCCGTTATATCTAAGGAACAGTCACGATCAAAGAAACGAAGTGACCTCTAAAGAGAGACCATACCTTGTGGACAAGCACCGAACGCAGAACTTCCGGTTGCAGCCACAGAAGATCTTGAGAATGTTGGATTTGCTTCTGCATTGATGGCAATAATCGTACTCTGGAATCCTCGCCCAATTCATGCCCCTCGTCGACTTGACTGGCTTGACACCTTGCAGTTTCGTGGCAGCTTGGCCCAACGTAGGCATCGGCATCTGCTTCTTTTTCTTGCCGATTTTTTGTACAAGAGGCACATCCGAGCTAGCCTCATCCTCCGAGCCTGACAACTGAAGATCCGCGCTCGACACCATGTCATTCGGTATACGGGCAGGTTGGAGGTAGGGGCGAAGTGTGCGCACCCGATCCGACGGTGATGAAGGTGACAAGGCTGAACGGGGTGGTGGAAACGCTGCATCCTTGCGTGATGCCGGCGATTTTCGGGGGACAGGGGGCTCAGGTGAATATTCTGGTGATGCGGATGATAATGACGAGGAGTAGGGTAGAAGATCCAAAAGAATGTCGTTCGCTGGACCACTACCGCTAATCAATGATGGGTCGATAGTGCCGTCCCCGAATGGTGCTGTGTCCAATGGCGGAGGATGTCCCATCCACGGGTCCAACATCCCTCCGTCGAAGATCGACGGTTCATAATACCCACTGAGCTGGGAGGAGGCAGAGCCTTGAATCGATGAGCTGCCGTCGATGTAGGATGAACCTTCAACAGCTGCAATGCTGTCCGGTTTCCAAGGCGAACCATAAAAGACGTCCAACGCAGAGTTGTTGATGGGTCTAACGTCACTAGAAGGGGGAGGAATGAGGCTGATGCGAGGGAGCACAGATTGTGCCAAGAAGAATGAACTGTTCAATGTTGAATGAGCAGGTCCGATGGTCGTCGCAGAGAAAGAGACTTCGGCGGAAGTATGAATACGTGTCATATTGTTCGAAGTCGCCAGTGACGTGGAAGCCGTTTGAATGAACGGAGGTGGCGAGAGTACAGAGTGAGTCAATGAGCCCGCGTGGACGCCATTGATCTTGGGACTGATCGCTCGTCGTTTCCCCAGGGCTTTTGCGGATGGTCGATCATTGTCATTGCGGCCATCGCTGGGAGAGAGATGACCTAGAGAGGAGCGATGGGTTCCATTGTCTTTAATCAAAGGTTTTTGGGTCGCTCGCTGGTAGTCATCCTGGCCATCCCCAGGAGGGGAATTCGGTGGAGCCCTCGCAGAGACGCCAGCCCTACGACCGCCAGGGTTGGAGGGAGAAGAAGAATCTTGTCCGTAAAGCGGGTCCACTGCGCCAATCGACCCTGTCAATGCATTTGGCGAACACTTCGAATTCTGAGTGTTAACTTCCGACGAGAAAGCCATTCCATTCATCGCCACGAGTAGTTCCCGCTGCCGTTGCATCTCTCGTTCCTGTACGGACATGACCTCCACCTCACTCTCGAGCTCAGAATCCTCCTCGGAGAACTCGACACAACCTCCCAATGAAAGCATCTCCTCCGGAATACCGGAAAGAGACTGGCATACCGGCGACGTCCACCCCCGCCAGCAAGGCTCGCAAGGCTCGCAAATCCCGAGAAACGGAACCCAACTCCATCCGGGCTCCGGGACTTGGTGAAGATCCACAATCTGCCGCAGGAACCGGAGGTGGAATGAGATCAAGCCAACATCGCCCTTCGGTATACGGGCAATCTCGACCCGAGTTGCTTTGCTCTTGATCTTGGGCGAAATTGAGGTGCCCTGGGTAGGGTTCCGACCCTCGGGCACAGTATTTTGCACTCGGTGACGGATTGAATGAAATTTTGTAGCCTCCTTCCTCGGATTAGAAGGTGTACAGTTCTCGTCTCCGCTGCCGCTGATGTGAATATATTCGGGAGGGTTCTTGAGTACATGCTGCGCGGCAGAGTCCCCGCTAGGCTTCGTCCGATAGACCCCAATCTTGGTATTGTGCGAGATAGAGGCCTGAAGCGCATCTCCAAGGCTTGCGTGGTGCTTGAAGGATGGCCTGGAATGGAGTTTTTTCTCCAAGATTCGTTGATAGTCAGAACTGCTGCGTCCCGATGGAAGAGGTGGCACTACCACATGGGACATGAACACTCTCCGACTTTGAGCAGAAGCTGGGGGTGTAGGGGTGGGGGTGAATAGGCTTCTATATGGGTCCAGGGAGGGCGAGGTGGTATGTACTTGATATGCCTGCAGAAGGAGCCTCATTGTTCGCGACCGCGTTGAATTTGAAAGATAAATGCCGGACTCACACTGAGATTTGAGGTCAAAGGTGAGCTCTATGTGAACTGATGTGAGGAGCCAAGTGATGAGCGGCGGAATTACTCACAGTAATAAGGATATTTGAACCATTGGAATCCTGCTCATCCACTTCTCCCGTAGGCACCGACCTGGTACCGTCTTCAGTCGATACATTGGCGAAGATGCGATATACGTCCAAGGTCGGCTGTGGGTCCGGACATGAGAGAGAGAAGAAACGGGAGGAAACATGCGAACGAACATCTATTTCGGGCGACGTTGCGGACGTCTGCGGCACATCTGGGGAGGTTGCGATAGCGCTGAACCGAGAATTGAAGGGGTACGATTTCACACGTTTCAAAATCATGTTCGCCTTCGAGGTGAAGCCAAAAGTACCAAGCATGTCAGACTCCAGGGAGCGTATGAATAGCTGACCACACCTCATCCGGAAACTCTACAGTAGCGGCTCCTACTTCCTGCAAACTGGGGGTACAGTTGCTAGTGGTAGCGGTGGCATACGAGGCGGTATATCGCTCCATGTCCTACGGCAAAGCAATGAGATAGGACCAAAACGCGTCAATTGGATCAAACATTGCTATGAAAATCTGAATGAATGGTTTTTGGTGCATCATACTAGAGTTATCACGTAGCTTCAGGTACAATGACCAGATTACAAGTGATTTGTGTGAGGACGTACCTTGGACTGACCATTCCATACCATATGCCAACTAGATGCTCCTTCGGGCTGCACGGTGGGATTGGTATCGTAGCAAAAAATATTGTCCAGAGCGGGCTAGAGACAGTGGAGGATTAGATATGACTTGGCACGAAATTGAGTCATGTCTACCGGCCTTTCCGCGAGAGTCATGAATTACAAACGCTGGGGGCCTAGGCTGTAAAATAAAATTCGTTAAAAAACGAAGAAATAGACAACATAATATGGACACGTACCTTTGTGAGGTAGCCATCGTGTTCAGGCCCAGTCCCTCCACCTCGTCTCCTCACGCGTCCTTCGTCTTGAAGGCCCACAAAAACGCGTTGGTGTGCAGAAGTATCCCTTTGAATTGCTTCGTTGGCTATGTTGTTTGAGTGATTGACCATTGTAGGCACGCCATCAGGACTATTTGGGGTGATGCCAGTTTGGATTTGCTGTTGATCTTGCGTGGATAATCTGCCATCCCAGTTGGACAGGGAGGAGCCAGCCATATTGGAAGGCTGAGATACGGGTCCGGCGTCGGCGAGAGCACCGCTCTACGCACTCTCCGTCTGATGGACGGGATTCACAAACAATCCTCACAAGTTGAAGTCACCAGAGACCTGTCGAAAATAAGCGATCACGTGCCAACTCTGAGCTCAGTTGCACCGCGTCCATCGAGGGCATCTCGTTGAATGGATCCTCGGGCTAGAACGTCGGAATACCACATGGAACACGACACGAGGAACCGGGCGAAATATTAAAAATGAACAAGGCATGTACCAAGTGAACAGCGCCACAGAATGCTACGTAACGGTGAGTCAATGTCACTCCATATGTTTGATGAAGGATGACGGGAATACTGCGGCCAGACCTGGAGTGTGGCCCATAAATGCCAGGGATGTGACTTTTCCAAGGTCGAGGAAGTCTCTATTCTGTCTTTATGCTCTGCGACACCCTGCCCTTTCCTTCGTAAAGGCATGCGGAAAGAAAGAAACCGCGGAATCCTTTGTCACAGTGGTCTTCCAAGAAACTCGTATGTAGATAACAAAGGCACCGACGTGTCTGATGGAAACTACCGTTCCCCAACCAGGAGTCTAGGCCGCGCTACCGTCGACAAGATAAGTGAGTACCTCGAGCTGGGATACACGTTACTGAATGGACCAAAAGAAGAAAAAAACACCCAAGGCCCATGGCACATAGATTACACGGTTTCGACATGTTAATCCTAGGCCTGAATCGGAGTTCTGCAGTTTCTGATAACGACTTATCGGTCCACTCTCGCGTCCAGCTGCACTAATGTTTATTTTCCCCCGATCGAAAAGGATAATAATACAAGGTAAGACAAGTCCTTGATAACGGCCAGGCAACTGCTAACTCAAGTTCAAGTTACCGTGACGTAGGGATCATGGAGCGATTGACAACGGGAAAAATACATTGGCGACAACATCAAAAGACATTTGTACATTCGAGCGTGAATCAAGGGGGGCCGGGGCAGATTGACTTGAAGGGCTGGGTAGCGACAGGCACTATTCAAACAAACCTGGACGACGGTTCTTGACGGTGTGTGTGAAATGTGTCCTACAAAGCCTTAAAAATCGCTCCCGAGTTCAGCTTCCTAAATGATATCATCTCATATGACGACTGTTACTGGGCCGGCCGGGAGCCAAGAAAGAAGGATGCTACGGATCCCGGACACGATGAGGAAGTGGCCGTGGCGTCCCGTGCCGAATCCTCTTGGCAAGGAAGTCGAGGACGAGTCCAAGGCCTGGTTCAAGACTTTCGAAGCTCTCGCTAATAATGCGCGATGGGCAGAGACTATCGAGGCTTGTCGTGCCGGTACGTAACTTGTCGACGTTTATCGACTTTGGTTCTTTGGTCTGAATAGAAAATAATAATAACAGGGCATTTCTGTGCTTTGGCGGCCCCGATCGCTACAAGAGGTTCGTTGAGTACAGCACAGTGGTCCGCAGAAGAAGAAGCTCATTTCTGTTGATATTCAGAACAGATGCGAGTCATTGTCGACCTCGTGTATTTGTTTTTTGCCATCGACGATCATACCGATGTTGAGTCTGTGCCCCGCGTCCGCGAGTTGGTGGATGCCATAATTGATGTGCTGCACAATCCTCACAAGGAACGGCCGGAAGGCGAGATAATACTTGGCCAAGTTGCTAAAGGGTTCGTCTTTGACTCTTTGCCTTTGCGCGTGGAACGTGTTGGCGGCTTAATGCTCATGGTTGAATTGACAGATTTTGGGAGCGGACACTGAAGGTTGCCACTCCGAGCTCGGCGAAGCGCTTTATCAAGTCATTCTCCGAATATTTGGAGATGAACGTGACCCATGCGCAGGAGCGGGGGAATGAAAACCTTTTCCTAAACGTCGAAGATTACCTGATGTTGCGGAGGCAAGATGGGGGTAACCTGGCGCTCTTCTTCACATTTGAGCTCCTTTTGGACATCCCTGATGAGGTGTATGATCATCCTATCCTGAAAGAGTTGCAGAATATTGCGCTAAACATGGTCATGATTGACAACGTAAGTCATTGTTTCTTTCCTTGACAAAGTTTTCAGAGAATAATCCGTTACTTTAGGATATGGCATCGTATAACATGGAGCAGGCCATGGACCACGTCGATTGGAACATTTTGACGGTAGCCATGCGCCAGTTCGGACTCGACGTTCAGGAGGCCATGAATTGGGCGGGAAAATACCACTATGAGCAGCAAAGCAAATTTATCAGTCTTCTCGCCAAAGTTCCGTCCTTTGGCTCAGACGAGGTTGACAGAGACGTCGCCGATTACATTTTCTACATGGGAATTTGGGTGCATGGAAATGTCGTTTGGAACTTTGAAAACCAGCGGTACTTTAGTGAGAAGCCAATTGAATCTGGGCGGGACAAATTGGTCGAGATATACCCCAAGGTGATGGAGATCGCGAAGGGAAGTGCTTAATGTGGTCATGTTTTTGAATTGAAGGATAACGTTACATTCTGTGGCTGTAATAGTAGTCGTGTCATGATTATCGATATTTCAGATCGAAAAAGTCGAGAATTCCTGCGGGCCTGAGCTCGTGTACATCCAAGACGCGACCCAAATCGTCTTAAATCGTCGAACAAGGAAAGACGGTTTGACAGTGAACGTCCCGTTGAGTCATGCAGTCAGATGGTGGCATCTATCTATCTATATAATTAAAAGAGGGTTGCGTGGGAGAGTAGCAAATTAAGTAATAATATGAGTCAGCGGTTCCCACCCGTCATCTTTTAGTGTGTCACTGCTGTGCCACGTCACGGTCATTCTTTCCTCCCACCACCACTACCACCCACCCCCTCGCCGTTCCCCCTCCCCTCCCCACCACACGACGCACCTCGATGGACGACCAGGAAGGCCACGAGACGCCCACCCCGGGAACGAGAGGGACAGGAGGGAAGGGGGAGGGACGAGGGGCCCCGGCGAGCGCGCGGACGCCCCCACGACCGCGACATCACCACGCAGGACGAGGCACAGGCCCCCCGAATGCCACGTCACCACGCCAGATGACCAGCAGAAGACGGGAGGCCCCAGAGAGCGCCCGCAGACGGCCACAACCGCCACGTCACGACCCGTGGCGTTGCCAGGTGAGTACCCACCACCCCCGAACCTCCTCAAACCCCCCCTGACGGAGGGGCGCCGGCGAGCGCGCGGACACCCCCACGACGCCCACATCACCACGCCGGACGACATGTAGGCCCCCTGAATGCCACGTCACCACGCCGGACGACGCGTAGGCCCCTTGACTGCCACGGCACCACGCCGGGCAACCAGCGGAAGACGGGAGCGCCCGCGGACGGCCACAACCGCTACGTCACGACCCGTGGTCTGGCCAGGTGAGCACCCACCCCCCTCGAACCCCCACTGACACCACCTCCCCAACCCCGCTCCTGTCCCACGACACCAGGACGACACCGCCCAACGCCATGTCACGCGCCGTGAGTCCCTCCCCCCCCTTTCACACCACCCACCACTGATGCACCCCCTCCCCATTACACCTCCCCACGACGCGACCCACGTCGAGGGACGACCAGGAAGGCCACGAGGTGCCCACGAGACACGCACGAGAGGGATGGGACGCCACCGCGAGCCCGCCCACCACTGCCACGTCATCCTACCAACGCCCCGGTGAGTACACTACCCCACCTACATCCAACACCCCCGCCCCGGGGATGCGCAATAACGCCCAGGAGCGCGACCACCACCACCACGTCACACGGCCGGCCTCCCCCCCTCTGCCATGTCATCCTACGAACCCCCCGGTGAGTACACCACCTCACCTACATCCGAAAGCCCCACTGATACGCTTCCAGACCCAAGGATACATGCCATGGAGACCACGAGCCTCATGACGACATGGTGCTAGGGGCACAGTACATAGGACTGCCGCTCCCACACTCAGCCGTACCTGCTAACACCACCCTGCACGCGACGACACCCCGAGACGAGGAGCATGAGCCACAGCTGGCTCGTGCGTGGCCACCACTACCCCCCACTGACACGTGACACACCCACACACCCAGCAACGCATGTGGGACCCACAAAGGTACCTTACCACCTCCTCCCCCAACTTACATAGTTTATATAAATGATTTAAATTATTGTCACTTTAAAAATATTTTTAAAGTATTGTATTATATTATATTGAACTCAAACAGTGTGAATTCAATAAGTCAAAGAGAATGAGACATCTTATATTATCTGAAAATGATTATCAAAGAAGATCCTGTAAGATGGACATGTGAAGGATATATGGGAGTGGAAGCGAGAATCAACGGACAGACAATGTCACCTGTTAAGAGTGGATTTGAGGGAAGCGAGAATCAACGGACAGACAATGTCACCCATTCTAAGTGGATTTGAGTGAAGTGAGAATCAACAGACAGACAATGTCACCCATTATGAGTGGATTTGAGTGAAGCGAGAATCCACAGACAAAGAATATCACATGTTAGGACTCAATCCAGGGCCTCTGCATAGTGCAATCTGGATTGAGGTCTATAACTAAAGCCATTCTGTCCACGGGTATATGAGTTGATTCGAGCAAAGCGAGAATCAACGGACAAACAATTACACCCGTTAGGACTTGTCCTTACGAAGTGAGGACCATGCTTATGTAAGTACGGCTTGACAACTCGGACATACTGTCACCTTTTCCGACCAACTCTTCAACCCTGATGGTGCGTGACCAATTTCGACCAACTCTTCATGCCTTCAAAGACCGTGAGATGGCGTGACATGCGACAACAACTCTTCAGCTAGGCCCGTGAATAACACATTAATAAAATTATTTACAATCTGGAAATGGAGCTAATATTGCTTGAAAAGGCTTAAAATCAATAAAACAAGGTTTAGGGGATCCTTTTTACCATTTTACGAGTGCCTGGGAAAATCTCTTCAAACCCTGTTGTGATGCGTGACAGTTCAGAAAATCTCTTCAATTCAGGGACCCCTGTGACGAGTGACTGAAGAGTTGGTCGGAAAAGTACAGTACGTGAGCAAACCCTGGCTTCTTTCTTCAGCGCTCACCGTCGCTTGCGAACGGGAAGAGGCCTCGACCATTCTAGATACCACGTAAACAGTAAAAGTTGGAATTCAGACTCCTTCATCGAACGCGCCTGAATCGAAGAAGCTTAAGTCTCTGAACATTGTTGCTTAGTTCAACGGTACCCACTTTGCCTATAGCATACAGTGTACGATTCATGATATATATCTACAAAA
>Ga0307516_10009701_pt1 | contig 10694 bp, 9 predicted proteins | sample 19_EM_MG_FD_203310 | JGI IMG/M metagenome (GOLD analysis project Ga0307516, IMG submission 203310) | Populus trichocarpa ectomycorrhiza microbial communities from riparian zone in the Pacific Northwest, United States - 19_EM | ecosystem: Host-associated > Plants > Roots > Unclassified | place...
GTCGACGGCGCGGGCATCCGGATCACAGGGAAATTGGTAGAGCCGGATCCCTGACGCGTCGCCATGATCGAAATCCATCCGCTCGGCATGATCGGCGAAGTCCAGCCCGGCAGCGATCTCGTCGCGATCTTGAGTGAGGCGCTCCTCGCCGCGGGACTGACCATCGGCGGCGCCGATGTATTGGTCGTCACTCAGAAGATCGTCTCCAAGGCGGAGGATCGCTACGTGGATCTGGACAGCGTGACTCCCGGTGAAGAGGCGCTGCGACTCGCCGAGGTCACACGCAAGGACCCACGGCTCGTGGAACTGGTGCTCACCGAATCGACCGCCGTGGTACGGGCGGCGCCGAACGTATTGATCACCCGCCATCGCTGCGGTCACGTGATGGCCAATGCCGGGATCGACCGCTCCAATACCGGGAGCGGCGGCCGCGCGCTGCTGCTTCCCAAGGATGCCGATGCCTCCGCCGAGGGTCTGCGGCAGGGTTTAGGCTTGCGGCTTGGCAGTCCGCCCGCTGTGGTGATCTCCGACAGCTTCGGCCGGCCTTGGCGCTATGGTGTCGTCAATGTCGCGCTCGGCGCAAGCGGGCTTCCATCGCTGATCGATAAGCGCGGCCAACCGGACCGCGACGGCCGACCACTCGAAGTCACGCAGATCGCATTTGCCGACATGATCGCCAGCGCCGCGGGACTCGCAATGGGGGAGGGTGCTGAGGGCATCCCTGCCGCGCTCATTCGCGGAGCAATCTGGCCGGCGGGATCCCGACCCGCGTCGGCGCTTCTGCGTCCCTTGAGCGAGGATCTTTTCCGGTGAGCGAGAATGTCGTCGTGCTCACGGGCGGAGTCGGCGGCGCAAAGCTTGTGCTCGGGCTGACGCAGGTCGTGGCGCCCGATCGCATTACCGCGATCGTCAACACCGGCGACGACTTTCGCCATTTCGGCCTATGGATTTGTCCCGATCTCGATACGCTGCTGTACACACTCGCCGGAAAGGCCGATGTCGAGCATGGTTGGGGACGGGCCGGCGAGACTTGGGGCTTCATGGCGGCGCTGCGATCGTTGGGCGCCGAGGACTGGTTCTTGCTCGGTGACGGAGACCTGGCGCTGCATGTGTTGCGCAGTGCGCGGCTGGCGAGCGGCTCCACACTTTCTCAGATCAGCCGAGACTTCGCGCAATCCTGGGGCTTGGAGGTCGCGATGCTGCCGATGAGCGATGACCCGGTCTCAACGCATCTCAGTACCGACGAAGGAGATCTGCCGTTCCAACGCTATTTTGTCGAACGGCGTTGTGTGCCGACGGTGAACGCAATCCGCTTCGAAGGTGCTGCGGCGGCGCTGGCTGCGCCGGGAGTGGTCGAGGCAATTGAGAGTGCCCACACCCGCGCCGTGCTCATTGCACCCTCCAATCCCTTTCTCAGTATCGATCCGATCCTTGCGGTGCCCGGTATTCGAGCCGCGCTCATGAATGCTGCGGCTCCGGTCGTTGCCGTGGCGCCCATCGTGGGGGGCAAGGCCGTGAAGGGCCCCACGGCCAAGCTGATGGTGGAACTGGGCATCCCGATCACTCCCCGAGCCATTGCGGATCACTATCGCGGCGTCATCGACGGATTGCTGGTCGACGAGCGGGATGGTACCGAAGATCTCGGGATCCCGATGGCATCGACCGACACCTTGATGCTGTCACTCGAGGATCGCGCGCGCGTGGCATCCGCCGCGCTGGCTCTCGCCGATCGGATCGCGTCGTGATCTGGACGGCAGTCATCCCGTTCAAGGGAAGCGCGGAACGCAAGACGCGGCTTGGGAACCGCCTCGGGATGAAGGAACGGCAAGGGCTTAGTCAGGAACTGTTCGAGCATGTCGTAAGTGTGTTGCGGCGAGCCCCAATGTTGAGGGAGGTCGCATTGTTGTCCGACGTCTGCCCAAACCAATGGGACGGTCCATTCATTCTGGATGAAGGGCGCGGCCTGAATGCCGAACTCAACGCACTGGTCGATTTACGGCGGCCGGCCCGGCTACTGGTGATTCACGCGGACTTGCCGCTGGTGTCGGTCGAGGATATCGCCGATCTCACCATGGGCGAAGTCGCCGCCTGCGCAATAGCCCCCGACCGGCATGGCACAGGAACAAACGCGCTTGCGCTGGTTGAGCCCATGGGGTTCGACTTTGCCTTCGGCCCGAACAGCTTTGCGCGCCACTGCGCCGCTGCAAGGGGCAAAGCGCGCGTAGTGACGCGTCTCGGGCTCGAACTGGATATCGATACCGCGGCAGATCTCGACGCGGCGATTTCCGCCGGGTTTACAAGGGCGGCCCCGACGCACGATCGCGCGGCGATCGGGCCTGGTTAGCTCCGTATGAATTCCCCTTAAAATGCCTTGGTAATGGTGAATCGCACCGTGCGCGGCTCGATGGGGTGGATATGTACATCGTTTACGCCGCCCGCCGGCTCACCAGAAAGCCGATCGCCGTACCAAAAATCGGCTGCGTTTGCCCGTTGATCGAGGATATTGTAGAGCGCAAGTCCGAGGGACCATCCGCTGTCGAACGCATAGTGGGCATCGCCATTCCATTCACCGTAGCCATGGCCGATTATCGCGTGGTCCGGAGTCAGCGGCTCGGGACCTAGATAACGATATTCCAGGCCACCGCTCCACGGTCCTAGATCCTTGACATAGGTGGTCAACGAGCCGATGACATTCGGTGCGCCGGGAACGTAATTGCCGACGTGGCCGGTACCGTCATCGTAGACGGTGGCGTAGCGGGCGCGGCTACCGGCGACGCTGACGTAGAATTCCAGCCAGCGCAGCGCCTGGTAGGTCACATTGAGTTCGACGCCCTCACGACGGCTACCAGGGCCGGCAAAGTCCATGCCGGCATCGGGGTTGTAAGTCGTCTCCGATTGAAAGGTCATGCGGAACACGCTCAAGGTAGCGACGAGATTGCGCCTGAACTGCTCGCGAACGCCAACTTCTTCGCCGCTCGCGCTCGACAGCAGCGGCAAAGCCGATTGTCCGGCGGACTGCGCCTGCGTCACTCCCCGCAGGTCGATACTGTGGTAGCCGCGTCCCGCACTGAGGTAGAACTCGGTGGTTGCCGCCGGCGTGAAGATCAGACTTCCCTTGGGTTGCAACAGCGCTCTGCTGGCCGAACCCGCATTGGTGCCTGCATCGCGTCCGGAGGCATAGTCCTCGCGAACTCCCAGAACGGAGCGCAACCAAGAGGCCCAATGGGTGGTTGCCTGGGCAAACCCTCCAACGGTGCCGAGGCGCGCATGGTCACGCTCGCTGAATCCCAGCGGATTGTCGGCAGCGGGCAGTTCCATGCGGTCTTTGGTCGGTATGCGCGAGACTGCGGTGACGTCGTGTCGCGCCTGCAGGCCGGCCGTAAACTCGTTATTCAAACCGAACAGCGCCGCGGAGCGTGCGTAACTCACTTCGCCGCCTATCGTCGTCCGATCCTCCTGCTGTGCCTCCTGGTCACCGTTGACGGGGTCGGCGAGGTAGTGGGTAAAGTTATTCCACAGGGTCAGATGATTGCCGATCACATAGCCATTGGCGGCCCATTGTCCGTCACCCACCGCGTTGTGATACTGAGTCGAGAGACTCGCTCGCCGCGCCCGCCCACCATCGGAAGGATCGAGCGATCCGAAGCGGGAGATCAGCCCTTCCGTCATGGCGCGCACCGGCTGATCGGTCGTAGCGTTCCAGACGCCGTCATAAAACATGCCGGTGACGGAATAGCCGCGGTTCTGATCGCCCGCGCTATAGCGCAGGACTGCATTCAATTTGCGCTGCTCGTCGGGATTGTCCCAGGGCCCGTCGTAGTGTTGTAGTTCGAGCGCGCCGAGCAAGGCACCGGCGCCCACCGCAGATGCACCGGTGGCCACGTATCGCCGAAAGCCCAGAGTTCCAATCGTCGCGGATGCCTCGTCGCCGATGGTGTCGAGATAGCTCAGATGCACGGATCCGACCAAGGCGAAGTCGCCCTCGCCAGCGAAATAGGGCCCCTTGGTGAACTGGATGTTCGTGGTGAGTTCCGGGATCATGAAATTCAGGTCGGTATAACCTTGACCGTGCGTGTGCGTCGGCTCATTGATGGGCATGCCGTCGACGAATACCGCCAGATTGGTGCCGTGGTCCAGATTGATGCCGCGCATCAGGTATTGATTGGCCTTACCCTCGCCGCTGTGAGAGGTCACGACCAGACCCGGTACCGTTTCCAGCAACTGACCCGGGCGGAACGCAGGCATCAGCGCCAACTCGTCATCGACCACCACACCCTGACTGGAGGTCGTTGCGGTGCCGATCAGGCCCATGCGTTCGGCGGTAACCACAATTTCGTCGAGCTTCGACGCGGCGCCCGTGCTGGGCGAAACGGCCGATGGACCTGGGCTGGCTGCAGTCGCGGAGCACACGGCGAATGCACAGAGCGATGCAATCTTCTTCACGACTCGTCTCATTCAACATCTCATTGAGTTGGTGGTCCCTCCAATGTTCAGGGAAGTCCCTAGCAGAGCAGTGTAACTTGGGACCACGGCCTACCACCGCTTAGGCACGCGCGCCGGTTGAATCGCTGCTCCCTTCCGGTTATTGTGCACCGCGTTCCGGCAGCAAAGACAATCCGTTCCGTGCAGCATCGTGCCAGCACCGAAGCGTTTGCCCACAAGGAAGTCCCTCCGCGTTTGCAGGATCGGCCCAGATCGGCCGTCGAGGCTCGGTTTGGCCTATTTTCTTCGATCCAGCACTGCGTTATGGTGAATAGCTGAGGTGATGCCAAATTCACTGAGACCCACCGTCCGCTCGCCGCGTCGGGGCCGGATGCGCGTGATTCCATCTTTTCTCGGATTGGCATTTCTCATGCCGTGCTTCATGGCTGCCGCCCGTGCGCAGATGGTGTGCATGTCAGTCCCGGATCCAACGCTGCGCCCGATTCAGACACTGGTGACTCAGGATGCGGCGAAAGCACTCAAGGCCGCCGAGGCGGAAATCATCAAGTTGCAGGGCACCGCAAACTCGGATCCAGTCCATCTCGCGTCCCTATACACGTTGGAAGCTCAAAGCTACGGGCTGCTCGAGCTTGACGCGGACGCTCGGACCACCGCCAGGAAGGGACTCTCATTGGTGCCGCGGCCAAGCGATCCAGTCCACGTCGGCTTGGTGATCGCCGAAGCGGAGAACATCTACGACGACGCCGGCATGAAGGCTGCCGTCGTCTCGATCACGGCTACGCGCCTCGCGCAGGTTCCAGGTTCGATCGGCGATACCTGTCTATTGATAACGATCGGGCTGCTGCAAATGCGGATGAATCACCCGGAACTCGCAATACGCACGCTATCGCAAGCTTATCGAGCTAGCGATCTGTCGGGCATGGCCGATCAAAAGGTGACGGCCGCGGGGACGCTCTCTTCGGTCATGGGACTTCTGGGCGACGTGCCGCAGGCACTGAACCTGAATCAGGAACTCATCGATTGGGCCAAGGCGCGCAATGCCACACTGAGTCTGTCCATCTCGGAATTTCTGCGGGGCAAGCTCTACGCGTCAATGGGTAATTTCGCGGCTGCAGAGGATGCCTATGACGATGCGCGCCGGCTGAGCAGGCTGATCGATGACCAGCTCGGCATCGCCTTTGCGGATTTGAATCAGTGCGATGCGCGCATTTCGACCGCTCAGTTCGATACGGCCCGAACCCTCTGCGAGAGCGCTGTGCGGACGTTCACCGCCTCGGACGCCAAGGATGTCATCAAGGAGACCAAGGCTCTCCTGGGAAGAATCGACCTGGAACAGGGCCACGCCGACCGGGCGCTTGAACTGTTGAATGCCGCGCTCGAGGAACGCGGACCGGATATCTATGCCCGCCGCCTGCCGTCCGTCTACCAGTGGCGCGCACGCGCCAATGCGGCGCTCGGGAAGTATCGGGAAGCGTATGCGGATGTGACGGAGGCCATGAGGCGCTACAAGGAGTCGACCGACGATGAGCACCGGCTGAACGCGATCGCGCAGCGGATCAAGTTCGAGACGACGCTCAAGGATCAGGAACTCGTCAAGGTCCGAGCTGACGCGGCGGCCGCCCGGTCCGATGCCGCACGGCAAGCTATTCTACGCAATCTCATCGGGCTGACGGCCGCATCGGTCCTCGTCGTGGCCGTCCTCGCCACGTGGCTATGGCGTCGATACAGGGGGATCGAAAGCAGCAGGCGCGCTGCCGAGGAACGGGTTTCGGCAATCGGCCGGATCACCGGCGGAGTTGCTCACGAATTCAACAACTTGTTGACGGTCATCCAACAGGCCGCGGGACTGCTGGCGCGCCGCATCGGTGTCTCGGGAGATGCGGCCGCCGGCGCGCTCGTGGTAGAGATACAGCAGGCGGGCAAGGCGTGCGGGGATACCACCACGCAATTATTGAGTTTTGCCCGACAGCAGAATCTCCATCCCGAGCCGATCTCGATGGACGAGTTCTTCAGGGACAATCTATCGATGTTTGAGAAGCTGGCTGGCTCGGCCATCCGTTTACAGGTTCACGTGGAGCACCCCATCGCAGTCATTTCGGCGGATCGACGTCAGCTTGCGGCAGCCCTCCAGAATCTCGTCGCCAACGCGCGGGATGCGATGGCCGACGGAGGTACATTGTCCATCCGCGTCGTTTCGGATTCCGATCGCCTGGTGCGAATCGACGTCAGCGACACCGGGTGCGGCATGACGTCGGACGTTCTGGCGCGTGCGACCGAACCGTTCTACTCGACCAAGCCGGTCGGCGTAGGATCGGGCCTCGGACTCAGTGTGGTCGACGGGTTTGCAACCCAGTCGGGCGGTGCGATGGCCATCGTGAGCGCCTGGAGGCGCGGTACCACAGTCAGCCTGCGACTGCCTCGCGCCGAGAAGTCCCGGTGAACGCCGGCCCCGCGACCATCGCCATTCATGTATTGCTGGTCGAGGACCACTCGCGACTTCGCAAGATTCTGCAATTGGCGCTGGAGACCGACGGATTTCAGGTGACCGCGGCCGAATCGGCGGACGAAGCGGTTGCGCTTCTCGAAAACGGCGTGACGGTCGATATTCTTCTCAGTGACATTCGCATGCCCGGAAGTATCGACGGGCTTCAACTCGCCCGCTGGACGCGAGATCACCGCGCCGAGGTGGCAATTCTGCTCCAGACGGGTTTCTCCAATATGGATACGGAAGACTTTCCATTGTTGCGCAAGCCCTATCCACCCGAAGAATTGTCGGCACGGCTTCGCGCGATCGTTGCCGATTTGGGCTTCGACAGGGAGGAACGGTGCCGCAGGCCCCCGTCGTAATCGTCGGCGCCGGAGCGTCCGGCCTTTCCGCCGCCGTCGCCCTTCAGCGTCGCGGGATCGACCCGGTAGTGCTTGAACAGGATTCCACGCTCGGAGGGACTTGGGCGCGGCGCTATGATGGTCTTCATTTGCACACCGTGCGCGCGCATTCCGGTCTCGCTCACTACCCGATTCCGAGCCGCGAATCCAAATACCTCTCCCGCGACGAGTATGTTGCCTATCTAAACGAGTACGCCCGCCACTTTCGCCTGCGAATCATCGCAGACTACGCGGTCCGGCGGGTTCGCATGGACCTCGAGGCGCCGGTCGCATGGCACATTTGCGGCGTCCGCGACCAGTGGCGGGCAGCCGTCGTCATTCTCGCGACGGGACAATATCGGGTCCCTCGCATCCCCGCGCTGCCGGGACTGGAGGACTACACCGGAGCGTTCACCCACTCCGTCAACTACCGCAACGCGTCGAACTATGTCGGCAAGCGCGTCTTGGTCGTCGGTGCAGGAAACAGCGGCGCGGAAATTGCCACGCATCTGGTCGAGCAAGGCGCCTCGTTCGTGGCAATCAGCATCCGAACGCCTCCGCCTGTCGTTCCGCGCGACCCATTCGGGTCGCCGGTTCAGCGGACCAGCATGTTGTTGAGTCTCCTGCCGCCCCGACTCGCGGATCGCATCGGAATGATGACCGCGCGTCTTCTGCTCGGCGATCTGTCGCGTTACGGCTGGCCCCGTGCGGACTGGCGGCCGTATTCGAGCGGTCGCGTACCGGTGATCGACGTCGGCGTCATCCGAGTCTTGAAGCAGGGGCTGTTGCACATCCGCCCTGAATTGGTACGCCTGACTCCCACACAGGCCGTCTTCGAAAACGGCCGGTCGGAGACCTTCGACGCGGTGATCGCCGCGACGGGCTTCACGACCGGACTGGAGTTGCTGCTCGAGACGACTCAGGCGCTCAACGAGTTGAATGAGCCGGCCTGTTCGGCCGGCGAGACGACGGCATTGCCGGGACTGTTTTTCATCGGTTTCACCCACAGCCTCCGCGGCCACTTGTTCGAAGCCAATCGAGCGTCGCGCAAGCTCGCGGCGAATGTCGTCAGATATCTCCAGCATGCCTCCCCGCTCTGAAGGATAAGATTGACACGACCGAGGCGCGTGCCCAAGAATGCGGCGGTCAAGTCCATGGAATAGGCATCCGCGTCAGCGTTCATCGGCGGAACTCGAGGGGTGGGGGGAGATACCGATGTCGTCGGCGATTCCAGATCTACTAACCGACGACGCCGGTTCCGGGCACACGCGCGACGCGACACCGTGGTATTGAATAATGGTGTCGTGGAGCTCGTCTAGCAGTCAAGTCTGTAGCACGCAGCGAGACCGGCGGCCCCGCCATCTGAAGTCACCGGCGAACCACTGGGTGCGCCGCATGTGAACACCCTCAGAGGACGGCGCGGACCAAGCCATGCCTTCGCTGGAATGTCCCCGTGCGGCGCACCGAGTGGTTCGCACGGGGGTCCGTACACTCCAATGTATACGCCGCCTGCGCAGGGAATGGCATGCTGCGAAGACTGTACACCGGGCAGCGCTGCGCTCGAAAGTAGCGCGACGCGTCGCTACGGCGCATGGTGCTGCAAGGACGACGAGGCCCTCGCTACTTTTTCGAGCTCGACGCGCACTTGCGGAGGCGGCTCGACATATCGTCGGCAAACTCTCGGACCTTCGGTGCATCGGAAGCCGGCTCCGAATTGCGCAATTGGCCGCGCCCGTGCTCTGATACGCTCGGAGCGCGGTGCCATAACGGCGCCGCAATGGCCTTTCTCGAGATCAACCAACCGAGGGTGAATTCGTCGTGAATCTATCTGGAAGAGTCATCGCGGTGAGCGGCGGTTTTGGCGCTCTGGGTCAGGCGGTTGCTGCGACTTTGGGAGGCCATGGCGCCACCGTCGCGTCCATCGATTTCACCGCGGCGCCGACGACCGGGCAGGCCTCAGGCGTTCGTCTATATGGGGGTGTCGATCTGGCCGATGAGGGGGCCGCCGGTTCTCTGATGACCCGCATCGTGCACGACACCGGGCGCCTCGACGGGCTGATCAACATCGCCGGTGGATTTCATTGGGAGAAACTCGAGGGGGGCGCGCTCGAGACCTGGGATTCCATGTACCGAATCAATCTACGCACGGCGGTGGTGGCCTGCAAAACTGCCTTGCCGCACCTGTTGAAGTCCGGCAAGGGACGCATCGTCAACATCGGCGCCATGGGCGCCATCAAGGCGGGCGCAGGTATGGGCTCGTATGCCGCATCCAAAGCGGGTGTTGCGAAACTCACCGAGGCGCTGGCGGAGGAGCTCAAGGATCAAGGGGTGACGGTAAATGCCATATTGCCCAGCATGATCGACACGCCAAGAAATCGCACCGACATGCCGGATGCTGATTTCAGCCGTTGGGTCGCACCGTCTGCCATTGCCGAAGTGATCGCGTTTCTGCTGTCGGATGCGGCCGGTGCGGTAACCGGGGCATTGATTCCGGTGGCGGGACGCGTTTGACGGGACGCGTTTGAATTCAGTTCGAATTCATGGCAACTGCATTGCGCATGATCTTCACCGTGCCGTCCGGCAGGGGAATCGTCAGGGGAGCGACTTCGACCTTGGCGAGCCCTTTCTTCCGTTCGAGACCGATCTTGCGGGCGGTTGCCGGGGAGAGGTCGACGATACGGCCCCGCACGTACGGGCCTCGATCGCGGATGGTCACGATTGCGCTGCGACCGGTATCGAGGTTGGTGACTTTTGCAGTGGTCCCGAGCGGCAGGGTGATGCTCGCCGTATTATTGCCATAGAGCCGCATGGGTGTTCCATCGGCCATCGTCTTGCCTGAATAGTGATCCGCGTAGAACGATGCCTTGCCGGTGCGCTTTTGACCTGAGCGATCGAGTTGGCGTTTGGCGTTGGGGTCTATTTGTATTTTCGCAGTGGGCGTAAATCCGCCCGCGGCGTGAGATGCCGCCTGCGATGCCGGGGATGCCTCCGCGCTGTCGGCCGTCGCCATGATACTGATTACACTGGCGGCCGCCCCGAGAGCCCAAGCAATCGCTATTGTGGCGGCGGCGCGGGTTCGGGACATTGATCGGTTGCTGTTCTGCATCATAAGAGAAATTCCTAACCGCGTTTGATTTCGCGAAGGAAAGGAGTATCGGCCGAGCCCGCGATCGTGGCTGTCAGCAGACGGGGCGAACGGGGGTAGGACTTGGCCGCCCGTTAGTGTCGTGGATATACAACAAACGGCTGCTATCGGCAGGAAAAACCGTTGTTATTTGATCACGCTGGAACCAATCGAATGCGTGTGATCTCTCCAGGCACGACAAACCGATTGGGAGGACCCCAATATCCGGTGCCGCGGCTGACGTACACCATCAGATTATGCA
>Ga0307516_10009702_pt1 | contig 10692 bp, 10 predicted proteins | sample 19_EM_MG_FD_203310 | JGI IMG/M metagenome (GOLD analysis project Ga0307516, IMG submission 203310) | Populus trichocarpa ectomycorrhiza microbial communities from riparian zone in the Pacific Northwest, United States - 19_EM | ecosystem: Host-associated > Plants > Roots > Unclassified | place...
TTGGCGTTGAAGTTGAAGGAGGAGTTGGTCCCACCCAGACCCGTTGGAGACATGACTGCCTCCGCATGATCCACCATCCTACTCCGAGTCGCGCATTCCCCTCCCAGCTCCTTGTCAATATTCCCTTTTAACCCTTCTCCACATTTTCTCATACCCCACACCGCGTCTACGCTCCCGTCCGCGCACCCTCTCTGAACTTGTTTTCGGATCGAAGGCTTCAAAACCTCTACCTCATGCCTTTCAGTCGTGACCCACGCGCGCGGATTGGTCGAACAGGGAGAACCTCTTCAGGTTCGGATTCCCCCTCGGGTAGCTTATCCTATCTGTATTTCCAACGAACAGTTTGTATTCAACTGTAATCAATATAAATGAGTGGGTAACGAAGGATTAGATTAGTATGCAAAACCGTGGCGGACTGGTCACGAGCCTAGATGAGTTTCTATCATTACCCCATACCTCGTTTGCTATCGCAGCTTTTGAGCCGTTGAGATTCGACTACTAAATCGACGTTTCAACGTTTCGGCCGCCACCTGGACCACACCGTTTACCCTTGAACGAAGTCGAGCGACTACCGTACCCTCTCCAACGTCAACGCGCACCACCAACGCATCCAACGCATTCGAGGTGACACCACCATCGCCATGGATCGCCCCATCCCAACCTACGTTTACAAAATCACCGCTACACCTCCACCGAACCCCCTCCCCCACACACTCCCTCTATCCGAGCTCGATCGACAAGACGGATTCATCCACCTCTCGAACGCGTCCCAAATACCCACAACATCCTCGCTGTACTTATCGTCGAACACGACGCTATCCCTACTCAGAGTCTCGTCCGTCGTGGCCAAGGAGGAAGGGTCGGTTTTCAAGTGGTTGGATGCGGGTCAGACCGGATGCGTACATTTGTACGGAGCGAACGGTGTGAAGGGGGAGTTTGGTAGGTTGGGTTTTGGGACGGTTGTGGATGTGGCGGAGTGGAGGAGGGGCGAAGGGGACAAGTGGGACGATAAGGCGGTCATTGATAGTTTGAACGGCTGGCTCAAGGACTCTGAATAATCCGGGAAAAGCGGGGATTCTCTCTTGAGCGAGCTGCGCAATCCCCAGAGAGCATCCTATTTTTACACACAGTTCCGGATGCCGAAATCAAGTGCCCTCGACTCTAAGACCTAATACAAGAAAGTCACCGGTCCGATGGGGTGTGTCTACGTGTAAGCCTCCACCCACCATGACCTAGCGTGAACAAGCCCAAAACCTGCCAACGCCCACCTAATAGAGATAGCAGGAAACGCCAAGTAAAATGCTACCTGCATCCAAACCGCCCTCTTCTTCCTACGTACCAGCCACCTCTAACTTCAGAACGCCCAGCACCAAGAGCCCAAGGACGCCCCAAACCCAGAACGACAAAGGATGGTTTGCCGCTGTCGCGGTGAAGGGTCTGTAGGACGTAAAGTGACTGTGTTTTGGTGAACGAAGGGTGGGGGTGTCGAAGGAAATGAAGAGCGGGGAGAAGCGCGGAAAAGTAGGCCACCGTAGGGACCATGTAAGGGCCACATCGCGCGGAGCGACCCTCTGAATGGCCTTCCAACTCCACCAGTTCACCCTCTTTTCTTCCATTGAAACGCGAGGCTTTTTTTGGTGTTCCGCAGCGCGGCCTGTAACCACTGTCTCGGGTCCCCCTCTCACCAGTGTCGGTCGCGAGAAGCAAACACCCGAGGATATGCTCTGTCGGGGGCAACGAAAGGCAAACCGCCCACGGTGCCGATACCTGAACGAAGGTCTCCACAATGTCCAATATGGAGCCACGAGGAAACCGAGACACCAACCCGCGACCGCCTATCGGGGCCCAATTGAACCCACACGGATAACACGACACGACCCAGTCGGCAAAGGGAAATCGCAGTGTCAAGGTGGACGGGGAGGGGGAGGGGATGGCGTTATGTCAGTCAAGGAAAACCCGAGGAGTATTGGATGTGCCCAGAGAGCGAGCATTTCATTATTTCGGAGGTGGAAGGGGTTTCGTGGTTTCGACAAGAAAATGAGCCTAAACGCAAAGGTTAGCGCACCTTGCGCTCCTGGTCCCGTTCATGCATCCCAATGTTGGCGGTTGCTTTTCGACCATATTCTCGCCCTGAGGACAAAACCGATGGTCAAAGCGCGTCCTAAACGAGGACAGAGGAGACAAGACCAACATACCCTCAAACGTTCCGTGTGGTAGGCGTCGCGCCGAACCCCATTGTCGTGAATATCGTGGCCGCCATCTGATACCATGATCTCCTGAGGTCCACCGACACCCTAGTCCACCCTATATCCGGTTTCACGCAACTCCATATCAGCACCAACGCCACAGGAAGTGCTGTCGTCGCCGCCTGTCCACCCTGGAGCCACTGGCCTTGCCGGCCGTAGTCCTGCTCTCCACCTGTACCGGAGGGAGTAATCGAATCGGCCACTCGCAGGTCACGGCGACCCAAGTTGAGCTCGGCGGGTCGGCTCGTGTCTTGGGATAGGTCGTCGCTCCGTCAGCTGCCGGTGCGTGGAGCAGGGTCAACTGGAAGGCAAAAGCAGAGTCAACTGCAGAGTCAACTTGCGCCGTGACGTGTGAAATACTTGTGAAGGCAACACACGTTCATCGCGCTTGCCCTTGCACTCGAGTTTGTCACTTACCGCAACCGGGGGGATCGGAGTCGGTGTTGCCGGAGGAATAGTCCCTGAATCAGTTTGGCATGAGTGGTGTTCGCGGTGGGGAAGGAGAATCGATGAACCCAGGGAGGGTACAGCGAATGGAGCAGCAGAGGGTCAAGCATCAACGAGGATCAACGCCTAGGAGTCATGTCACAGCATGTGACAGTCGTTATCCAACCGCTCCCATCAACGACATGCGACTCCCAGGTTTTCTCTCTCTGCCAAGGAAGGATCGGCGAGTGCGAAACAAAGCCAGGAGTGATGCTGGCCCCACCCAGGACCCAAGCGGGGTTGATCTGGCAGCACCGCGCCCGGTGGAATCAGATCCAGATCTCGGAACCAGATCCTCAACCTCGCCAACATTTGTTCCTTCAACCTCACAAAATCGGGTGTCTAGCGGTATGGGAACAATTGTACTTTGAGGGACAGATCTAACCGCTCTTCCGTGCAACGCAGACAACACCGTTTCTGGAAAGGGCAAACGGAGTGAGAACAAGTCCGAGTCGAGTTGGAAGTCTACTGCGTACGCCTCGGCAAAGGTGGTCGCCGATGTGGTAAAGGAGTCCTCGGATGTCTTTCCTCCGCTCAAGTCTGTTGTGGGTGGCCTTACCGCAGTCCTCAAACACTACGATGTATGGCCCGTCTCCCCTGCCCACCCACAATACTGATGATTACCCCAGCAAGCAACGGCCAACTGGCAAACGATTGAACATTTGGTGCCTCGGATTGAATGGCTTGCGGAATCGGTCCGAGCTACCATTCCAGAGAGTGAGACCAAGGAGCATGAGAGGAGGGAAACCCTTAAACAGTAACCCCATGGCCCCAAGATTGAGAATGAGTCTGACAAGTAGGGGTTTCTAGGAAACTAGAGAACATTCTTTGTGAACTGGAACCTCTGGTAGACCAAGGGAAGGTTGTAGGGTTTTTTTCCAATGTCCAGAATTTGGATAAACTTAGTGGCCTGGTTGAAGATATCCGTGATGCAATGATGGATTACCAGGTTTGTGTCAAACAGCTCGCTTTCACTGTGTCTGACATGTGTGTTAGACTTCATTGCAACAAGATATCTATGACAAGAGTTGTCAGCTCATTGTGAGTCCACCCCCTTGTATTTTATCCTCATGGGCTAACCAGTGTGTAGGAATCAGCAGACCTCACCCTTCTCAATGGGATCCATCATACTGCAAATGCTGGGTACTGCAGTGGGAACAGACAGGGGTGCTTGAAGGGAACAAGGAGGGGTGTCCTCTCAGAGATTGAACATTGGTTGATGGCTGAAGGAGAACAGCACATTTTCTGGCTGAATGGCCTGGCTGGGACTGGGAAATCAACCATTGCCCAAACATTTGCTGAAATGGCATTTGCAGATGGGAGGCTTGGGGCCAGTTTCTTCTGCTCACGGGACTTTGAGGACAGGAGCAATCTTCAAACAATCTTCCCAACCCTTGCCTTCCAGCTTGCTTACCAGTACCCACTCTTCCGAGGGGAGTTGCTTCAGGCCTTGAAGGCACACCCTGATGTTGGACAGGAGTCCCTCTGTTTGCAGATGGAGAGACTTATTGTTGGTCCACTCAAAGCTACCAGCATTCAAACCCTCATAATCATTGATGCCCTTGATGAATGTAAGGATGAAGAGCCTGCATCTGCCATTCTGTCAATCCTCTCCCACTATATGGATGAGATACCCAATGTTAAATTCTTTATCACTGGAAGGCCTGAGCCCAGAATTCGCTCTGGATTTCGCCTGAGGTCACTTCTCCCCATTACAGAGGTCCTCAAGCTCCATGAGGTCAAGCCTGAAACAGTGAATGATGATATCAAGCTGTTCTTTCAAATACAGTTCACTGACCTCACTGAAAACCGAAGTGACTGTGACACCATGGGAGATTGGCCAAGTTCATCTGATATTGAAATTCTGTGCAAGAAGGCTGCTGGGTTTTTCATTTATGCCTCCACAGTTGTCAAGTTTGTTGCATCCACAACCCATCCACCTACTGAGAGGCTCACTCTCATCACCTCACTCCCACAACACACCACTGAAGAAGGGAGGTCAGGAATTGATCAACTCTATATCCAGGTCCTTGAACATGCATTCCACAATGTTCATGCAGATGACACTCAACTCTACTCCTGTCTGTGCTCTATTCTAGGAACAGTTTTACTTATCTTTAACCCCCTCTCAATCAAGGGTCTCTCAGAACTCCTGAAGAGACATCACAAGCCATCATATATCCTCAGTACCATGCGCTCCCTTCATTCACTTCTACTTGTCCCAGATAGCATGGAAGATCCAATCCTCACCTTTCATAAGTCATTTCCTGATTTCCTGACTGACCCAAAACGGTGCGAAGACAAACGGTTCTTTGTGGAACCTGTGGTTCATCATGTGGATATTTTACTCTCATGCCTTGACCTCATGCAGGAAAGATTAGAGAAAAACATTTGTAGAATAGATGACTATACTATTCTCAGTGAGGTTGAAGATCTTTCTAATCGCCAGAAGGAATACATTGGAGATGCACTGGAATATGCATGTCACTTCTGGACAAAGCATCTCACAAAGGTCCCAGGCAGCAGTCCAGATGTCAGGGAAGTGCAGAAAGCAATTGACAAATTCTTCACAACACATCTACTGTTTTGGATTGAGGTCCTCATTCTCATGGGAAACCTTGGTGTTGGTGTTTATGCTCTCAATGATATACAGCAATGGTACATGCTGGTGAGTCGTATGTATACTGCCTACTCAGAAAACCATTGCTCATACTTGCTCAGGCAGGAGTTTCCTGCAAGTGGGTCAATGACAGCCAGCGTTTCCTCTTGGAACACTTTGATACAATCTGTCACTCTCCTTCTCAGATATACCATTCTGCTCTCCCACTTTCACCCCCCTTGTCTTGGGTCCACAAGTGTTACAGTGTGGAGCTCTTGGGAGAGGTCAAGGTGGTCAAAGGAATTCCAACTGAATGGGGAATGTGTTTCCGCACAGTTGCGCTTAATGAGACTCTCTGGGCCCTTGCACATTGGAAAGGAACTATTGCAGTTGGTTTACTATCTGGGAACATCATCACACTTGATGGAACCACAGGAAGCCAGACAGCCATTCTGTCTGGTCACATTGGTCTGGTGGGATCTCTCACCTTCACATCAGATGGGACATCACTTGTATCTGGGAGTAGTGATCATACCATCAAGCTCTGGGATGTGCAAACTGGTGGAGTTGTGAAGACATTCCATGGCCACATTGGCTGGGTTAATTCTGTTTCCATCTCAGCAAAACACACCACAATTGCTTCAGGGTCTTATGACAGAACAATTCGTTTGTGGGACATTCAAACAGGGAAGTGCTATCACATTATAGAACAACAGGCCAATGTGAGATGTGTTAGGTTCTCTCCAATACACTCTCAATACTTCATCTCTGTATGTAATGATGAGGTCGAGCATTGGAGTGTTCATGGTCACCAAATCAACCCTTCACAATCTGGTTCTTGTGTTGCTTTCTCTGTAGATGGCACCCAGTTGGTTTTATGCCAAGAAGCAGACATTGTGGTCCAAAATACTACTTCTGAAGAAATTGTGGCCAGATTCTACATACCCCATCACACTCCAAGCTGCTGCTGCTTCTCCCCTGATGACAGACTTGTAGCTGTTGCTGCTGAGAATACTGTCTACATTTGGGACATCACTGGCTCAGACCCTCTCCTTATTGGGACCTTTATTGGACACACTGCTAGAATCACCTCCCTTGTGTTTTCCTCTCCCTCCTCCCTTATCTCATCATCTTTTGACCAATCAGTCAAGTTCTGGCAGTTTGGTACCCCATCAACAGACCAACCTGTGGGTCATCCAAACCCCACCCTACCTGCTTCAGCTCCAATCAAATCCATCACTCTGCATGCAAAACATGATGTTTTTGTCTCAAGTGATTTGGATGGGATAGTGAGGACCTGGGATATCTCAACTGGCCTCTGCAAGACATCCCTCCAAACTCCAGCCAACATCTACCAGTGGGATGTCCAGCTGGTTGACAGCAGGTTGATCCTTGTTTGGTATGCAAGTGTGAATATTCATATCTGGGATGTGGAGAAGGAGATGCTCCTCCAAACAATAGATACAACTTGGGGTAATGTTGATAACATCAGAATATCAGGGGATGGATCTAAAGTTTTCTGTCTAAGAGACACATCCATTAAAGCTTGGTCCACATGGACAGGAGAGGTTGTGGGCAAGGCTAAAGTTGAAGCCTCTTATGCCCAAACATCCCTCATTACAAATGGTTCAAGAGTCTGGGTTTATTCACCTTATTCCCCAGCTTGCAATGGGTGGGACTTTGGGATCCCAGGCTCATCTCCTGTTCAGTTGCCCTTACTCTACCTTAGTGATACCAAGCTGTGGGATACCAGTCTGTCCAGGGTCAAAGATATAGCTACCAGAAAGGTAGTTTTCCAGCTGGGTGGGAGATTTGCAAAGCCTGATGATGTGCAGTTAGATGGCCAGTATTTCCTTGCTCACTACCAGTCTGGGGAGGCATTGATTTTGGATTTTAACCATGTGCTCCTCTGGTAGGGGTTTATAATATGTGTATCCTATCTACCCACACCTTAGTTCTATGTACCAAAAAAGCCCTATTGCTATCCAAGTATAGTACCTATGATTTAGATTACATGATTGACTTGAGAGGTATGGGAGACTGTCTGTATACCATACATATCCAACAGGTGGAGTCAGAAGCACTCATGCAATACTCTTCACACCACTTACCCAGACTCAAGTCACCATACCCTCTCTGATATAAACACACCCACTACCAATGTATCCAGCTCATCTGAGGTGGCACTATTGCCATGATGATGGATAGTCCTGTCCCAACCTACATTTACAAATAACTGTCATACTTCCACCAAAACCCCTCCCCTATATACCACTGCTGTTCAATCTGGATCAAAAAGATAGATACATCTACATGTCTCAAATACCCATAGCACCCTTACAGTACTTTTTATCACAATATTATTCCTGCTCAGATTTCCACCCATCATGAGAAAGGGTCAGTTTTCAAGTGGTTGGATGCAGGTCAGACTGGATGTGTGAATTTGTATGGAGCTAATGGTGTGAAGGGAGAGTTTGGCAGGGAGAGTTTGGGGACAGTTGTGGATGTGGCAGAGTGGAGGAGGGGAGAAGTGGGATGACAAAGGTGGGCATCAATCATTTGAATGTAAGTCAGAGGGGAATTCCCCTTGGGCAAGTTGCGCAATACCCCTGTTTTTATATATACTGTTACAGTCTAAAGTATGAGAGACCCCTCAAGTCTAAGACCTAATAATAGAAAGCCACTGATACAATGGGGAGCATAGTTAAGCTCAATATGTAAGCCCCCACCCACCCTTGTCCAGCATGAATAAGCCCAGGGCCCTCTAAAACCCACCCAATAGATTTCAATACACCCAACATCAAAAGCCTAAGGATGCCCACAACCCAGAAGGACAGGGATGGTGTGGTCACCATTGCAGTGTAGGGTCTGTAGAACATGAGGGGACTGTGTTCAGGTGAGAGTTGTGAGGGTGTCAAAGGGAAAGAGGAGCTGGGAGAAGTGTGGAACAGAGGTAGGCTGCTGCAAGGACCATGTAGGGTACCACACTGTGTAGAGTAATCCTCTCAATGGCTTTCCCCTCCGAAGGTTCCCCCTCTCTTCCCTCATCTGAACCAAGGGCTTTTTTACTGTCCCACAACACAGTCTGTAACCACATTTCTCAACTCTTCTGATCCATCTCCCTCTTGCCAATGTGGGCCATGAGGAGCAAACACCCAAGGACACAGGCAGCCCCAAGCTGTGGGATACTAGCCTATCTAGGATCAAAGATATAATTACTGGAAAGGTGGTTTTTCAGCTGGACTAACAGTCAGATGCTGGGGTATTGAAGGGTCTTCGCTAAGGGTTTACTTCAGCCACTCAAGTTTGACCTTGTAGCTAGGGGTACTAAGACCATGTAGAGGAAGAGGTAGAGTTGTTGAGACAAGAGGGAACAAGTGGAGATGGTAGGGGTCAACAAGGACCAGGTGTCTGAGACTGGGGATACCAGAGAAGAGGGAGAATCCTGTGTTGACAAAATCTAAGGAAATGACAGTGACTGTCTACCACTATATATAGGGACTGGGTTTAGGGCAGGCAGTGTGCACAGACCATGTATCTACAGCGACAGGGAACCTGTCAGGGTGTGGCCTATACAACCTGAATGTTCTGTGCACGATCCGTCGGCGCTGACCTAAGCGATCAATCCGTTGATCACATTGGCTACTCAAGGGGCGTCCGGCCTAAGAGAAGCGGTCATTGGTTTCAGTCACGTAGCTTCCCTTCTACCTCTGAAGGTGAGAGTGGTAAAGAACAAGCAAAGAGAACGAGGGGGTTGACCTGGGTTCACTCCAAGGAGTTGTTCTTCGATTAGTTGTCTAGAGTCTGCTGTTGTAGAAGCTAAAGGATTCCTGAGTTATCAAATCTGGGGAGGTACATGAGCTACCTAGCAAGTATATATACCAAGACAGTATAGGGCAGGACTCACGCACAGACCATGTAACGAGGGAAGGGGGATCAAACAGGTGTAGATGAAAATAGATCGCATAAGTCATATGGCATAAAGATGTGGCGGGCATGTGTTGGGGGCCGAAATGAATAAGGAGTGTAAGTGGAATTATGTAACTGGACCGAAGGTTGAAAGAGGGAGTGAGTCAGCAAACTGAGTCAATGAGAAATGATTTGTCAGAGGTTGGGTTATAGATGGAAACTGAATTAGACTCATCAGGTTATCTCAGGGCTGGTTGTGGGTTGCGGGGCATTGTGGGACTGAAGGCCATGTAAGTGTGTGGAGGTGGGAAGAGGTTTATAAGGCCTGTCGCTCTGTCTGCCAGAGGGACAACCTGTGAAGGGTTTCCATCCATATAGTCTCCTCTCTCCCTTCCTCTTCTCCTCACTCGATGGCCTCTTCATCTTCCATCAATGCGTCTTATCAGTATGTGATCCGCATGTTCGACTTTAACCTCAAGAGGCACCAGTTTGCCTAAGGCTCTCATTCTGCTCCCTACCCCCAGGCTAGGGATGTTTACGTCTAGTCATCCTTGGTGAACCCCGAGGATGACTTTTCCAATCTTTACATGAACAACTTGGTTCATGTCGGTAAACGTGTGGCTCGCAAGAAGCTGTGCACATTGGAAACCACAAAGTTCTTGATGGCGTTATTGGTGTGTGGTTCTGTGGTATGGGTTGAAGATACCCCTACCAATGTATGGCTAATCTTCATCCTTAGGATTGTCCAGATGTGGTGGATAACCAGCCGCTTTCGGTAACGGCTTTTGGTTATACCTCAGCGGTAGGCACTGTGATAATGGATCAGGTGGCTGTCCTTGGTGAACAGGTATGCCTGGTTCCAGATCTCGTTATCTTGAGACTGATCGAGGCTTACACAGGGTACACAGAAGGGTTTTCTGGGGCAGAAAATTGTAAAGAAAATGCTATGAAAACTACAAATTCCATTACCAAATTCAGTGCCTTGAAAAGTGTAATAAAACTCAAACTTTTCTGCATTTAATATAAGGACTACTCATTGGTCGGCAAGTCCCTATCATTCCCCACTCAGCCACTCCCACCAACACCATCAACTGCATTATATTGTCATGTCCTTTGACGCCTCTTCTGACTGTCTCGGCACCATCTGTGGGGAATACAGCATTATTCCTTCTTCCAATGGCCATGCCCTGGCCCGTACTCCAGCATCCTGTCCTCAAGGGCAACAGACTCCCAAGCCTCCTCATACTACTGGCTTTCCTCACCAGTCAACTACCCCCACCACTGGGTTCAACATGAACGACTACCAGTGCCTGTCATGATTTTCGCCAGTTTTCTCCTCTTTTTCTTTCTAAGTCCCAAGCGCCCACTCATTTAACTTCGCTCAACCATGACATGTTTCCACATTCCTTATCTTATCTTATCTCATGTCCCATTTCTCTTATCTTATCTTTC
>Ga0307516_10009703_pt1 | contig 10692 bp, 12 predicted proteins | sample 19_EM_MG_FD_203310 | JGI IMG/M metagenome (GOLD analysis project Ga0307516, IMG submission 203310) | Populus trichocarpa ectomycorrhiza microbial communities from riparian zone in the Pacific Northwest, United States - 19_EM | ecosystem: Host-associated > Plants > Roots > Unclassified | place...
AAATTGCATGTTCGGCTGCCAACGTTTAAGCACCAAAGGCCTGTTGGCCATGTGCCATGGGGCTCTTTCCAGCACATTAGTGGCATGATCAACAGAATCAAAATTGAAGATGAAGAAACCGTTATCCAAAGACAAAACTTCTGATAGACCGTAGGAGCTCCATATTCTTTTGGCAATAGAATTAACCACGGGAATAGATTCTCCTGTTGCTCATGAGACTATCATCGTAGTTTTGTTTTGCTTGTTTTCTGGTTTTTATTGCTTCTTGAGTCAAATATATGTACTTGGATTGCTTCTAAGATGGTTCTATTTGGTGTTGGTTTCAGTTCCACATGAACCGCAAGAAGGTGAGACGAGAGGTGTGAGGATATTAAGAGTGTTTGAAGAAAACACAAGCGACGTGAGGATATTTTTTTACCACTAACTAATGTTTGCAGGTACTATCATGTCAGATCAACACAATACACCACCCCATCTCGAGGAGATCTTAAGTTCCAAATGCAAGCCATGACGCAGATGGAGAGGATGAAATTTGTGATGGGGAACATGTGTGACAGACTTGATAGGGTGGAGAGACGTGGTAAAGAGACTGGTACAAACACCCAAGATGTGAGGAATGTTGGGGCTGAACCGAAAGCAAATAGTGGCAGTAGGGCTGAAAGACCAAGGTAGGCTGATTGGAGGAGATTCAATGTAACAACCCGGTTTTTCAAGCCCAAAACAACAGTAAATTTATATATATATATATACCTGACACACATGGTGCCGGTAATCAGCGAACCTGATCCCTCACATCATCAAAATACAATCCATACAATCAACATTTTATTTAAAAGTGAATCTTACATAAACACGTAATATTATGGTTGCATGATTAGAAGTTCATATTAAAAATATACATATATAGACATGAGTTTGCATTCCTATCCTACTAATAGCCATTACGAATTTAAACAAAAGGATCTAATAAAAGTTATACATTCAATACATTAATTCATACAAAATACATTGTGATTTAGAATGCATCTACATGATTCCTTGCAAAAGTAGGTTCATGTGTATTGGGTTTCCTAGACATCTCGTTGGTGTGACGTCCCTGCTGCAGTACAAAACATTTAAGAGAATGCAATTACTTAATAATAATAATGGTAATGGTAACTAAACGGTCTGGCAGTTAAATGAAGCATTAACATTTCTAATTTCTTCATGTACTTGGTATAAACAGCTTGTAGTGCATATAGATGCACCAATTTTTGCAATCAACCATAATCTTAAACCCGGCTATCCTCTTAAGGCATCATTTGCTGAGGTTAACCGTTCACTCACGCCGGTCATCCACTTCGGATGCCATTAGCCAAAGCTAATCAATCGTTCGTCCCTGTCATCCATTTGGATGCCATTAGCCGAAGCTAATCAGTCGTTCGTCCCGGCCATCCATTCGGATGCCATTAGGCGAAGCTAATCAGTCGTTCGACCCGGTCATCCATTCAGATGTCATTAGCCGAAGCTAATCATTCATTTGTCCCGGCCATCCATTCGGATGCCATTAGCCGAAGCTAATCAATCGTTTGTCCCGGTCATCCGTTTGGATGCCATTAGCCGAAGCTAATCAATCATTCGTCTCGGTCATCCATTCGGATGCCATTAGCCGAAGCTAATCAATCATGGCGCCACAATTTCGGCAGCAAATGCTAACTCGTAGCAGACAACTCAGTTTCGGCATCGAATCACAATTTCGCTGCAGCCAACTCAACTTCGGCAGCGATTTACTGCAGACAACTCCACTTTAGTAGCGAATCGCAAGTTCGCTGCAGAACACGCCACTCGGCAGCGAATTGTTAATTCGCTGTAGACGACACAGTTTCGGCAACGAATCACAATTCGCTGCAGAACACACAATTCGGCAGCGAATGCTAATCGTTGTAGAAGACTCAGTTTCGGCAGCGAATCACAAATTCGTTGCAGACAACTCAATTTCAGCAGCAAATGCTAATTCGCTGCAAAAGACTCAGTTTCGGCAGCGAATCACAAATTTGTTGCAGACAACTCAGTTTCGGCGGCGAATCACAATTTCGCTGCACAACACACAATTCGGCAGCGAATGCTAATTCGCTGCACACAACTCAGTTTCGGCGGCGAATGCTAATTCGCTGCAGCCGACATAGTTTCGGCAGTGAATCACAGTTTCGCTGCACAACACACAATTCGACAGCGAATGCTAATTCGCTGCAGCCGACACAGTTTTGGCAGCGAATCACAATTTCGCTGCACAACACACATTTTGGCATGAACACACACCACACATGCTGTAACAACCCCAGCATATACACTGTCACTAAGTTCCAGCAGAACACACATATTGAAACCATCAATTTCAGCACATAATCCTTCAACAAAATCCCAGCAGAACACACACATTGAAAACCATCAATTACAACATATAATCTTTCAATAAATTCCAGCAGAACACACACATTGAAACCATCAATTTCAGCACATAATCCTTCAACAAATCCCAGCAGAACACACACATGCATGCTGGCCAACCCCATAGTTAAAGCCAGCCCTCTACCATGATTTGTTATTTCCATTTTATTCATTTTTCTTTGTTGGATGTTCTGAAATTGGCTTCATTTCATTTCTGTTTCATTGTCCTCCTAGTTAATTTTAGTTTCCTTCACAGCTAGCTTAGGTCTTAGGTCAATTTTCTTAGGGTTTTCTTCTTCATTTTCGTTTCTGGTCTTAAGGAGAAGAGGAAGGGAGTTTCATGACCCATACCTTTTGAATCTAACTAAGTTTGAGGAAGGTTTGACACTATTCTTTCTCTTCTCCTGCTGGTTCTCCTCCTTCTTCTTCCTCTCACGTTTTCTAGCCCTCGTTTTCCTTTCCTCTAGGCAGCTGTCCAATCTTCTCTCAAGGTCTCATCTTTCCCTCACATGTTCACAAAGCACTTTCTACTGGTTTGGTTTAGGTTTCTGTTGTGAAAGAGGAAAGGAAGAACGACATGCAGCTGCTGTATTGGGAAGAGGATGGATCATCCTCTCTCTCCTCCTTGTATTTATACTCCCCATCAAATGAGGTGGGTTGTTTGGGGGTTCGTTTAGATGTGTTCTTATCCTTGTTTTGGTCTATCTAAAACCGGTTTTACCGCTCCCTCCCAGCTCCTTAAGTTAATTATTTTTTTAAAAACAAAAAGTGCGTCGCTGCCGATGCAGAAATCGGCAGCGAAAAGTGCGTCGCTGCCGATCCAGAAATCGGCAGCCAAAACTGCGTCGCTGCCGATCAAGAAATCGGCAGCGAAAACTGCTTCGCTGCCGATGCAAAAATCGGCAACCAAAACTGCGTCGCTGCCGATGCAGAAATCGGTAGCCAAAACTGCGTCGCTGTAGATGCAGAAATCGGCAGCGAAAACTGAGTCATCAATTCTATATATATATATATATATATTTCTTTTGGGTGTTTACATTCAATACGAGTAAGGAAGAGAAACGAAGGTTACGAGTTTTAAATATCTCCTAATTCTACAAGGATCTTGTGTATTGGAGGGATAATCTCCCTTGGTTCTCTAAAGAACTGAAAACAACTTATCAAAAAACAACTGACTTCGTGGCGTCATCCTTACACCCGTCGTTCACGAATCAATATTTGTTGGGTGGGGGGTTGTTTCCAATAATGCTGGTATCTAGATACGAGTTATCTTTGTGTCACACTCCTATTTAATTTCATTACTTGGCTTTCCAAGAATTGATGTTTTAGCATTTGGGTTGCTTGATGGCGTGATCAAAAGGTTTCACATCATTTGGTATCAGAACTTAGCTCCATTAATCAGGTTTTATCCTTTTGAAATTGTCGTTTCTTGTTGATTCCGCAAAAATATTGACATTTCATTTTTTGTTATCATTCAAAATATACCGGTAGCATAAAAAAAAGAAAAAGAAAAATAAATAGTCGTTTAATCAGACATTTATTTTCTCCTATCGCAGAAAAACTGGATCAAATCAACTTGGAATTGGTGTCAAACTTGACAGTTTGATTAAATCAACTCAGAATTAGCTCAAACTTGACAGTCTAATTATTGGGCTCCTAATAGGACCGTATATTAATTTTAGGGTCAATTGCATATTGTTTGCTTAGAATTTCAATTCCGGATCTAATTAGGTCCGATTCATAATTTTTTGCGTCCGCATATCTTTGCCCTATCGATAATTACTCAAATTTAATATTCTGTCTATTTGGGTTAAGATCACACCATATATCAAATTTGAGCTCATTCAGACATCTTTTACCTTAGGTTCCAGATTCAGACTTGTGGTAAACGAGTCTGTTTTTGGGTCAACCTTAAAACTTGTTTTGTTTCTGTTGTTTTTGTTATTCCAGCATATATTAATCATATATAACATATTTGGGTATTTGTTTCCATCATTTTTGCATACTTCGTAACTGTTTTTAATTGAGTCTTCAGTCTTGTTCATAATTTGGATAGATTATGCTGTTAAGTTGGCTCTATTTTGTGTTGGATTTAGTTCCGCAAGAGGCAAAGAAGGAGAGATGAGGGGGGGAATCTAATTTTGAGTGAAACACGAGCGACATGAGGAAATGTTTTTTTACCATTAACCAATTTTTTTAGGTATAATCATGTCTGATCAGAAGAACACACCACCCTCATCCCGAGGGTGATATAAAGTTCCAAATTCAAGCCTTGACAAAGAAGATGGAGAGGGTGAATTTCGTGATAGGGAATGTGTGTGACAGACTTGAGAAGGTTGAAAAATATGGTAACGAGGTTGGAACAAGTACCCAAGACATGAGCAAGGTTGGAGCTGAACCGAAATCAAACAATAATAGTAGGGCTGAAAGGCCAAGGTGAGCTGATTATGAGGATTTTGAGGATGAGGCTATGGGCCATAGGAAAGGTTTTTGACATCCTAGAAACCAAAGGGACTTTGGGAATAAAACTAGGGGCCAATTCGACCAAAGGGGACATTTCCATCACTTTAGGGGACATGATGATGTAGATGGTGGTTAGGATGCTATCAAACTGAAAATACCATCTTTTCAAGATAGAAACGATCCCAAGGTGTAATTTGAGTGGGAGAAAAAGGTGGATTGGATTTTTTATTGGCATAACTATTCGGAGGCAAAGAATGTGAAATTGGTAGTCATTGAATTCATGGATTACGCACTGATTTGGTGGGATTAGAATGTGATTAGTAGCAGGAGGAGTGGATAAAGGCCAATAGCGTCGTGGGAGGAGATGAAAGTGTTGATGAGAAGACGATTTGTGCCTAACCACTACTATAGAGAGTTGTATATGAAATTGCAAGGTTTGAATCAGGGTTCTAAATTTGTGGATGAGTACTTCAAGGAGATAGAGATCGCATTGATTCGGGCCAATGATTGAGGATAGAGAAGCTATTGTGGCTAGATTTCTTAATAGGTTGAGTAGGGACATTGCAAATGTTGTAGAATTACAACATTATATGGAATTGGAGGACATGATCCATATGGCAACAAAGGTGGAGAGGCAAATAAAGAGAAGGGGCACCACACGTGTTCAGACCAACTCGGCTTCATCTTCCTCAATATGGACGCCGAATTTGAAGAGAGAGGGTTGTCTAGCCACAACCTTATATGCATGCAAAGGCAGAACCAACTAAGGCTAAAAAGGATGATCATATAGATGGAAAAGGTAAATTTGAATCTCAACCTACTTGTGATAGAGATATTAAATGCTTTAAGTGTTTAGGGAAGGGGAACATTGCATCTCAGTGTCTAAACCGAAAAGTTATGCTTGTAAGAGACAATGGTGAGGTTTAATCTGAGAGTGACGAATCTGAAAGTGAGGAGATGCCACTTTTGGAGGATTGTAGTGATAAGGAGATTGCATATCCTGTTGATGGGGAGGCCTTGGTTAAGGCATGCGCTAAACATATAAATCAAAGAAGATGATGTAGCTCAGCAACTAGAAAACATATTTCACACTCGATGCCACATAAACAAACAAGGTATGTAACATAATAATCGATGGAGATAGTTGTGCTAATGTAGCTAGTGATACTCTTATGAAGAAATTGAAACTCAGTTGCATCATCCTAGGCCTTATAAATTGCAAATGTTAAATGAATGTGGTGAAGTGAAGGTTACGAAGCAAGTGGTGGTTGCATTTTCTATTGGGAAGTATTTTGATGAGGTTATGTGTGATGTAATCCCAATGTATGCTAATCACTTATTTTTAGGGCGTCGATGCCAATTCGATCGAAAGACAATTCATGATGGGTTTAGAAATAGGTTCGCTATTATAAAGTATGGTAAAACCATCACTCTTGTACCTCTTTCTCCAAAACAAGTGTGTGATGATCAGATGAAATTAAAAAGGGAATGTAAGGATGGGAAGAGTGAAAATTCACGTGAGGACAATGGTGAGAGAAAACCATCAAATTCGGCTAAATCTAAATCATTAATTAAACCGGTTGAGAGTGGAGGTAAAACCTGAGGAGTGAAGAAAGTAAGGTTATGTGATGATAATAGTGTGGAAAAATTAAAGAAACAACCTAAGTTTTATGCGAAAGAAGCTCAAGTCAGATCTTCGTTTTTCACTAACAAGCCAATGATCTTACTTGTGTATAAGGAAGCTTATTTTAACACTAGCGATCTTGATTCTGCTCTTCCTAGTATGGCTGTATCTTTGTTCCATGAGTTTGATGATGTATTCTCTGAAGACACCTCTAGCGGAATACCACCATTACGGGGAATTGAACATCAAATCGACCTTGTACTTGGAGCTTCGATTCCTAATCTTCCAGCCTATAAAAGCAATCCCAGGAGATGAAGGAGCTTTAAAGGCAAGTAAATGATTTGATGATGCAGGGATACATTCATGAGAGTATGATCCCTTGTGCTGTACTAGTGTTACCCGTGCCAAAAAAAGATGGAACTTGGAGGATGTGTGTTGACTATCCATCGTCAATAACATAACGGTAAAGTATCGACATCCTATCCTTAAGCTTGATGACATGTTTGATGAATTGTATGGAGCATGTATTTTCTCTAAAATTGACTTAAAACGTGGGTATCATCAGATTAGGATGAAAGAAGATGATAGATGGAAAACAACATTTAAGACTAAACATGGTTTGTATGAATGGTTAATCATGTCGTTTGGGCTTTATAAATGCACCTAGCATGTTTATAAGATTGATGAATCATGTTTTGCATGCATTCATTGGTAAATTTATGGTTGTGTACTTTGATGACATCCTAATTTATAACAAGAACTTGAACAAGCATCTTGATCATTTGCGTAGTGTATTTAGTGTATTGCGTGATTAGAAACTATATGCTAATGTTAGTAAGTGTGCTTTTTTGCAATGAGAAAATTATGTTTCTTGGATATGTAATAACTACACAGGGTATTGAGATGGATGGAGGGAAGGTTAAGGTCATCCGGGATTGGCCTACACCTAAATTTGTGATTGAGGTAAGGAGTTTTCATGGACTTGCTAGCTTTTATAGAAGATTTGTGAAGGACTTTAGTACTATTGTAGCACCTTTAATTGAAATTGTGAAAAAGTTTGTTGGATTTAAATTGAATGATGAACATGATAAAGCTTTTAATTTATTGAAGGAAAAACTTTGTTCAGCACTTGTTTTAGCTTTGCCAGACTTTACAAAAGCTTTTGAAGTTGAATGTGATGCTTCAGGTATAAGTATAGGAGCTGTGTTAATACAGCATAGGAGGCCGATTGCATATTTTAGCGAAAAACTTAATGGGACAACCTTGAATTACACTACTTATGACAAGGAGCTCTATGCCTTGGTAAGAACTTTAGAGACGTGGCAGCATTACTTATGACCCAAGGAGTTTGTGAAACAAGAGCTAGGGCAAAGAAGTTTAAAGAGGTACTGAATGAGCTTGTTCAGAACATATGGAGCAAGATGGACCTAGAGGAGCTTGGGACATTTAGGGAGCATGAAGGACAACCTCTAATTCATCTAATCCAAGTCCACGAAGAGCCTATTTTGTGTGGATCAAATGATTAATTAATTATTCTCCTAGTTTAGGAAAGAAACTAAATTGGCCGGTATAAAAGAGGGAGATTTTTTTCATTAATTATCCATGCTCAACAAGGCAAGAAGACTTCAAAATTAATTTTACATTCATATCAGATTTCTCAATCTATTTAGGACTTCTTAGGATTGGCAAATTTGATTCTAGCATATCTAGGATAGTAATTTCAGATTTTCAATATTTTTTTCTTAGTCTTTGGTTTATTATTATTTATTTGGGTCAACTGTAAGGGGACCTCGTATAAGTCCACACAAGGGGACCACATTAGGGTTTATTTCAGTCTAGAGTCACTATAAATAAAACCACAACCAGACATGTGGGGGGGATGAAATTTTCATTTTAATAAACATCTTGTACTGCAACTTTGTTGTGTGAGTGGTGAGATATTCTCCCCTCCTTGGTTCTCTAAAGAACTGAAACGACTTATCGAAGAACAATTGACTTTATGAGGTGATTCTTATACTTCTTGTTCGTGAATTAATATTCGTTGGGTGGGGGTTTCCATTTCCAATAGTGTTGGTGCCTAGATACAAGTTATCTTTGGGTCACATTCCTATCAAACCTGATTTACTTGGCTTTCCCAGAATTTGGTGTCTTTGGGTTGCGTAACCACGTGATCATGAGGTTTTGCATCATTTCACCTTCTTCGCCTCCAAATAGTTATGGCAATAAAAAATTCGTTCCACCTTTTTCTCCCACTCCAATTACACATTGGGATCATTTTTACCTTGAAAAGAAGGTATTTTCAGTTTGATAGCATCCAAATCATCATCTACATAATCATGTCCCCTAAAGATATTGAAATGTCCCCTTTGGCCGAATTGGCCCCTAGTTCTATTCCCAAAGTCCCTGATGTGGACCAGCCCAGAAACACCAGCAAAGACCAATTACATGTTTCAAATGGTCCAATGACTCGGTCCAAGACAAAGGCATTGAAAGAGGCATTGAATGCATTGGTTTTGAATGTTTCAACCAAGTCAAAATTGAAAGGTCCATTAGAGTATCAAGAGGAGACCTTAGTACATCTTATCCATGTGCAAGAGGGGTCCAACACAACCTTATTTGGGCCATGAGGTGAGGACAGCAAAGGAAACAAACGAATCCTTCTACAACTTGGAAACAACATGGGTGGTTACCTTTTCCTTTAGTTTCTAGGATTAAGGGGCTGCATGGAAGGCTATATAAATAAGCCTTGAATCAGTTCTATAATATTTTACTTCCTTCTCTTCTTCTAATGACAGAACATGGATTTAATATTATGGGGCTTTGTTTTATTTTGTTAGCTACAGCCCAAGGCTTGTTTGGGCTTAATTAATACTTTGTTTTCAGTTAGGATCCAAGGCTTGTTTGGATTAAGTTATGGGCTTTTCAGTTTAGGGTTTTGGGTCAGTTTTGAGTGGACCTCATTTAAGTCCACATAAGGGGTCCATTAGGGTTAACTTTTCAAGAACTATTTAAACTCATGTAAGCCAAAATTTCGGCAGCTTTGATGATAATTACTTTTGAATTTTTCAGTTATAACGTGTGAGAGTGATTCTTGCATTCTTTAGTTCTTGAACGAACTGAATCTGACTTATCAAAGATTAACTGGCTTCGTGGCGTCATTCTACTCAATCCAATAGTGTTGGTGCCTTGGGGCAGGTTTCCATTGTGTCACACTCTTATTAGACCTATTTCAGATTTCCGGGATCAGATCTCAATCTTGATTGTGGGTTACGTGACCACATGATCACGAGGTTCGCATTAGTCATTTCGGTTTCTAGGCTATCGAAAACCTTCCTTATGGCCAATGGCCTCATCCTCATAATCATTCCACCTTGGCCTTTCAATCCTATTGCCAGTGTTTGATTTCGGTTCAGCCCCAACCTTTCTCACGTCTTGGGTACTTGATCTAGACTCGTTGCCATGTTTCTCCACCTTCTAAAGTCTGTCACACACATTCCCCATCACAAAATTCATTTTGTCCATCATCTTCGTCATGGCTTGTATTTGGAACTTAAATTCACCCTTAGGAGGGGGTGGTGTATTGTTTTGATCTGACATGATGATACTTGCAAAATTAGTTAATGGTATAAAAATATACTCATGTCACTCGTGTTTCACTCAAACTTAGATCTTTCCCCTCGTCCCACCTTCTTTCAGAACTGAAATCACACCAAATAGAACCAACTCAGCAACGCAATCCAAATAGATGTATATGACTCAAGAAGCAATAATAACACATAAAATAAGCAAAAGTAAAACTGAGATGATAGTCTCATGAGTAGTAAGCGAATCTATCTGAAATATAAACGAAATTGAAGACTCAAATGAAAACAAGAATGAAGTATGCAATAAAATGAAACAACACCCAAATATGTTAGATATGTTGTAAAATATACTGCAAACAAACAAAAATAAGATGAGTTTCAAGAGTTGACGTAAAAATAGACCCGTTTACAATAAGTTAAGTCCGAATTTGAAGCCTAAGGTCAATAATTTCCAATTGAGCTAAAATTTGAGATATATTGATGCGAACCTCGTGATCACATGATCACGCAACCCACACGCAAAGACACCAATTCCTGGAAAGCCAAGTAAATCAGGTTTGATAGAAGTGTGACACAAAGATAACTTGTACCTAG
>Ga0307516_10009704_pt1 | contig 10688 bp, 9 predicted proteins | sample 19_EM_MG_FD_203310 | JGI IMG/M metagenome (GOLD analysis project Ga0307516, IMG submission 203310) | Populus trichocarpa ectomycorrhiza microbial communities from riparian zone in the Pacific Northwest, United States - 19_EM | ecosystem: Host-associated > Plants > Roots > Unclassified | place...
AGGCCGAGCGCGCCGCCTGGGAAGACCTGCGCACCCGCCTGGCCGCCCAGTCCGGCCAGCCGCTGATCGAGGTGTATTACCGCCTGCGCCAGCGCCGCACCCATCGCAAGGCCGGCAATGTGGCTGACTTCTGCCGTCGCTGGGGCCGCGACTACCGCTACATGATCGTGCTCGATGCCGACAGCGTGATGAGCGGCGACTGCCTGGTGAACATGGTCAAGCTGATGGAGGCCCACCCCGACGCCGGCATCATCCAGACCGCCACCCAGGCCATCGGCCACGTGACCCTGCATGCACGCGCGCAGCAATTTGCCTCGCGCATGACGGGCCGGCTGTTCACCTTGGGCATGCAATTCTGGCAACTCGGCGAGTCGCATTACTGGGGCCACAACGCCATCCTGCGCATCGAACCCTTCATGCAACACTGCGCGCTCGCGCCCATCAAGGGCAGGGGCGGCATGTCCGGCGGCATCCTGTCGCACGACTTTGTGGAGGCCGCGCTGATGCGCCGCGCGGGTTACCACGTCTGGCTGGCCTCCGATCTGGTGGGCAGCTACGAGCAGCAGCCGCCCGACCTGCTGGCCGAGCTGCAGCGCGATCGACGCTGGTGCCAGGGCAACCTGCAGAACGCCAGGCTGATGGCCGAACCCGGCCTCCACCCGGTGCACCGCGCCATGTTCGGCACGGGCGCCATGTCCTACCTGTCGGCCCCCTTGTGGCTGTGTTTCCTCACCCTGGGCACGGCCCTGTGGCTGTCCGGCTCGCACATCCTGACCGACTGGATGCTGGTGCCAACCGAACTGGCCGCGCTCTGGGGCTGGACCCTGTGCATGTTGTTCCTGCCGCGCGTGCTGGGCATTGCGGCCGTGCTGATCAAGGGTGAGGCGGCGGCCTTCGGCGGCCGGTTCAAGCTGCTGCGCAGCGCCGCACTGGAAACCGTGATTGCCTTGCTGCAGGCGCCCATCCGCATGCTGGCCCACTCGCTGTTTGTGGTGGCGGCCATCACCGGCCTCAAGCTGGACTGGAAATCACCCCCGCGCGAAGCGGCGGCCGTGCCGTGGCGCGACGCGCTGCTGCGCTTCGCCCCCATGAGCAGCATCATCGCGGTGCTGGCCCTGGGCATTGCCGCCATTGACGCAGGGGCGCTGGTCTGGTTGTTGCCTGTCGGCCTGCCGCTGCTGCTGGCCATCCCCATGACTGTCCTGACCAGCCGTATTGGTGTGGGGCAGGCGCTGCGTGAAAAAAGCTATCTGCTGATCCCGGAAGAAACCCTGTCGCCAGCCGTCCTGCGCCGCGCCTGGCAACATGCCGGGCTTGCGCCGGCCCGTCTGCGGGCAGGTTGACACCGGCGTCGCAGGCACCGCGCTCCCCCTGTTGAAGAGGCCGAAAGGCGGGCGCTCGCGGTCCGGTGAAAAACCTGTTCACCGGCATGAACCCACTGCCAGCGCCCGGGCTGGCAGATAATCCCACCCCATGTCCGCCGTTTTCGACAAACCCTCCATTTTTCAGCGCGCTGCCCCGATGTTCCAGGGCTTTGACGGCTTGCTGGCGTTTGCGGTTTTCCTGCTGGCGGGCGCCGGGCTGCTGATCATGTATTCATCGGGCTTCGATCACGGCAGCCGCTTCGCCGACCACGGCCGCAACATGCTGATCGCGGGTTTCATCATGTTTGTGGTTGCCCAGATTCCACCGCAGCGCCTGATGGCCTTTGCCGTGCCCCTGTATGTCGTCGGTGTGGGCCTGCTGGTGGCGGTGGCGATTTTCGGCATCACCAAAAAAGGCGCGAAGCGCTGGATCAACCTGGGCATCGTGATCCAGCCCAGCGAGATCCTGAAAATCGCCATGCCGCTGATGCTGGCCTGGTGGTTCCAGAAACGCGAAGGGCAACTGCGGCCGCTCGATTTCCTGGTCGCGGGCCTGCTGCTGGTCGTGCCGGTCGGCCTGATCATGAAACAGCCGGATCTGGGCACCTCGCTGCTGGTGCTGGCGGCCGGCCTGGCAGTGATCTTTTTTGCCGGACTGAGCTGGAAACTGATCCTGCCGCCGGTGCTGCTGGGACTGGTCGGCATTGTGCTGATGGTCTGGTTCGAGCCGGAACTCTGCGCCAAGGGCATGCGCTGGCCGATATTGCACGACTACCAGCAGCAGCGCATCTGCACCCTGCTGGACCCGACGCGTGACCCACTGGGCAAGGGCTTTCACATCATCCAGGGCATGATCGCCATCGGCTCCGGCGGCGTGCTGGGCAAGGGCTTCATGCAGGGCACGCAGACCCACCTGGAATTCATCCCCGAGCGCACCACTGACTTCATCTTCGCGGCCTATTCAGAGGAATTCGGCCTGCTGGGCAACCTGGCGCTGATCGCGGCCTTCATCTTCCTGATTTTTCGCGGGCTGGCCATTGCGCTGGAGGCGCCCACCCTGTTTGCCCGCCTGCTCGCAGGGGCCGTGACCATGATTTTTTTCACCTACGCCTTCGTCAACATGGGCATGGTCAGCGGCATCCTGCCGGTCGTGGGCGTGCCCCTGCCCTTCATCAGCTACGGCGGCACCGCCATGGTCACGCTGGGGCTGGCCGTGGGGATACTCATGTCGATCTCCAAGGCCAAGCGCCTCGTGCAGTCCTAGTGAAGCAAAAAAGCGTTGCGATCATCGGCGTCGGCAACATGGGCGGCGCCATGGCCACCAACCTGCTGGCGCGTGGCTGGCGCGTTCAGGTCTGCGATACAGATCCCGAAAAAGTCGCCACTCTTGAAGAAAAAGGCGCTGTAGCCCTTGCCACGCCTGATCAGGCAGCTATTGATTCAGTAGCATTCATCGTTTGTGTGGTGGATGCCGCCCAGACTGCCGAGGTCTTGTTCGGTGCGCAAGGACTGGCCTGCAGGCTGCAAGCGGGGCACAGCGTGCTGCTGTGCCCGACCATGTCCCCGCAGGATGTCGAGGCGTTCGCCGCACGGCTGGCTGCGCTGGGCGTGCACACGGTGGACGCGCCCATGTCCGGCGGGCCGGCGCGGGCACGCGACGGCTCCATGAGCCTGATGGTGGCCTGCCCGCCGGCCGCGTACGAGCAACAGGCCGGTTTGCTGCAGGCCCTGTCCAGCAAGGTCTTCAGGATCAGCGACCGGCCCGGTGATGGGGCGCGCACCAAGCTGGTCAACAACCTGCTGGCCGGCATCAACCTGGTCGGCGCCGCCGAGGTGCTGGCGCTTGCCGGGCGGCTGGGGCTGGACGCCGGCCGCACGCTGGACGTGATCGAGCAGTCGAGCGGCCAGAGCTGGATTGGCTCGGACCGGATGCGCCGTGCGATTGCGGACGACTATGCGCCGCGCGCGCATGTCACGCTGCTTGAAAAGGACACGCGGCTGGCCGTGGAGGCCGCCCGCGCCGCTGGCTTTAAGGGGCCGCTGGGCGCGCGCGCCAGCCAGGTGTTTGCCGAGGCCCACCAGGCCGGGCTGGCCGGGCTCGACGACGCGGCCGTCTTCAAATACCTTCAGGGCCGCTGACTGCCGGCTGTTGCACGCTGTCACCGGATCGCGATTGCGCGCAGCGCGGTAGCGGAGTACAAGCGATGGGTTCCGTTGTTCAACCCTGTTTTCGCTGAAGGAGCATCGTCATGGCCGGAAAATTCGAACTCAAGAAGTCCAAAAACGACAAGTATTTCTTCTCGCTTCTGGCTTCCAACGGGCAGAAAATCCTGGCCAGCGAGATGTACGAATCCAAGGCCAGCGCGGTGGGTGGCATTGACGCCGTCAAAAAGAACGCGCCGGACGACAGCCGCTACGACCGCCTGGTGGGCAAAGACGGTTCGCCCTACTTCACCCTCAAGGCCGGCAACGGCCAGGTGATAGGCACCAGCGAGATGTATTCCAGCGCTGCGGCGCGCGACAACGGTATCGAGTCCTGCAAGACCAACGGGCCGGCTGCTACGACCAGCGACCTGAGCGGCTGAGCCGGCCCGGCCCTGGTGCCGTGCCAGGACCTGTGGCAGCCAAAGCCCTGTGGCGCGGTGACGCGGGCAGACTGCCTACAATGACCGGATGACCTCACTCAAACCTTCGGCGTCTTCCGCGCGCAAGCCAGTTTCCGCATCCAGTGCCCGGCCCAGCGCCGACGCCACCTCAGAGCGGCTGGCGATTGCGCAGAAGCTGCTGCTGGCGCCGTTCGGGCTGACCGAGGCGCATCTGGGCCGGGCCCTGGGTGAAATCACTTCTTATGGCGTGGACGACGCCGACCTGTATTTCCAGTACACCCGCAGCGAAGGCTGGAGCCTGGAAGAAGGCATCGTCAAGACCGGCTCCTTCAGCATTGACCAGGGGGTGGGCGTCAGGGCCGTGAGCGGCGAGAAAACCGCCTTCGCTTATTCCGACGACATCTCCGAAGCCTCGCTGCTCGATGCCGCGCGGACTGTGCGCACCATCTCGGCCGCCACCCGCGCCGGCCGTGTCAAGGTCCCCGCCCGCAAGGTCGCGCCCGCCCGCTCCCTGTACCGGGACATGGACCCTATTGCCACGCTGGACAGCACGGCCAAGGTCAAGCTGCTCGAAAAAGTGGAAAAGCTCGCCAAGGCCCGGGACCCGCGCATCGTGCAGGTCATGGCCGGCCTGGCCGCCGAATACGACGTGGTGATGGTCGCGCGTGCCGATGGCACCCTGGCCGCCGACGTGCGTCCGCTGGTGCGCCTGTCGGTCACGGTGATCGCCGAAAAAAAGGTGGGCGGCGTGAGCCGACGCGAAATGGGTTCGGGCGGCGGCGGCGGCCGTTTTGGCCTGGCTTATTTTGACGACGCGCAAATCAGCGAATACGTCAACGACGCCGTGACCGCGGCCCTGTCCAACCTCGAAGCGCGCCCGGCCCCGGCCGGCGAAATGACCGTGGTGCTCGGCCCCGGCTGGCCCGGCATCCTGCTGCACGAGGCCATCGGCCACGGCCTGGAAGGCGACTTCAACCGCAAGGGCTCGAGCGCGTTTTCGGGTCGCATTGGCGAACGCGTGGCGGCCAAGGGCGTCACCGTGCTGGACGACGGCACGATCGCCGACCGCCGCGGCTCGCTCAATGTCGATGACGAAGGCCATGTCAGCCAGCGCAACGTGCTGATCGAGGACGGCATCCTGAAGGGCTACATCCAGGATTCGCTCAACGCGCGCCTGTCCGGTGTGCAGCCGACGGGCAACGGCCGGCGCGAAAGTTACGCCCATGTGCCGATGCCGCGCATGACCAACACCTACATGCTGGGCGGTGACAAGTCGCCCGAGGAAATTGTGGCCAGCATGAAAAAGGGCCTGTACGCCACCAACTTCGGCGGCGGCCAGGTCGACATCACCTCGGGGAAGTTCGTGTTCTCCGCGAGCGAGGCCTTCTGGGTGGAAAACGGCAAGATCCAGTACCCGGTCAAGGGCGCCACGATTGTCGGCAACGGTCCCGACGCGCTGACCCGAGTCACCATGATTGCCGACGACATGCGGCTGGACAGCGGTGTGGGCACCTGCGGCAAGGAAGGCCAGAGCGTGCCGGTGGGTGTCGGCCAGCCGACCCTGCGCATCGACGGCCTGACCGTGGGCGGCACCGCCTGAGGCCTGGTCCATGAGTCCCGCGCCGAGTTCTCCGCTGGCGATCAACCCGTCCACCCAGCTCCCCAGCATTCAGAGCTTCGGCGAACTCAGCCACTTCCTGCGCTCGGCCATGGCCGACGAGGAGTCGCTGCAGCTGGCCGATGGCATGGGGGGCCTGGCGGTCAGCATCGAGTCGGTGCTGTCGCGGCTGAAACTCGCGCCCGGGCCCGCAGAGGTTTCGGCGCCATTGATCGACCTGATGACCACGTTGCGCGAACACCGCGCGCTGGTGATCGGCCTGTCGCCGGCCTGGCGCGGTCTCTACGAATACGCGGCCTACCTGGCGGCGCTGAACAATTTTCGCGTGCTGATCGGCCAGTGGCTGCTGCCACCGGCACCGGAGGACACCTCGTCCGTGCAGGACATCAGCTCCGAGGACTTCGAGCTGATTGCCTGGCGCACCCTGGGCGAGGGCATGCTGCTGATCGACATGTACGAGCAGCTGGTGGGTCGCGAAGGTGGGCCGTCCGCGCCGGCGGCGCTGGACGCCACGCGGCTGGAACGCGCCAGAAGCTGGTGGCAGCGGCTGAGGAAATAAAGCCCCCACGGTCGCTGGCTTCGCCTCGCTCCTGCTTAAAAAAAGAGAGCCTCGCCGTCCGGTCAAATCGGGCCATGTGGCGGGCTGTGCTACATTCCAGCCATGTCTTTCGCGAAATCCTATTTTGCTTACTTTTGGTTCTCAAGCGCCTCCGGCGGTAGAGAGACTCTCGCGTAAGCAGCTAAAGACGCAACAGATTCTTGAAAACCGCCGGACCCCCGGCGGTTTTTTTTTTGCCATTCCCTTTTACCCACACCGTTTGCCCCCTTGACCCGTTGATGCTTTAAAAGGAACCAGCCATGAATGCCAAAGCCACCTCAACCAGCGATGCCTGGTATGCGAGTCCTGTCGATAAAACCAGCCAGACAGACGACGAACGCATCAAGGACATCACCGTGTTGCCACCGCCCGAGCATTTGATCCGCTTCTTCCCCATCAGCGGCACGCCCGTGGAATCGCTGATCAGCAAGACCCGCCAGGACATCCACAACATCATGGCCGGCAAGGACGATCGCCTGCTGGTCGTGATCGGTCCCTGCTCGATCCACGATCCTGCCGCGGCGCTGGAGTACGCCCGCCGTCTGGTCGAGCAGCGCAAAAAATACGCCGGCACGCTGGAGATCGTGATGCGCGTGTACTTTGAAAAACCGCGCACCACCGTCGGCTGGAAGGGGCTGATCAACGACCCCTACCTCGACGAGACCTACCGCATCGACGAAGGCCTGCGTATCGCGCGTCAGTTGCTGATCGACATCAACCGGCTGGGCCTGCCCGCAGGCAGCGAGTTCCTCGACGTGATCTCGCCGCAGTACATCGGCGACCTGATCGCCTGGGGCGCCATCGGCGCGCGCACCACCGAAAGCCAGGTCCACCGCGAGCTGGCCTCGGGCCTGTCGGCGCCCATCGGTTTCAAGAACGGCACGGACGGCAACATCCGCATCGCCACCGACGCCATCCAGGCGGCGGCGCGTGGCCACCACTTTTTGTCGGTGCATAAAAACGGCCAGGTGGCGATCGTGCAGACCAACGGCAACAAGGACTGCCACGTCATCCTGCGCGGCGGCAAGGCGCCCAACTATGACGCCGCCAGCGTGGCTGCGGCCTGCAAGGAGCTGGAGGCCTCGAAACTGCCGGCCACCCTGATGGTCGATTGCAGCCATGCCAACAGCTCCAAGCAGCATGAAAAGCAGCGGGACGTGGCGCGCGACATCGCCACCCAGGTGGCAGGCGGCTCGCACCAGGTGTTTGGCTTGATGGTCGAGAGCCACCTGAAACCGGGTGCGCAGAAATTCACGCCGGGCAAGGACGACGCCGGGGCGCTCGAATACGGCCAGAGCATCACGGATGCCTGCCTGGGCTGGGACGATTCGATCTCGGTGCTCGACGTCTTGTCGGAAGCGGTGAAAGCCCGGCGCGCCCGGTAAGGCGCGGAGGGCCGCCTCCTCCATTTGGAGGGGGTCGGACTAGCCGGAACGGGTTACATTTCAGTTACGTGTTGTTGCAACCAGCGGCCTTTTGGCCGCTTCATTCCACGAAAGCACCATGTCTCTTGAGCAGCCCGTTCTCTGGTTGGGCCTGGCCGGCTTCACGCCCGAACAGGGAAAATACATCGATGGCCTGCTGGCGCAGCTGCCCAAGGGACTGGCGGCCTGGCAAAACGGTGTGTTTGCCGAGGCCGATGCCTGGCTGGTCAGCGGCGAGAAAAGCCGCCTGCTCAATGCCGACACACTGAAAGTCCTGGCCGGCCGGCCGACCGACCGCACCCTGCAGCTCAATCTCGCGGAGATCGACCGGCCGATCGCCTTCTCGCTGCCCCTGGCCTCCAGCGAACTCGATCCCATGTACACCTTTGATCCCGGCGCCAGCAACGGCCTGCCGAGGCTGCTGCAGCAGCTGGAGGCCCACCTGCGCGCCTTGTGCTGCCAGTTTGTGCTCGGCGGGCAATTGATCGCGCGCGAAAGCCAGCTCCTGCCCGGCATCTACCAGATCAGCCACAAGGGAGAATTGCTGGCGGTGATGGATTTTCACGAGTGGCGCATCGGCATCTCGCCCAACGCCGATCCGCTGGACTTCGAGCTGGCCCGCTGGGACAGGCGCCCGCTGGCGGCGCGTGCCATTCCCGAGCATTTCCTGCCAAACAGCCTGGCGCAGTTGCGCTGGATTTATTCGCAGCGCACGCGGCGCGAAGTCCTGCCCCCGCGCTACCGCAGCAAGCCGGTGTATTTCCGCCGCGCGCCGGAGGTGCCCTTGCGCTGGTTGCGTGACTCACAACTGGTGCTGCTTCGGGAGCTTTCGCAGGGCGCGGGCACCTTCAGCGCCCTGCAACAGCGCACCGGACTGGCCGAAGCGCAGCTCTCACGCGACCTGGCCAGCCTGTATTTCGCCGGCTCGGTCACCACCACGCCCGAGAAAGCCGGCACCGGCAGCTTTGGCAGCCAGGAGGCAGCCCCGGCCCAGGCGGCAGGCCAGGCGTTTCGGGTGCTTGTGTCAGGTACTGCCACGCACAGGGCGCCTACGGATTTGACGGCGCCTGCACAACTGCGGCGCAAGTAAATAGAAACAGCGTAGAAACAGCGCCGGGGTTTGCCTCCCGGGTTTCAGCCGATTGCAGGCTGTCGGCAAGGCGCTCAAGCTGGGCAGGCCCTGACCCCCACCGACCAGACGCGAGGAATCCCATGCGCAGCGAAGTCACCGTCGTGTTTCACAACAGCCCGCCCGTGCGGATGGATCTCGAAGAGGTGCAGCCCCTGCCGCACGATCTGGCCAGGGTCTGGCTGGACGACCAGTTCACGCAAATGGGCTGTGAGCCACTGCGGCCCACCGGCAAACTGCTGACCGCCGACAAGGTGCTGGTGATCGCACAGGCCGCCGGCCCGCAGCGTTTCGCCGATGCCGCCTGGGCCCAGGCCTTTGCCCGTGCCGCCAGCGCTGCGCTGGCCAAACCGGTGATTCACATCGATGTGGCGGCGATGGGCATCACTTACTGATTTCAGGTCTTTTCGGCCTCCAGCCCCCGGTGGTCGGTGGCAGGCAGCTATCAAATCAATAGCATCACCCGGCCCGCAACGCGTCCAGCAGCCTGGCGTGGATGCCGCCAAACCCGCCATTGCTCATGCACAGCAAGTGGTCGCCCGGCCGGACGGCGGCCTGCACCTGGGCCAGCAAGTCGTCCAGGGTGTCGGCCACCTGCGCGCGGTCACCCATGGGCGCCAGCGCGGCGCGGGCGTCCCAGTCGAGGCCGCCGGCATGGCAAAAGGCGAGGTCGGCCTGCGCCAGGCTGCCGGGCAGTTGCGCCGTCATGGTGCCCAGCTTCATGGTGTTGCTGCGCGGCTCGAAAATCGCCAGGATGCGTTCATCCTGCCTGCCGGCGGCGTTGAGCTGGCGCCGCAGGCCGTCGACGGTGGTGTGGATGGCCGTGGGGTGGTGGGCGAAATCGTCATACACCGTGATGGCGCCGCCGCCGCGCTGCACCACGCCGCGCACTTCCATGCGGCGCTTGACGTTCTCGAAGCTGCCCAGCGCCTGGGCTGCCACCGCCGGCGCCACGCCCACGTGTTCGGCGGCGGCGATGGCGGCCAGCGCGTTGAGCTGGTTGTGCACACCGCTGATGGCCCATTCGACACGCGCCACCGGCTGGCCGTCTTTGAGCACCTCGAAGGCGTGCGGTTCGCCGCGAACCGAAAAACCGGTGGGCGTGCTTTTTCCGAAGAGTACCTGCTCACTCCAGCAGCCCTGGGCCAGGACCCGCGCCAGGCTGTCCTCGTCCGCATTAACCACCACGCGGCCCGACGCGGGCACGGTGCGCACCAAGTGGTGGAACTGCCGCTCGATGGCAGCCAGGTCGTCAAAAATGTCGGCGTGGTCGAATTCCAGGTTGTTGAGCAGCGCGGTGCGCGGCCGGTAATGGACAAACTTGCTGCGCTTGTCGAAAAAGGCGGTGTCGTACTCGTCGGCCTCGATCACGAAGGGGTTGCCGGCGCCCAGGCGGGCCGAGACGCCGAAATTCAGTGGCACCCCGCCGACCAGGAAACCCGGCTGCAGGCCGGCGCACTCCAGAATCCAGGCCAGCATGGACGCCGTGGTGGTTTTCCCGTGGGTGCCCGCCACCGCCAGCACATGGCGCGGGCCGGTCGCGTGGTGGGTGGGGTGGTGCAGCACATGGCCGGACAGCCACTGCGGGCCGCTGGTGTAGGGCAGACCGGCGTCGAGGATGGCTTCCATCAGCGGAAATTTGGCCTGGCCGTCGCTGCCGCGTGCGCGGGACACCACGTTGCCCACCACAAACACATCGGGCTTGAAAGCCAGTTGCCCGGCGTCATAACCTTCGACCAGCTCGATGCCCAGCCCGCGCAACTGGTCGCTCATCGGCGGGTAGACACCACTGTCGCAACCGGTGACGGTATGCCCTGCCTCGCGCGCCAGTGCGGCCAGGCCGCCCATGAAGGTACCGCAAATTCCCAGAATATGTATGTGCATGCGGGTATTCTAGGAGCCTGGCCCTGAAGGCTTCCCACGGCAGGCCGACGGGTCCGCAGCACCCT
>Ga0307516_10009705_pt1 | contig 10687 bp, 8 predicted proteins | sample 19_EM_MG_FD_203310 | JGI IMG/M metagenome (GOLD analysis project Ga0307516, IMG submission 203310) | Populus trichocarpa ectomycorrhiza microbial communities from riparian zone in the Pacific Northwest, United States - 19_EM | ecosystem: Host-associated > Plants > Roots > Unclassified | place...
GGGCGGTGTCATCTGCATTTCCTCCCAGGGAAACCCATTGTCGTACCCGAGTGTCATGTCGATCGTGAGAAGGGCGGCCTCGAGATCAGGGTCGAGGCCGAAGTCTGGGGGCGACAGGAGGGGGTGGTTTGCACATAAGGCTATCCAACTGTCTTGTTTGTGTTCCTCGTATTCGGTGATACACCGCCGCTGGAGTTCAATGTGAACGAAAGCCCTTGCGCTGACGTACGCCACGTCTCGCAACTTGGGAATCACGACCGGGCTCGGCCCCGAGAAGTCGAAACAATCCAAGAGGGTGTTGTAGATGCGTTTGAGCGGGACATCCTTGATCCTGCTATGCCAGATAATTTCCGGTATGAAATTCGTGATTGCAGAGACAACGTTGACATCGATCGACATTAGGAACATACGGCTGATGCACCTGGCATCAAGCCTGTCCCCCTCCGACCCCATTTCCTGGATGAAAAAGGGGGAAACCGGCCCGGGGGGTCGCATTGCGGTTGGCACTATACAAACGAGGGTGTTGACGCTGGCTTCTAGCTCGTGCCCCCTGCCGATGGCGCTCATCGAAAGCGGCAAATAGCGTTGCATCCCCGGCGTTCCTGGCTGTGGGGGTTGCTGCTGGAATTTCAGGGTCTGTCTGAGATTTTGCCAGTGTGGGGTGGCCAGGTCGATTACGGAATGAACCAGGAGCGAGAATGGTGTCTGGAACGGGCAATCAAAGGAAAATGTAGACGCCGTCGTGATGAGCAGGTAGAAGAGGAACCCAAAACTCGTGAACCCAATCACGACCGACGAAACCGGGCGGTTGGGCTCCCAGAGGTATCGAGAGAGCGCGAATCCCAAAAGGACCAATGCACACTGAAGGACGAGCGGCAAGGCCTCCATGACGACGTGAAATTTCCAAGTCTCGATTCCGCTCAACTTCTTCTCGCGCGCCCTACTCCTGTCCACGGCCGACCCGTTGGTTTCGTTCTGCCTGTACCTGTTGAGCCACTGCTTCCCCAGCATGGCGAGGAATGACGCTAGGAGAGTAGCAGCCAGTGTCGCATAGAGAATACACTGAACTTGGACGATAACAGGGTCGAGGCCGGGCCACCGAGGTACGGAGGTCGCAGGGCCAGTGGGGAGGGTTCCAGTGGTGGCATTGAGAAGCATCTCGAGCAACCTGTTGTTCATTTCCTCGTAATCTGGCTTGAGGTCCGACTGTACGTCGATGATGAACGCCGACGTCACGGCCGAGAATAGACCGGACTGCATAAAATCTCACAGTAAGTACCAGGCCACAAACAACTCCCGAAGCCCCACCCCTGGCACGCGAGTAAATACTCACAAAAATAAGCGTGGTATTCAGGTCTTCATCGTATTTCTTCTCGAATTCCCGATCGTGTTCTTCCATCCCCACTTGTTGTAGAACTCCATTCTGGGGTTAGCCCCGGGCACAACGCCGCCCAGTACAGACTTGAACGCATCACGGACGGCCGCTTCCAATCTTCAGCGGTACGGTGAGAAGTCATGCAGTCGTAGCCCACACGACCACTTACGTCTGTTTATCCAGCTGACTCGCACCTTGTGTCATACTGGGACCGAAGTTAGGAATGGGGACGGAGGTGGTGGGGAAAATGGCAGTCAGTGAGGTACTCGAAGGCGCCATGGTCTATGGATCATGTATTCAACCCGACATCAACGTTGCGGCTGTGTCGCTGTCAGCTTGGACACCGCAGCTCACGGTCTGTGCGCTCATTGAACCGCGAGGACCGGTGAGATTCATTCCCGATCACCCCTCGGGTTTTCTTTTTGGTTGCCTTGTCCTTTGGCGCAGAATCACGCAACGGCTACGCGCCAGCTCAAACGGGCGGACTGGCGTGTAGAGGGTCGAACGATAATCGATAAGCGGCAACACTGCAAACACAGCAACCGTAGAAAAGGTTCCGCTGACCTGACGCCGGAAAAGGTCACACGGCACTATCCGATCAACTGTACAGACCGGGACAAGCCACAACTCTCTCACACTCCCACACAAACATCCCCTACGATTGAGACCTCTCCACGCCAAAATGGGTGAGCTAACCGCCGATTCGCTTGGGATAGTATGCTCATTTGTTTGCAGTCCGTTATGCCGCCGCCGCTCTCGCAACAAACCCCGAAAAAAGTCGGTCAAGTTATCGTTATCCAAGGTGCAAGGACTGAACGAGATGATTATCTGCGATTAGCCTCACGCTCGCGGGGTGAATACCTCCGCACCCACTTTAAGAACATGCGGGAAGTTGCTGCTGCTCTTAGAGGCAAGCCCTATGTTCGTGTGGTGCATGGTCGCGAGAGACTGACCGCTGCTGCTCTTTCAGGCTTGAAATTGACCAAAGCCTATCATTACCTTGGGGACGTCAAGGAGCACAAGCAGGTCATTCCTTTCCGACGATTCAATGGCGGAGTAGGTCGCGCTTCGCAGGCCAAACAATTCGGTGCTACTCAGGGTGGGTCCCCTAGCTGGGTGATGATCGGAGCACCGGTTTTCACGCGCACACTCTATGTTTTTAGGTCGCTGGCCCGCCAAATCTGTCAAATTTATCCTTAGGCTGTTGAAGAACGCTGAGGCTAACGCAGACTCGAAGAACCTCGATCCAGAAGAGCTGTACATCAAGAACATTGTTGTTCAACAAGCTCCCGTATGGCTATCAAGTCAACGCCGATTGTAATTTACTGATCACCCTTCTCGGTCAGAAAACCCGCCGGAGGACGTACCGTGCCCATGGTCGCATTAACCCCTACCAGGGGCATCCATGCCACGTTGAGGTCATTTTGTCCGTCGGCGACGAAGAGGTTGAGAGGAGTAAGGACCTGGACGGCGTGGAAAAGTCTGGGCTTGTTGGCCTGAATAGGCGACAGGTCGCTCGAAAGAGGATCGAAGCTGCGCGAGAATAAATTGGGGTCCGGTTATATCGTTATCACGCGACTGTATTTTCTGTAGGCGTCGACAATCTGATCTGCGCGCACGTCGGTGACCTTATCGTATACGAGAGTGGGCGAGCGTCAAAGGTATATGCGACGGAGCGGGCTGGCATCTGAAATATCACCAGGCAACTCACTATGTAATACCACTCATCCAAGCCGGGGGCGCTACAATCTCACGGTTTTTTCTCAGCCCCAATTCGATTGTGCAGACTCCGTACAAGATCTTTGTTATCCATTACACGCCCTCAAAACTTCAACTAGTACTCTTGGTCGAACGACCGATCCGTGTGTGGGAGCAGGCCGCCTCAACCGACAATAGCCAGTACCTTGTTTGCTTCCTCAACGACCTTCGCAGCTCCTGCTGTTTCTCGAGGGAGAACTTCGAAAGGTGCCAAACCAACCATCCTCAGACCGGTAGTGTTATCCTGAGCGATATCGGTGGGAGTGGAGCGGTTTGTGAATTTACTTTCTCCTTCGCCTTGGGGGAAATCCCTGAAAGATGGTCAGAATCAGGCTCTACCCCCGGCCATCCATCAAACTTACGGGGCAGGCAGTCCAGCCTCGAAATGCGCGCGTTGTGTTTTAAGATACTGAGCACTAAGTAAGTAGGATTGGATGTGTCAGAACGAAAACGCAGTGGAGGAGGCGAGTGCTACTTCTTGAGCGTAAGAGGCGCGGCGGGGATGTACAGAACGGATGAATCTCCAGCGCCTGTATGTTCTACCTCAACCGCGTGGATTAGATCACAATGCCCTAGAGCATCCACGTTAGCTGCTGACATCTTGGGCGAAAGGTGGACACACAGTAAACTTGGTCACCGGGTTCAACGAGGTCAATGGAGACTACGGTTTTATCAAACTGCAGGTGAGGGTGGCTCTCCGTAGAAAGGGTTTGTGCCTGTCCGGGGGATGTTCCTTGGAACTCGCCGTTCTCAAGATTGGGCTCCCAATCATCGGCTTCCAGCGATGCCTCGCGACCAGGCTTGGGTTTAAAGAAGGGCCGCAAGATGACATACACAGTGGAAAGTTTGAGGAACGGGGCCACACGAAGAGTCCCCTCATTCGTCTTGGTGGTAGAAAGCGAAGTCCAGCCCTGCCAAGTGCGGAAGATGGTGCATTGGTTCCTGTCCGATTATGAGTGCCCGCCTGCTTGGTGGGAAGACATTGCCTACGGTGAGTCATAGAGATCTTGGTTGGCAATTAATCTGGGGGTCACGTCGTAGGGGTCGAGCTGCTTCCATGAATCGCCTCCTTCAAATACGCGGGCATAGCAAGACCGGTACCCTGGATCCTCCCAACGCTCGATACCCCCTCCGTCGATATGTGGGCCGAGGGACCAGCCAATAGGACCTGGTTCCCGAATCCTCAATCTGTCGAAATAGGAGATTGGCTGGGCAAGGGAAACCTCCGAATTGGGGTCGGACGCATGCCAGAACGACAGGAGTGCTTTCTGCGTGTTGACCAGTCCGGGGTGAGTTCGCGCGAGAATTTGGGCCTTTGTATTGTACAGTTCATAGAATGCCGGCCGCGCGGCAGGGTAGCCTTCAGAGAGTCACGAGTTATCGTGATGATCTGCGGTGCAAGGATAAAGGACTGACCAACCACCCGGTCGCGGTTCTCGGCGATGTAATCCTTGATGGACTGCTTCCAGCCAAGGGCCTCCTAAGAACCAACGTTAACATGAGTGTCACTTGAGATGCGAGTTCAGTGGCGAACTTCTTTCGAGACGGCGCCGCGAACGATCACAACGCCCGCTTCCTTGATTTCCGCGATCTGTTCGTCGGATAGTCCTCTCTGTAGCTCGTTGTAGTGAACCCGTGGGACTGCCTATAAAACCGCAGCTTTAGCACGGGCAAGAGGGTGTCTGGTTGAGTTGCCTGCCTTGGAACCCACGGACCCAATATGTTCCACCTTTTCCTTGAGAGCGTCCAGGACCTGGGCCCACGATTGTGTCATCGAATCTTTCCATATCGTTTTCTTGAGCTCAGAGAAGCGGGGATGTGCTTCACCCTGCGTCCTCCGGTCGAAGACGGAAGAGATGTTTCCGGCGGTGGCCTTCTGGGCTGGCGATTCGCCTGCAGACGAGATCATGGTCGAGAGTGGACACTGGGGACAAGATTGGAGGTCGAGACAGTTGATATAGTACTCCCCGGGTGTATATGCGACCGGGTCATATGGAGCGTCGGCGTTTAGTGCTTGGGGCTCTGATGCGGGCTCCCGGGACCTCTGACATCGAATGCAGTAGAAACCGTTCGAATGTGCTGTGACCGTTCTTTGAAGATCCCAAGTCTCAAACAGAGGGCGGGGGGCCGTCGGAGCGTTATCTGGGTACACTGCAGAAAACGTATTGCACGTTCTTTACTCCCGCACTACTCGGCAATGATCATCTCCCGCCTAGATCAATTTTCAAATTCTAAAGCCGACACACAAATATTACGGATTTACACACGTTCTGCTCAGCTGGATGAACCGGCCGTACGGGGTTTCAGTGTTCAGTGCCCGGGGTCCTCGATGGGAGCTTCCCCCGGTCCGACTGCGTGGTGTGGATTCAATTCCACTTGCTGACCTGGACGGGGGATTTCTGAGGCCGACGGTGGAGTATTTTAGAGAGACGCTGTGAGGATGAGAAAGCCGTGGTATCGCATGAAACGCATACACCCACTGTCACTACCGTCACGGGGGGCACCGGGGGATTCAATCATTGAAAACACGTTTTGTTTCCTCAACCATATCCGCAGAATAAAGTGAACGGAAAAATGTTAAGTATGACCATGCGCTAGCCAATGAGAACGGCTCCCGCCTATATCATCACAATAATTTCAAGGTTTTGTCGTTCGCCTTTCTTCTGAAAGAACTGATTCAAACGTCTTCAACGAAATCATTTGTTGTTGCCCGCAGTGCGTTGCGATTTGGAGGGGCACGTGACGTACACGGTAATTTCGTTATTCAGTTATCCTGCTCTCAAGCTGGCTAGTCAACGACATCGACGACGACAGATTCATGGTATGACACCACGATCTGCAAAACACCCTGGCCGGCCAGACGAGGCATCTCAGCCACTCCTCGGCAACGATGACGACGACGTTCTATTCACCGCAGGCGACGGCGACAGTGACGATGACTTCCAAGTCCCGGTGCAGTTGCCTGATCCATCGACGAGCAAAAGTAGCGGCCGCTCGGTCAGGTTCGAGGAAGACGTGCAGGTTATTACTCCTTCGTTGAGGTCTACAACGGCCAGTAGAGAGGCGGGTTCGTACACGGCTGACCTTGTGGATCGCATGCTCACGCCACATTAGAATTCGACCTCGACTCGGAGGATCTTGAGGACGGGAGTTATGTTCCAACTGTTCCGGACCAGGAAGACCAGCGCATGCCCTTGCTTATTGGCCTCATTGATTCCACGCATATCCAGCGCAGTCAGGACGGGTCAATACTTTTGACACATAGCGGCGAGAGCAGGGGCGAGGACGATGAAGAACTGGAGGGGATTATGGCGAAGGGAAAGCATGGTGGTGGGATGCTGGACTCAATTGCGAACATGGCCAATTCCATCCTGGGCGCAGGTGAGTGTACTTTCCCTTCCCTTCGGAACATTCGTTTACCAGGTATCCAGGTATCATCGGTGAGCCGGGCGGTGTCCCCTAAATCTTGGTGGAATCTGAGATTCTGCTCTAGGTCTACCATACGCCTTGAATCAAGCTGGCTTCGCCGCCGGGATTGTCCTCCTGGTAGTTTTATGCATTGTCACGGACTGGACCATCCGTCTCATTGTCGTCAATGCGAAACTCAGCGGCAGGAATTCCTACATCGAAATAATGCACCACTGCTACGGTTCCAGCGGGCGCGCCGCCGTATCGTTCTTCCAGTTTGCTTTCGCGTTTGGAGGTGTGTCTCATATCCTTATCCCGCCACCCTATGGCTGACGGAGGGATGTAGGGATGTGCGCGTTCGGTATCATCATAGGTGATCTCCTCGAGAAAGCGTTGTCCATTCTGCAACTAACAGTTTGTAAAGGCGATACCATCCCCCACGTCATTCGGTCTGTATTCCCGCACGTCAAATCCACTCCGCTGCTATCAATCTTTGGTAACCGGCAGTTCGTGATTGCACTGTGCACGATATGCGTCTCCTACCCACTATCTCTGTATCGCGACATCCACAAACTGTCACGGGCTTCTGGTCTCGCCCTGATCGGGATGATCGTCATTGTCACCTCTGTGTTGATACGGGCACCACAGTCGCCTACAGAACTCAAAGGCGACCCAGAACAACGATTCACGATCATTCAGCCTGGAGTTTTTCAGGCAATTGGCGTCATCAGCTTTGCGTTCGTCTGTCACCATAACTCTCTCCTAATCTATGGCAGTATGAAAACGCCAACGATTGATCGCTTTGCCCTGGTCACACATATATCCACATTGTTCTCTCTGTTCTCTTGCTGTGTGTTGGCTATCTCAGCCTTCTGGGTGTTTACGAATAAGACACAAGGGAACATCCTCAACAATTTCCCTCTGGTCAGTCGCCTGACCTTTGTTGAAATGCGGACAGGATGCTAATAGTGCACTCCAGGACGATACCCTCATCAATGTGGCCCGTCTCTGCTTCGGGCTTAACATGTTTACCACTCTACCACTGGAATTGTTTGTTTGCAGAGAGGTTCGGATGAACCAGTCCCTTGTCCTCGGCGCGAACTGACCACGGTACAGGTGATAGAGCAGTTCTTCTTCTCGCATGAAGCGTTCAGTTACCAGCGGCACCTAATCTTCACAACCGTGATTCTCTTTTCGTCCATGTTCAGTAAGCCTAACATCTGTTCGTTATGTCAGCCCCGGTCTCACCTTTCCCAGTCTCTTTGATTACTTGTGATCTCGGGGTAATGCTCGAGATAACCGGAGGTATCTCTGCTACCACGCTTGCGTATATCTTCCCAGCCGTATGCTACCTGCGGCTAGCATCTCCAGGGAAACCTTGGTACTCAATGGCCAAACTTTCCGCCGCTGTATGCGCAGGGTTCGGACTTATCGTCATGTGTTTGTCCCTATTTTTAGCGCTGGGTAAAGCTTGGCGGCCAGAAGGAGAGCCGAAGATCTGCATGTAGGGGGTTTGGTTAGATATACAGTTGAGATCATAATAGTCTGGGAAGGAACGGCCGGGCTCGAGCTCGTCGGTGTATTTCTAACCGATTGAAGGCGCATAACCCATCGCACATGGATACTTTTGTGGCCTCACCCCGCCATGAGTCATCATCCTCCCTACGGTGCAAGACGCTGAGGGAACCCAAGATTTCCATTATTACAGTTCAAGCTATGTACTGCACATCCATCGGAATATCATTCTGGTCTGGACGAATATTTGCCATCCTCCACTGCACGCCCCACGTCGTGAGATCTTAAATTTATATCGTGTCTCTCGGTCAGCACGGCGGGCTCCTACCCAGCCGGGTAGATGAAGTGGGCAAGATGGATGCGGGTATTTGGGGGGGTGTAGCACCGGCTCGGCGGCTGACCGGTATCCGGCGACTATCCGGGCGTGGAGATCGCATCAGGATATCCGTCAGCCCACTGCCGCTCGGGCAAAAGTGCTGTTATATCTTCAATCCGGACTCGAAGGCCAGCCCCTCCAAGTCCCGTGGTAGTAGGTGGGAAGAAGGACGCTTTCGAACAGGGCTATCTTGAGCGTTTACTAGGAGGATTCGTAGCGACTCGCGGTCAAAACGCGGAATCCCCGTCCTACGTCCTTGGTTCAATCCTCGACCCATACCATGACTACTGGCGACGCAGAGCAGGGAACACAACCCCCAAGCGAGCAGAGCCCTCTTCTGGGCGCTCGGGCTTTCTCTGACAATGACCTGGACAACAAGCAATCGAAACCGGAGGGGAAAATTACCGCCATTATCTGGGCAGTTCTCGCCGGAGTCTTCGTTGTCGGTCTCATTGTCGTGTTCGCTTTCCCAGTTGAAGATTGGGACGACATGTTCCCAAGCCCCGAGAAGATCCTCGGGTCCGCGCCGGTCATCGATGGTCACATTGGTGGGTTCATTATATCTGCGACCCCCAGCGTCTCGGCTTATTACCCGTTTATCTCCGTGCATGTAACCAGACTTGCCCGAGCTCGTTCGAGTGCTCTATGCGAACAACGTGTCCGCATTTGATCTCAACGGGCCAATGCCTGGACACGTTGATATACCAAGATTAAAGAAGGGAAGAGTCGGTGGTTTCTTCTGGTATGTACCCACGTTCATGCTAAGAGTGCGCATGAACCGGGGGCTTTGTAGGTCGGTCTACGTTGATTGCCCCAAGGACGCAGGTCCGGATTTTGTCGACCCCACCTGGCGTGTTCGGTACGCTTCCCTCTCGTGAATGGTGAGAGACATTGACCTTTTGAACAAGGGACACCCTGGAACAGATCGACGTCTCTCGCCTTCTCATCAAACAATACCCGGAGGTGTGTCTGAGTCTCTCCAACCCCGTGGCGAACCGACTTAAAGTACCTCTCAGACCTTCGAACTAACCTTGACCTCTCGGGAAGTCACTGGCGCGATCGAAAGAGGCAGAATTGCCAGTCTCCTCGGCGTGGAGGGGTGAGGCCGGTCTTGAGGATTTCACTCTAGGTCTAACGATCGCACAGAGCTCACCAGATCGGGAATTCCCTCGCGGTCTTGAGACAATTATACACGCTCGGCGTGCGGTATATGACACTGACGCACATGTGTCACAACGCGTTTGCTGATTCTGGAGGGTACCTCGAGCCCTTCCCTCCCTTGCACGGGGGACTTAGGTAGGGCCCCCACATGTGCTACGCGATCAGTATTTGTGTACTCACGACCCCCAAGCAAGTTCGGATACCGCCTCATCGATGAGATGAACCGTCTAGGAATCCTCGTCGACCTGTCGCATACTTCTGATCAGACCGCGGAACAAGGCCTCAAGTACTCGAAGGCGCCGGTCATCTGGTCTCACTCCTCTGCTCGGGCGGTCCACAACGTCAGCCGAAACGTCCCGGACTACATCCTTGAATTAATTAAAACGGGGAATACTGATGCAGTAGTCATGGTAAGCGGTCGTTATTACTCCAGAAACCACGCCGTAGAACCCAAACAATAACTCGTGTCGTAGGTTAATTTTGCCCCTCAGTTCATCGCCCCGGATGGCGAGGCGACTCTTGAGTCAGTGGCAGACCACGTGGATCACATTGGCAATGTGGCTGGAAGGGACCAGTCCGTGTAATTTCTGTTTGCATCAAAATTTCTGTCTCATGGTCTTACCAGCGTGGGATTGGGGAGTGACTATGACGGGATTGGGAGTGTACCAGTAGGGCTGGAGGATGTTTCTACATACCCAGCGCTGGTAGGGGTCCTAGCCTCGGCCTAAACGTTCGGTTGCTGATTATCCCCCAGATCGCTGAGCTCTTCAACCGCGGTTGGACCCCGAAGGAGCTCAAAGGACTCACGGGGAGGAATCTTCTACGCGTTCTTGAAGGGGCGGAACGTGTGGCTCAAGAGTTACAGAAGGCTGGCACCCCTCCGGTTTTAGACCTCTATGATAAACGCACGGATCTCCCAGTGCGCCAAGGTTGAGCCAACCTCCGAGAGACGTTGCCTATTGCCAAGCTCCACCACATTTTCATACCGCATTTCTTGGATATGGTATTTTTTGGATACAAGTAGCCCCAGAGTTTCCTCGAGTTCGGAGTGTGTAACTAGCTCTATATCTTGTCTAGAACAACGGACCTCGAGA
>Ga0307516_10009706_pt1 | contig 10686 bp, 6 predicted proteins | sample 19_EM_MG_FD_203310 | JGI IMG/M metagenome (GOLD analysis project Ga0307516, IMG submission 203310) | Populus trichocarpa ectomycorrhiza microbial communities from riparian zone in the Pacific Northwest, United States - 19_EM | ecosystem: Host-associated > Plants > Roots > Unclassified | place...
TATAAAAAGTCAGAAAACATGGCGTGGAGCATCATCAACAGCCGGTCATTGCAGCTGTCAAACGTGGCTGGTCAAATGCTAATTATTGAGAGGCCTGGCTTTCCATGCTAAAAAACAGAGTATATTTTTTGTACAACATCCATGTATAAATTAGTAAATCACTCATATTAATTTCAATGGATTTATATGATGATTAAAAGAATATATTTATTTTTAGATTTAAATATTGAAGTCAGCATTAAATTTCTTTCATTAAATCCATCTTAGTACATTAATTAAATAACATCGACATTATTTCTTTCTTATGTTATACATTAAATTAGAACCCTACCTACAATATTCGTATGGCACATGAGATGATTTTTATATTAAAAATTAATTTAAAATTTTATTTATAATACAACATAGATCATAGTTTTTAAACCCAGCCCGGTCTAAGGCCCGGGTTCCGGGTTTTGACCGGGTCGGCCGGCTCAATTTCTATTTTAAAAAATATTCAAAACGGCGTCGTTTTAGTAAAAAAAGTCAACGGGTTGCAACCGAGTTTTTGACTGGGTTTTGCCAGGTCAACTGGGTCACCGGTCAACCTGCCGGGTCGGCCGGGTCACATCGAGTCATGACTTTTCCTATTTTTTCATCAATCCCGCTCGATTCCAGTCCTGGATCGACCTACCGGGCCGAACCAGGTTTTAAAACTATGGCATGGATAGATACACTTGTTGACGTATATTTATACAACCATATACGAGATGATTTTTTTAAAATAAAAAAGGGACAATCATGCATTATTAATTATTATACATGAGAACGAAAAATAATGGAGGAGTCAGAGTGTATAACATAAAGTATGTATGGATATAAAATATAATTATCATAGATACAGTCTCCCTCTAAATTAAAAAATAAAGAGATTATAATCATATTATAAATTATACATGCATACATCGAAGTGTCATGCACCCAAATAATAATGAAATAATAATAATAATAATAATAAAATAAAGAGAGAAGGAGCAGCAGAAGATAATATATTGAGGTCAGAATCAGAAGGGAGAAGAGGCTGTTGAACATTGTCAGGTAACTGTCAAACAATCAATATTTTTTTTTTTTAAAAGGAAATCGAAAATCCAAAACCCATAAACCCAAAATCACTAATTAATATACTTTGAGTAAAAAGCACTACTTATTATATTAATAAATATTTGTTTCATCAATCAATCGAAGAACATTTTTTTTTTTGTTTTTACTTCCACTTGGAGTCTGAAATGCAAGAAGTTTCCTCTCTCCTGAAGCATTTCCAGGTTAGTATGATCATTATTTGTTGAGTCTTTGATTTATTATATCATGATCTGTGTTGAATCTGTTGAAGAGTTGGTGTAATTATGGTTTAATCAAATGTTTTTTTTTTCGGGTTTTTTGAGGTACAATTTTGGGTCTAGATCTGAGTATTCTTGTCCAAGTTTGTTTCAGTGTTTGATGTTTTTCCTTTTCATCTTCTTAGCGTCGTTTAAATTGTGGGTTTTGTTTTTTATTGCTAGATCACGACAAGAAACATTGATTTCCAGTTAAAGTTACAATCTTTGAGTTTTTGTTGGTTCATAGTTTTGATAGAAGCAGAGTAATTTCAAGCAACTGGGCTGTTTTTATTTGTGGTGCTGCATATAATTCTGGGTTGATTTTATCGTTTAAGTAGTTGTAGCATGGATATTGAGCATTTATTTGATGGGATTTATGCAGTTTCAAGCTTACATAAAGAACCCTCGATTGCTTTTATTGGTTATGTTAACTTTTCAAGTTGTTTGTAGATTATATGATGTGAAATTTAGCGTGAATAATTATTTGAGTTGATTGATAAATTATGTTGTGAAATTAACTCTCCTCTAGCATCTTTTTTTTTTTTTTTAATGTTTAGTTTCCGTGTCTGACTTGTAATTTTGTAATTCTATTAGGAAGATAAGTGCTTGGATTGGGTGGATTGCAGACCTGCAAAGTGTCATGAGGGTAGGAAATACTAGCAAGTGCAATACTTGTTGCGTGTACTCATGTCGTCTGCCAGCTTAGGAAATGGGGGAGTTGGAAGTTCCAGGTCCGTTAATGGTTTCAAAAGTTCGTCTAGTTCTGTGGATTGGCTGGGCAGGGAGATGCTTGAGATGAGATTGAGGGACAAGGTGGACCATGACGAGGACAGAGTAAGTTGCCATGTTGTAGAAGATTCTGTTTTAAATTATTCTGAGTTGTCCCTTTTCTGTTGTTGTTAGATATCAAATGACTGGCTTCTTCCTTTGAGTATCTTCTGTAATTGAAACACTGGCAAATTGTTTGCGTGGTGATTTGATCTTCATGTGGGAGGTTCACTCATTCTAGAAACCAATGCTCAATTTCCATAATCGATTGAGCTTACCTGGCTTCACTAATGTTTTCTGTATCTACTGAAGTCCTCCTTTCTCTTCCATTGCAGGATAGTGAACCCGATATAATTGATGGTGTGGGTGCAGAAGCAGGGCATGTTATCAGGACCACTATTGGTGGTCGAAATGGTCAATCTAGGCAGGTTGGAAACTTATTAATGCAGTACAGAAACCTCATTCTGTATATGATCCTAGTTGATGAAAATTTTACATCTAAGTAACTTCTGCTTTGTTTGGGTTGACAGACTATCAGTTATATAGCAGAACATGTGGTTGGAACTGGTTCCTTTGGTGTTGTTGTTCAAGTAAGTATAGCTGTACATTGAATTGATTGCTCCCTGTTTTCTATTAAATTACATTTTTTAAAAAACTTTATCTGAACTACTTTTGGCAGGCGAAATGTAGGGAAACTGGAGAGATTGTTGCCATCAAGAAAGTTCTCCAAGACAAACGCTACAAGAACAGGGAGTTACAGATTATGCAAATGCTGGATCATCCAAATATCGTTGCCCTTAAACACAGCTTCTTTTCTACTACAGACAAGGAAGAGCTCTACCTAAATCTTGTTCTTGAATACGTTCCTGACACTGTTAATCGTATTGCTAGGAACTACAGCAGGAACAGCCAACGAATGCCTTTAATATATGTTAAACTCTACACCTACCAGGTAAAATAGCAATTTGGCTTGTTCCTTCTTATGTCCTATTTTGGCTAGTTCGCAATTTGGCTAGTTCCTTCTTATGTCCTATTTTGGCATCTTACCTTTTTAGTCTCTAGTTTATGACTATTTTCAGTCCCATGTATCTTGCTTTCATGAATTGAGTGGGGGGAATAAAGCAATCGTACTCTTACAAACAGTGATTTGAATTCAATCCACAAGGGTTAGCACAAGTGGTTAAAGACTTGCCCTAGGATATGGGGAGGTTCCAGGTTCAAGTCTTACCTTCGGATATCTTGTGATTTTCTAGTTCTTGTGGGCTACCAAGCATGAGGCCTGTTTCCAAAACATCAAGGTGGATGTATCCCAATCCCACTGCTTGTGAAATATAAAAAAGAAATAAAAAAAGTTATAGGAATTCTGTAGAAACTAGAGGTTTTTTTTTTTTTTTTCTTCTAACTACGGTATTTGAAAGGTGCAAGGGATTTTCTGGTGCCATCTTAGACATGCTCAAAACATGTAATTTGAACTGATGAAATGCTACATCTTGCCAAGTGGCTATATGGTGGGAAGTGGTGTTAACTAAAAGCTACTCTTTTCTCATAATTTCATTGCTTTTATTTTTGTGACAATGTTCTTACTATTTTATATACTGGAGATTAAGATGTCAACCCAATTTTTGTTCTTCCATGTTAGGTTAAGGTCTAAACCTTTCTTCATACCTTGTCATTCTTCATGTTGGATGGTGTTTGCAAAATTGTATGTAAAGGGCTTATAGCTGGCAGGTGGCTTGATGAATGATACGGTGGCTTATTGCTGGCCACTGATATGTTATGAATGACATGGTTTATGGTGGTGCTTTTGGAAGGTTAAATGATCTAATCACCAATTTCAGAAATAGGGTTGAGTTCTCAGGATGCAGGTTAATATTAGGGTTTAGTTTGGTTTGAGAGAGTAAGAAGAGAAATAAAGGGAAAAAGTGAGTTTTGGAATTCCATTTCAGGTTTATGAGAATCAGGTACTGACCGCTGACCGCTGTTCTGTTACACATGGCTAGGCTAGAAAGAGGTATGGAGATGCATGGCTCTTCAGTAATTTGTCTCTTTCTAACACTGAGGGTAAAGTCCTTGGTACAGGCAAATGATCTACTGATTAGCGACTTCTTTCTGGATTTTTGTAATAGCTGGAATGATCAAAATTCTCCTACTAGTGGCTATTTTATGATATAAGATGATTATCTCTGAATTTTGGAGCAATTCTTCCTAGGTCATAAGATCCTCCTGCCTAGTGGCATTAAGGGATGCCATTAAAATCATTTACCTGTTTTATTCTAATTTTTGGTTTGCTAGGAGAAAGTCAAGACCAGCATTTTGAAGCCCTCAATTACAGTCAATTTACCTTTAACTTCGAATTCGTTATAAACTGCCAGTGTTATCTGTGTGCATACACTTGTATATGAGATATTTTGAAACTTTAAGACAAAAGCAGCTGAGAAACTGAAATGGAACTGATGAACGCTACCTTTACTTGGCTGCAAAGTTTCAAACCTTCATCTAACATGTTGATTGTAAAGCCATGTTGGCATAATTCCTGTTGTTGACAAGAGCTGAGAAAATTTCTGAAGCACAGCCTGCCAATAACATGAAACTTTTTAAAATGCAAGACTTAATCCTGACATCAAAGCCTAGGTGTTTATGGAGATAGAACACAGCTTCTGTGTTAATCTTGACACTGTCTGCTTGGCATGAGTTGTCAAGCAACTCATCACCCTGCGCTTTGTTTTGTTGTTTTTAATTTTTTTTGTCTCCCTGGGAGTGGAGAGGTGGTAAGGGAACGGTGCTTCATCAGAGAGAGGACTACATGACACAGATGGACAAGCAAATTTTTCTAGGAGCGAATAATTTTGGGTTCAACCATTAGTTATGTTTTCCACTTATAAAATGGTTTGCATTATCATATCTATCATAGCATCCTATATGCTAGTGCTAAATTACTACAGCTGTATGATGAAAACACCAAAAAGTAGTGTAGGTCATCCATAGATTAAATATGCTAAAGTTACCAAGGCTTAAATCCTGGTAAATGGTAATGTGTGTATAAATCTTCACCAATTCTTATTGTGTTTTTCCTCTTCCTTTTTCGAGTGCAGATATGTCGGGCACTTGCCTATATACACAATTGCATTGGTATTTGTCACCGTGACATCAAGCCTCAAAACTTATTGGTAAGATGTTCTGTTTAAGGATTTAGGTTTTGTTTGGTGAAACCCATGTGCATGTAGAATGAGATTTATATGTATAAGTAACATCTAGTATGCAAATTAGTGGTTGCCTAGCCAATTCAGTTACACACATGGTGGTCCATGTTTTCATGATTGATGTAACATTTTGATGGGAAAATTCCTTTTCAAAATATGTATTGAGAACTGAATAGTTTAAAATTTATAAACAACTAAACTTTCCTATACTCTGTATATGTATAGATGCCGTGTGGCTTTTCTGGAACAAATTGAAGAAATATATGAAAAAACCTTTCTTTATTGGTGGCCAAGAGCTTGCAGTTTAAGTTGTTTAGCACAGCTCACTTTTAGTTGCATCTAGTTGTGGTCAATGTGGCTTAAACAGGATAGGGTCATCCTCATTTTATGCCAACTCATAATTTGTATTTGCTTTGATTTTGATTGGATAGAAGTAGTTTTTCTATTTGATACTGGCATTCATTTCATAATTATTCAAATGTCTCCTTTTTCTGTTAGTTTTAATAGTAAATTGTCCATTGCTTAGGTGAATCCATCCACACATCAGCTGAAACTATGTGATTTTGGGAGTGCTAAAGTGCTGGTAAGCTTTCATACGACAGTGAATATTTATGCTTGCCTCTCCTTCCTTTGCTTGAGCTTGTTTCCTTTGTCATTTTAACAGGTGAAAGGTGAGCCAAATGTCTCATACATCTGTTCAAGATACTATCGTGCTCCAGAACTGATATTTGGTGCTACCGAGTACACAACTGCTATTGATATATGGTCTACTGGTTGTGTGATGGCTGAGTTGCTACTTGGGCAGGTAGGTTTATACTCTGCTTACTATAGTTGTTACCATTTCCCTTTATTTCTTCAGATTAATTGATTCTTTCTGACTTACTGTACAGCCTTTGTTTCCTGGTGAAAGTGGAGTTGACCAACTAGTTGAGATCATTAAGGTAGACAAAGCTATTGATTCTCACATGTTTTTTCAGAATATCTTTCCTCTTAAGATGTGATTGCTGAATTAGATTTAACTAGTTCCCTTTGCTGAACAAGGCAGCCCAAGTTTTATAATGGCACAAAAGTGAAGCTCAATGTTTTGGAACGGGGAAGATACTTATTGGACTATTTTTTCTTAAATCCCATTACCCTGGAAAGAATTCAATTCTGAAAATCTTTTCTAGATGACTATATTGGATAGGAAATGGGTAAATGTTGAAGAATGACATTGGATTTTGTAATCTTAGCTTATTGTCTCGGTTGCCAATTTGTGGCAAACAGAAACATCAAAGAGCTAGAAGAAAAACTTCAATTTTATAGAAACATACAATTTATTCGGAGATTAAGAATGGAATTGAAGACAGAAAACTTACGTTTCTCACATGCCTTCATTTGTGTTTCTGATTGCACTAAGTTGAAATTGTCAACTCCCAAGAAGAAAGTCAATTTTATAGAAACATACAATTTAAACTTCGGAGATTAAGAATGGAATTGAAGACAGAAAACTTACCTTTCTCACATGCCTTCATTTGTGTTTCTGATTGCACTAAGTTGAAAATGTCAACTCCCAAGAAGAAAGTGCTAACAATTCCATGTTTTTTCAGGTTCTGGGAACACCAACCAGGGAGGAGATAAAGTGCATGAACCCAAACTATACAGAATTTAAGTTCCCACAGATAAAGCCTCATCCATGGCACAAAGTATGCATTATTCCTCCTCTATACTGATTTTAATGAGTTGCTCATTAGTTTATAAATTTGGCTAGCTTAGTTAAGCAAATTTTCTATCTTTGATACATATAGAACCCAACAAATGAGTAAGCTTGTGGAATTACTTTGGGCTAGCTAACTTGGGTTGTGGTGATCTTGAGAAGCAGTAAATTGTATATAGTTAATATACCATTAGTTTAAATTTCTTTTGTTGGGAAAGGCGTGATTTAACTGTCACAGAAGTCTTAGAATCTCACATGTTATCTTTAGATGATTCATTTAAGAGCTACATATTCTTTTAGCATATAAGTTCAAACCTTTGATACTGCATCCATGCTATGGCTGTATGAATATCTCCTCTTTGGAGGCCAACTGATCTAATGGCAGGTCAGGATACAAACCTAATCCCCCTTTATAGTCAACCACTGATAATTTTGTGGAAGTCATCACAGACAGTCTTTTAATTCTTTCTTCTTCTGTTCTTTTTTTTTTTTACAGAAATTGTTTTGAGAATTAGTCTGGAAGAGTCGAGTTTAGAGTGTAACTTATTTATGATTTACATTAGTTTCAGAAAATTTAGTATCTTCTAGTGTTTTTTTCATGGTGATTTGCTTGGCTTTGTTTTTATGGTGGCCATACAGCTGCTATGGGAAAAAGAAGTCCTCTGTTACTTTTCTCTCTCCCAACATCAGTTTTTACCTTTGTTAAAATGTCACTGCAGGGTATAGTAGTAATTTTAAATACAGTAGTTGCCACAAGGTGGCCCAAAAGTTACTGAGCAAGCCCGGGTAGCCACTAGATTTTAAGAAAGTGGGACATAGGTTGGTTGGTATGAAATCACTTAATTATATAGTAGAAAGTGACAGGATTATAGTTCTCTCTTAGTAGGCAGGCTCTATATCAATTGTCACAGGGTCAACTTTCTCGTCAAAATTTTCAGCCCCTATGTGGCAGTCTAGTCCTGCTAGACTTGGCCCTTTCGCCCACCGATTCACTCGTGTTTGCCTACAACTAATTTGTCCCACAAACCCAAAAGGTTTCCCACGCTCTTTCAATGTTGTAAATAAACGGAATACACAAATGAATATGAACAACATAATGCATAAACTCAAACATGGCAGATTACAGGAAAACTCCCAACCTTTTATTAACTCTCAACAAAAGGAATACACAATGTCCATCTTGTGTGCTATGCACATTCTGATTGCATGCTACAGTAATATTTACAGCCTACATATTACAAAACATAGTGGAAGTTACAATAGGAAACTGTCCCTAAGTTCCAGCACCATTCAAGACACATGTCCCTCTGTTCTGGCCATTTCTCCCCACACAAGAAACTGCTGAAAATTGCCACCAACTGTCCCAAACTGCCATAACTCCCTTGGCTTGCCCCCCACAAACCAACTGCCCAACTGTCAACACCCATGCTGCCAGTCCTACTGTGTCTCAGCATGCCTTGGACTGTCCGCTGTCCAAGTCTCCACTCTTGTCAGCCCACTGTGCCAATAAGCCAATGCTGCCAAATCGCTGCTGCAACCCTACAAAGTTGTTTCATGGTGAAGAACTTCCACTGATTCAGTGGCAGTATGTGCAGAATACTTTTTTGGGTGTCATACTAGCAGGATAGTTGTGGCTTTGATCCTATTCTACTTGGTGGCATGGAGTGAGAGATGAGAGTAACTGAAATACGAAAATAATCATCCAAACTTTGAAATAAATAACTCAAATTGTAGTCTTTGAAACTAAAATTTGTGAATGCATTCAATAACAAGTCAAATGATGCACATAATCATATCTTAAACAATAAAAGTCTCTTGCAAGTCCAAAACATGGGAAAATAAATCTCATCTGTGGCCATTATGAGAAAATACAAGAATGGTGTGCTATCCAAATTATATCTTTATATGTCTAAGGTACCAAAACAGCTTAGAATATTGTTTATCAATTCACGTTCTTTTATGTTCTTTCTTAACAAAAAAACAAATGAATTAAGTACAAATTTGAGACTTATAGTTAGATTTTAATGCAGTACATGGGAAATTAGGTTATTATTACTAGTGGAATTTTCTTAACCTATTGACTCGAGAGAGTGTAGAGCAGCTAGTGGAATTATCTTGTCTAATTGGCTGAGAATGAGAGAGGAGACATAAATGTGAACTAGAGTTAATGATGTTTCTGGCTTCTATTCTACATCTTTTTTTTGGTTTCAGTTGGCTGAAAATTTGCAGTATAATATAGTGGTTACTACATTCAAGTCTTTTCTCTCTCTTAAAGATGGATTCCATATTGTTAAAACTAATAAAGGGTCCTCCAAGTCACTGTCCATGTTTTCATCCTGGGCAAGCTGTTCCTGCTCTAGTTGCTTAAATCTTGGAAATGTTTGCAGCTAAACATAGAAAATTTAGTAAAAATCTCAAAGCATCCTATCTACATGTAATGTCCTTTCATAAGAGATTAACACGCTGCCAAAACATATATTAGTTGCTCAACTTTCTTCTCAGATAGACTGTTCTTTTGTTGAACGGTCTTATCATATCTGAATGCCTGCATCTTGATGCATCTCCTATCTTTAACACTAGCTTCTTGTATCGGCACTGCGATTGCAAGCATTAGTAATCAATATTTTCTGTTACAAGAATTCATTTTACTATTGAGATCTTGTCTGATATTCTCATTCACCAGGTCTTCCAAAAGCGTTTACCCCCAGAAGCGGTAGACCTCGTCTGTAGGTTTTTCCAGTACTCTCCTAATTTGCGATGCACTGCTGTAAGTTTATCATGTTTTTAAGTTGTTTGCTCGAGTGATGAGCTTCATTTATTAATCAATTTGGTTTGTTGTTTGGTGGTACTGCAGTTGGAAGCCTGTGTTCACCCTTTCTTTGATGAATTGAGAGATCCAACTACCCGCCTCCCAAATGGTCGCCCTCTTCCTCCACTATTTAATTTTAAATCCCAGGGTAAGTTTCCTTCAGTGCATCATGGTGCTGCTATGTTTATTTGGAGACATATTCAAGAAGCTAAACCTAGTCCTTGAATGAACGTCTTCCAACTTCCACAACAGCTTTCCTTGCCACAAAAAAAAGTAGCCTCAATTTTGTGGTTTTCTCACCTGAATTCTATTTGGAATTGTTTTTCACTTTGTTCTGCCTCAGTTTTCTTGCCACTGATAATTTATAAATCTGTTTCGTTTCGGCAGAGCTCTCAGGCATACCGACCGATATTGTCAACAGGCTCATTCCAGAGTATGCTCGTAAACAGAACTTATTCATGGCGTTGCACACCTAGGAATTGTTGCAGGAACCTTGTTCTACTCATCTTACATGCCGTTGTCTTGTATCAAAACTTGTAAAAATTTCCTCCTCTGATCATCCTCTACCTGATATGAGAAAGAGTGCTGCGAAAGGAGTTGGGATAAATTGTGAAACCTGAGGCTTTAAAGTTTGCTTGTTGGTGAAGGTGTATTTTTGTTGTTACTTGAAGACAACTGTAACTCGTGATGTATATTTATGGTATGCCCATCATTATAGCTTGTCATTTACTTAGAATTAATTTGTTTTGCAGGTGTATTATTTTGGTAATTAATATATCTACAAATATATAATATATTTTATTTAAATTATTGATGAGTGGATAAATGGAAAAATAATGAATTAAAATGTTTCAAGTT
>Ga0307516_10009707_pt1 | contig 10686 bp, 5 predicted proteins | sample 19_EM_MG_FD_203310 | JGI IMG/M metagenome (GOLD analysis project Ga0307516, IMG submission 203310) | Populus trichocarpa ectomycorrhiza microbial communities from riparian zone in the Pacific Northwest, United States - 19_EM | ecosystem: Host-associated > Plants > Roots > Unclassified | place...
AATTAAAACAAATAAAAACAACTCTCACTCTCCTCGATCATTGCTTTCGTGGATCTCTCACCCTTTCAATCTCCAAATACCAAACCAAGTTTCGCTAGAGTCAATTGTGGTTCAGTAGTAGGTATGACCATAGGGTACTAGCTAGAAAAAACACAATTCGATCATTTTCTCCAGCGAGGATATTAAGAAAGACAAGCCGACATCCTTAGAAAGATGCAGCAACTGTCCTGGATTTGTTAATACCAAGTACCAGATCGAAGTTCCCATGACACCACCACTTGGAAAAAATAATCATAATTTTTGTTAGGTTTGTTTGGTTAAGATGGAAGCACGATATTCATAGTCTCTCCTTTGACATGATAATAACACAAAGACTTGCAAATTATGTCTCCTCAAGCTTTCTGGCCTCAAGGTCTGGAGCACAGAGTCCAATTTAGCAGGGTTAAGGATCGGGGAAGGAAGGGAGAAAGATTTATGAAAGCAGTGATCAGATCTATAAGAGAAGAAAAGGAAAAAAAAGAGAGTAGAAGAGATCGAGTTGTTATATTTTATGAGAGTTGATGATGTGTGATAAGTTTATGTTATGATATATTATTTAATGAGACTAAGCTATAACTTATAAGATATAGTATCATAAAATTTCTCGGTTCGGGCGTTTGGGCTAGGAAAACATTAGTTTTTTACATTATTTTCATGAAAAAAAAATGACAACACTTCACTAGATATTATAAACATAAATTTAACATTAAAAACCAAAAAATTAATCAACATACAAATTCAATTTTAAATCTTTTAGATTTAGAACTTCAAATTCTTACATCTCCCAATCCGATAATAAAATTGTTCAAATTAGATGTCTACGAGCTTCTTACAATGAGTTTTTATTTTATGTTGATCTTGTTAAATAATTTGATCGGGTTTTGTCTTATTGACATATTCTCTCCTTGTTTATATATTTTTTTAATGGTTTTTTTTTTCTAGTTTCCAGATTCAATAGTGAAATTAAGTTAATTAAAATCAATTATCTATATCTGAATGTAATGACAATGATTAAAATTAATTATTAAATAGATATTTGTGAAAAAATATTTTAACTTGGTTTCATCTTTATCTATGTCCTTTCTTCTATAAAAATAGAAAAATTAGCTACAAATAATTAATAAAAAAACTAGAAGAGGTTTTTTTCTATTAATAAAAAATAGAAAAATTAACTTGGTTTCATTTTTATTTATTTCTATCATTCAAATATTTGATTGATTAAAGATTCAGCTTCATGATTTATTTTGATTTGTTTTTTATGAGGATATTCAACCTCATAATGTGAGTTAATCTGGGTAGATTCGAGTTCTTTTATTGTGTCTCTTTTTTATTGAATTTTTTTTAATTTCATCTTTTAACAATGAGTTGATTGAGAATTGAGTTTCATATTTTGTTTTAATTTTTTTTTATAGGGTTATCTCAGTCTCATGAACCTAGATCATGAGTTTGACAGATTAACTCGGATTAACTTAGGTTATTTTTATAGTTTATTTTCTATGAGATTATTTTGATCTCATGACAAGGTTCATGAGTTTGACGATATAACCTGAGTTGACTCAGATCGTTTTATTTGTGTTTTTTTTAATTGATTTTTTTTCAATTTTATCCTTCAATTTATGTTAACTAGGAATTAAACTTCATAATTTATTTTGATTTATTTTCTATGAGATTATCTTGATCTTATAACCCACAGATTGTGGGTTTGGCAAGTAACCCATGTCATTTTTTTTGTATTTTTTTAATTTTAATTTTATTTTATCCATATTAGATTGATTGAGAATTGAACTTTATAATTTATTTAGATTTTCATTATATTGGGTTATCATGGTCTCATTACTCGGGTCATAGATTTGTTTGGTTAACTCGAGTTGATTTAGACCGATCCAATATATTTTCGCTGTAATATTCTTTTATATATAAAAAAAAAAGATGTCCTGAATTTCTTGAGTCAAATTATGTTTTTATCGATTATTTATGTCATTTTTGAACTTACCAAGTTAATCAGGTTAACCTCTACATAATTTAAGTTTTTTCATTAATAATGTATGAATATTTTTTTAAAACTTTTAATAAAATCTGATATGACCAGTATTGGGACAATGATTCTCAGCAACCAAATATATTTTTTATTTTTATATTCTAAAATAACAATCAAAACACTTTCTTATATTCATTTACTTGACATTTGTCAAGTAAATACACTTCCCTCTCGTGTACATTTTTCAAATACCCAGTACTCTCACATTCTTTAACTCCATCCATGCCCATCTAGGCCGCACCCAGAATTCTTTATTAGGGTTTTTTTTTTATCATACGACAATAACATTTACTTTATTATTAAATAGCTTTGAAGGATTTACAGTAGACAATACCGCTCATCATTCATCTCCAAACCTCACCGGCACGCAACTTCTTATGGAGTACAGGAGGAGTGCACAACTTTTTCCTGTTAATTGTTCTTTCTTCAACGAATTCTACAAGAAAATATATATATATCTTGGTTAAATTAATAATTTCTTTTTGGTATTGAAGAAACCACCTCATGACTTAAAAATTCAAAACCCATATGAGAATCTTGGAGACTTGACTCTTATAAGGTAATAAATTTGTTCTCTCTCCATATTACCATCCGAAGTTTAAATAATAGAAGAGCCTGTAAAAACATACAATACCACCAGAGAATTAAAATTGTCTGTGAAGATTCTGTCCGCATTGAAAAATGCTGACAGAATATGCAATGAAATAATATCATCAGAAACTTTTTTGTTGGGTTTTTCTTTGTTCGTCGACACTTCAATTGACATTGTAAAATATTGATAGAATTGCTGAAAAAATATTCCGTCAGCATTGAAAAGAATATTTTGTTGGCAATTCCACCAGTTTTTTTTTTTTTTTTTGCTATAATTTTTTATCTAATAATTGCTCCCAAAAAACTCATATTCACAACAAAAATTTAAGACCTATAAGGAGCTTTACATCTAAATAATACAATACATTAAAATAAATTAGTAAAAACAAATAATATCACGAGACAAAAAAAAATATTTACATGAAGAGATCTTCCTTCCATATTACTATCCATTTGCATGAAATGAGCTTTATCAAAAAAAGAATATTTGATCTGTTATCCTATGTGGTTGAGTTATCTAGGTACCTACGAGGAAACAATAAACACAATTAAAACATTGAAATATAATATCAAACACAAATTTAATTATTTATTAAAAATAAATTAACTCACAATACATCATCACTTAATTATTTCAACAACAACCACCATCACACCATTATCGACCACACCACCATTACCACTGTCTTTATCAGTACAATTAACATTTTGTTACCATCTTATCATAACTTTATTACACATTCACCATCAAAATAATAAAAACCATCTCATTACCACTACCACTAATCATTGTCACCACCTCACCACTATGACCCCTATATTTTTATTAATTTAATCACTATTTTATCACTATCTCATCATAACTTTCCTATACCTTCACCGTCAAAATAATAATCACCATCTTATTGCCGCTACCACTAGTTATTGTCACCACCTCACTATTACAACCACTAGTTGTCACATCATAACTACTGTCATTACCAATATTACCATTACCATAACAATTATCATCATTGTCATTGATAATATTATTACCATAACTATCTCTATAAATATCATCATCATCATCACCATCATAAATCTTCATATCATAGTATCATCAATAAATAATAAAACTAATTAATTCCCTAATTGTTACTAATTACTTATCAATTATCCATCATTTATTCAATTCAAATATAGTCCACCTAAATTAATACATTTAATTATTATTAATCCTACAAGAAATCATTTTTCTCCAAATTTCTAGCTTAACTATAAAATTGATAACAAAATAATTAGTACCCATTAAATTACTCATCATTTCTTCAATTCTAAAACATCAAAGTAACAAAATCACACTTAATTTCATCAAGCGACAACTTAAATCAATTTCCTTCAAATCTTAAACAAACCCTAAAATACAAACCATCTATTAATATAACAAAATTATCATTATAAAACAACCAAAACACTTAAACATATAAGCAAATTATAACAACTACAAACAAATTTCAATAAATTAACTTTAAATATAAATGAATAGATTTATGTACTTGATGGAGTGAAGCTTGATAAAAAATAAAACCAAGAGAGTGAGATTGGGTCGACATAAGCGAGTTGAGTGGCCAGACTTTAGAGGGGGGCTTTCTGAAATTTGAAAAAATAGAGTTAGGGTTTATATTGAAATCTAATAAGAATAAGAAGTAAAAAGAGAGAAGAAAATTGTCAGGTTTTAAGTCATTTTAAAATCATCAATAGAATTTTTTAAATCCTTTTAAAATCACCAACAGAATTTTCATCGATAAATAAACACGTGAACAATACTAATAAAATTGTTGACTAATTTTTTTTTTATCTTTTTTGTTTTGTTGTCTTTTCTCTTAGTAATTATTAACAAAAATTCTTCTTTGCAATTTCCATTGATAAACAATAATAAAATATTTTTTTCTGATGTTTTTGATATTTTTTCCAATTTTCTAGTATTGATAACAACAGGTATTTTCTCTTATTACACCAAATCATCCCCCTCTTTTTTTTGCAATAGGTGTCTCTTGGTTAGCTTTCAAAACCATGTCACTAACAAATTCCGCTGCAAAAGGATGCTGGCAAAAACATAAAGGTAAGTTAAATCTGATGCAATCAGTTATAAACAAAGAGACATCTTTGAGATCAGATTGAGAAAAACTGAGATGGTACAACTTTCTATGAACATCGATCTTCAAACTGCCAGTAATACACGTAACTACTCCAGGAATATTTAACATCATCGAAAGGGTAAGGGTCCAGGAAACGGTACGTAGTGGGAGAAGGAAAGTTACCATTGCAGAGACAACCACTGCGACGTCCACCACAACCTTGAACAATGGTTTAAAGAATTCACACGGGCAGGCATGCAACCATATACAACATTTTGAACACACAAAAAAAAAAAACTAGAATCCAAAGAAACACCACTATCTGCAACTCTCTTTCGTTCCTAAAATTTCCTTCATCCCAGATACAGTAGCTGGTATGGGATGATGGTCTAGATAATGCTGCCGTTTTAAGTAATAACACGGCTCCTGAAAATCGATATGCACAAATGCATAATTCGAGTTACTCAAGAAGTATCGTGGGGGAACTTTTAGCATATCATGCAATTTCTTTCTCCCCAGTTTATCAAGAAAACTCCGCCTGCAATAGTAGTGTTCACAACTGCATCTCGACCACCTGGTCCAATCAAAATTGTTGGGAGCATTGAGTTACGCTGTGGTGTCTATGTGAAATCGGTGCATTGTTTATTCTCAGAACAGATCAACATGTTGGCACCAGGAACCGTGAGTGCTTCATGACCATAAGCATCACTCAGAGATCCAAACTTTGTTTCATCATCATCACTATCAATATATTTAGGAGTTACACGGTTCTGATAACTTCTGCGCTGAACAAGATATGCATTGAAGTAATAGCTTATCAATTCTTCCCTGGTCTTTCTAGGAAAATACTTACGTTTGTTGTCCCAGAAGCACTTGCCTGCAGATTGAGGGTTAAACCTGACCATATCCTTGAATCTCTTTTCTTCTTCAGTGGTCCATCTAAGTGAAACTTCTTCACCCATGTGATCAAACCGCCAATGATAGAACAAAGGACCCAGTTCGAGCTTCAATTTCATTCTTTTTTCAGCAATATGAAATCTAACACATCCAACTGAACCTGGAAGCTGACAGCCACATAAACTGATCCCTCCCTTTCCGATTGGATCCATTGCAACTGGAGCATTATTGTTTTCACATTCCAAAGGCCATAGTCGAGTGCCCAGCCATTTAGAGGCACTCTCAGAAACCACGCCAATCCACTCAGGGACTTCAGCTTGGAAGAGAGGACCCACAGCCACGTGCCTACGGACATGCTTATCCCCAGATCCACTGAGTGTTGTGTGTTTGGATGATAAATCATCAATGACAAGTTCTTGCTTAAGGTCGTGTTCTTGCTCCTTACAGGCGTTCTCACACTTGAGAAGACTTGCTGATTTACTTTGATGGGCTGAACATGAATTACAACAATAGCATAAATGAGGTTTCACTATAGCAGGATGCCGCTTGCTGCATCTTGACCTCTCGGCAGACTGCTCACTTAGAAAACTAACATCCTCAAACATGGATGGATGCATCTTTTGATTGTTCTGTAAGTTCATATTGCATACCTATACGAAAACAAGTAAAATCATTTAGCTACAAACAAACTTCCAATTGGAATTTTCCAATGAACCACAACAAGCATAACATAAATCTTCACAACTATTGCCCCATTGAGATAGTTTAGAACAAAAAAAAAATGCATTGCATTTTGAATCATTGATCTGCAATAACAGTTCAGTGAGACAGGAAAATCAAATAACTTCACAAGGCCATTAGTTGGCCATTTGTATTTGTCTCTGAAATATGCATGCCCCGCCCCCCCCAAAAAAAAAAAAAGGACTCTGAATTTCTTGTGTAAGCAATTATTAGAACTATAGGCATATACCACAACTTTGTCCATAGCAAATTCATAATTATCTGTTAAAAGCCCAAGTGCATTAAAATATAATGATCTCTCATAGGCTATCAAGTGATTTAGCCCAGTATCAACAGCAAAGAACAGATAAAGCTTCAGATTTAAATTATCTGGAAAGGTTGCTATAAAGTTAGTATAAAAAATGACATCTTATAGGGAATTTTAGTTTTATGCATTTTGACTAGGATAATAGCCATTGTTATGTTGACTTACATCATGATATCTAATTTTGTTGAGAGGTCACGTGGTAGTTTGAAGAGGATGGGCTTTTAAGCTTTTAGATCCTGCAAAACAAAGGTTCCTTCCTCGGAGGTACTCTCTAGTGCTTGGGCCCATCCAGCTACCATGTGACCTTTCTGTAACATTAGATTTGTGATGATGTCAATATCTCATATTGATTAGGAGTCGAATGTGTAGATTAGTTATAAGGATTTGGTGCAATCTCTGCCCCTAATAGGCATATATTACCAACGAAAATCACCAAGCCTATAAGCCAAGTGTAAGGCCTAAAATGACAAGACCATTTGGGGAGCTAACAACGTAGCAGATTTGGGCTAACATCATTAATATTAATTAGAAGAGTTTTCATTCTAGTTTTCTTCTTAATTTGAAGTTTTCCTTTTTCGAAAGAAAATTGCAAGATGCATTCATGTGCTAAAAAAAATAACAAACAAAAGAAATAAAGTTTCTATCAAGAAAATAAAAACTGTCCGCATTATAATTATTTTCTTCATAGAAAAATGCAAGAATATTCTATCGTATTCATCTTAATGTTTTGCATTTATGATAATTTATACGAAATCTTCACATATTAATTTTTATTTTTACTCAACTAAAAATTTATCAAAGAAAAAAAATCTAATTAACTCTTCAAAAATTATTAGATTTTTATAGAAAAAGTTAAATATACAATATCAACTAAACATATGTAGAAAAACAATCTAGTAATTTTATATCCATTAAAGCACATGTTAAAGGGGGTGAAATTATATTTTTTTAATTTTAGTTTGGAAACTAATGTTTTCCATCTTGAAAATTGTCAATAATTTACACATGAAAACTATGAAAAATAAGTCAAGTGTATTTTTCAAACCCGGTACAAATTTGATGAAGAAATATAACATTTGAATAGAAATTCTTGTACCATGTTCTTTGTGAATATATCCATAACAATTATCTTGTGCATTTTAAAATTAGCAATCGGTCGATAATCTATTCAAAAATAAAAAACCTTGCATGGAGATTTGAGTGAGCCTGAATATATATTAGTATTTAAAACAGTGAAAAAAATTGAAACTATGTCTTAAGTATAGAATTTACCTGCACGAGCGATTGTTCGATGTTAGGATTGACATGCCTTCTTTGCAAGAGAGCTTCTCGTGCCCTTATTGCTTGGGACCACAACTCATCACCTCTGTGAATTACTCGAATAGAAGGATCATCAGGACATTTTGCAATTTGGATTACCCAGTTAAGCATTCTTGTTAGAGATTCTCGTTTTCTCTTGCGGGAATTGAATTCTTTCTTAGCAATACTTGGATCCAAGATCACAACATCATCATCACTATCGTCACAGTAATTCTCCTTTTCACCATGAAACTTTTCATCATCATCATCACCATTCCTATCTCCAACATCATTGTGTATTCGATGTACATCTTTGGTGCCTAACAAACCTATTTTTCTCTTCCCAGTGTCTGTTTCAATGTACCTGCCATTTACCTTATATCCTAGTGAAGCAAATTTACCATCTCCCTGCTTTCTATCACATCTAAGCAATAACAAACTTCTAAACTGCATCTCTAGCTCCAACAACGAAAAACTCAAATTCCCATCACATTGATGCATCTCCTTTCTTAACTTCTCATCGCTACAAATCTTCATACATTTTTCCAACTCATACAAATACTTAATATAAATCAATTTAACTGAAGGCGAAAATCGAAGATCCAGCCCTAATTCTTTAGCCACAAAGCTCCAAAAACCATTTACCAAATCAAACCCACCTCTCTTTCTCACAACCCAAAAGAGTTTGAACAAATCTAACGATTGCCCATCACCGAGCAATGCTGGAATAGGCCTAATACACCCTCCATCTGCAGCCTCATTCAAAAAAATCGAAACCACTTCATCAAACAAGCATACTACTTTATCCTCACAATCACAATCATCCTCATCGGAATCATCAACAACAATACACTCCTTAATCTCATCCTTCATAGGATGATTAATATCTGGACAACCACCACCACCACCACCCTTGTATCTATAAATAATATCATCAGGACAATCTAAAGAAGACCCATTTGTTAAAATTAACCATCCTGCCATGAACCTGATTCTATTTTTTTTTCTATCTCCTCCTTAAACCTCGTAAATCAAAAATCAACAAAAGAAAAAAAAATCCATAAAAAACATAGCAACAAAACTCTCTTTTTATTTGCTCTGTTTTCATAAGTTAGTGCAGACAACAAATCAAGAATTTAAGAGACACAAATCTGATAAGAGAACTAAAAGTAGACATAAATCTTGAACATGATAAAAAATATTACAGGACAAGAGCAGGTGTAAGGCAACCTTAACTCTACTCTGGTTTTCAAGATATTACCTCATTTCTTGGCCTTGAATTGGATTTCCTATTCTGGGTTTTTTTCTTTCAAAGCAGCCAAATATGTCCAGCACAACAAAGTTGGAAAGGGAACACGAGGGACAAGAAGATCGAGGTTTGGAGAGTTCGAAGAAAAAAATGTCCAGTGGCTGCCAGCACACACGAATCCAATTGGAAAGTTTTGGACATTTGGGATCTAATTGAACAGACAGAGATTTTATTATTTGGGTGGATGATAATTAAGATTAGTATCAAGAAAGGAATGGTAATTAAGGGAAAAAAATCTAAACTTGGAAACAAATTAAAGCAAAATCCAATAAAAATAAACCCTTTTTTTTTCTTTGCCTATATTTTGTGGAAGGGATAAATACTAATAATATGTTAAAATGACATGTATGGTTATCACACAATTAACAAAGAGTATTGCGCTTTTCATATATATATATATATATATATATAGAAGTTAGCAAAGATAAAAACATGGGTTCAATGAGCTTTCTTTATGACACAAATCCTTTGAAGGGTAATTAACATTAACATTAACATTATCATATACTTTTAAACCACGTGCTGTTTTTACTATAGTAAGAGACTGTGAATTGTAATAATAAAATTACTTAATTATTTTTTAATGAAAAAAAATTAAGCCTTGAGATTGAGGTTTTTTTAGTTTTTTCCACTAGCCTATTGATCATTAAAAAAATGCTTTGAGGTATATATATTTTTTTATTTTTTAAAATAGTAAAAATACTCTTTTACTCAAGGTTGTCAATTTCATTCCGTTTCGCCCGGAATGACCGAAACATTCCATACCAGTTCAAAAAACGGAATAATTTTCATCTCATTTTAAATCTCGGTCTGTTCCGGATTTTTCGGCTAAATTTCAACCGGAACGTTCCGGTTCCATTCCATATGTTCCGTTCCGCTCTTGAAAAACCATTGAATCAAATTGAACCTTGTTCAACTTAATTAATTAAACCACCCAAGTATAAAAATCTCTTTTTCATTACTATTTTTAATAACAATGATATTAATAATAATATTGAAAAATATTATTACTATTTTCATTAACAATGATATTAATTTTTTAAAATTAGATTTATCACTGATATATATGGTTTATATTCATGTTGTTTTTTTTCATGTTTATACTTTGTAAGAATTTGAGCAAAACAAGAAATGTTTTAGATTTCATTAGCCTTGATAACGTTGACCTAACTTTATATTTAAAATATTTGTGTTAAAATATTTTACTTTCATAATATTTTAATATTTTGTTTAAGTTGAATTACTTTAAGTTAAAGATCTATTTAATCTTGACTATTTAGAAATATTTTAAATTTTGAAATTATATTTGTTTGGCATTGTGTTTGTATTGCATAATTTATAATTAATT
>Ga0307516_10009708_pt1 | contig 10686 bp, 12 predicted proteins | sample 19_EM_MG_FD_203310 | JGI IMG/M metagenome (GOLD analysis project Ga0307516, IMG submission 203310) | Populus trichocarpa ectomycorrhiza microbial communities from riparian zone in the Pacific Northwest, United States - 19_EM | ecosystem: Host-associated > Plants > Roots > Unclassified | place...
AGCTCGTCATGAGGATTTGAGGAATCCGATGCACCAGACATGGTGGAAATACTGGTACTCTATAGACCCGAGTCCGATCCGAGTCGCGTCGCGACGCGACCCTGACGTAATCATTTGCCTTTTTTAGGCGCTGATAAGTCGCGACTCGGAGTCCGACTCGGAGTGGGCGATAATGGCGCCATCTCCCAACGTCCCTGAAGAAATCGGTACATTCACCCTCAACAGCCTCGTCTCACAAATAATGGAACATTTTGTTTGCAGATTTCAGCCTTCTTGGTGGGGCGGAGAGCCTCTCTGAGCCAGAGCCCAAGCAGTCCCCATGGTTACAAAGGCGCACGGACATACATCACCCGCAAGACATCCAGAATGTCTATGGTTCAATGCCGCAGGATCCATCCGATTTCCTCTGGCTGATGACAGAGGAACCCCATCGCTCTAGGCGTAGGGCTATCATGAAAGCGCACCCCGAGGTGCGTATCGACTCCCCTTCTGCCTCTTTCTTTTTTCGGCTGTGCCTTGTCATTGTACCCTTCCAAATCACGCAAGTTAGAGTGCGAAGCATTTTAAGATTGATCTGTAACTCCAAGCCCTTCGCGATATGTCTTCTGAGCATCATTTCAGGTCACCAAGCTCATGGGTCATGAACCAATTACGAAATATATTGTTCTCACAGTCGTGATACTGCAACTTACAATTGCATTCTTACTGCGACATACTCACCCGCTCTCCTGGAAATTTGTTGCTTCTGCATATGTCATTGGTGGCACCGTCAATCATAACTTGTTCCTCGCAGTCCATGAAGTTACCCACAACCTGGCATTTAAGAGCCTGAAGGCCAACAAGATGCTAGCAATCATAGCCAATCTGCCTATTGGGATACCGTACTCCATGTCGTTCAAGGTGAGTGGAACGCCATGTATTGATATGCAAGTTTATTGACTGAAGCGTTAGGGATATCATTTGGAACACCATAAATACCTTGGAGAAGACGGGATCGACCTTGATCTTCCCACGCGACTCGAGCTCCTCTGCCTGAACAATGTCCTCGGAAAAGTGTTTTTCTGGTTGGTGTCATTTGCCTATGTCACATTCCCAACCTAAGTACTCTACCCGAATTAGCACGTTTCAGATCCTATTCTACGCCCTTCGCCCGGGGTTTGTCCGCTCTCAAAAGCCAACCTACTGGCACTTCATCGGTATTGCAACTCAACTAACCTTCGATTCTCTACTTGCGATCCTTGTACCGGGTGGAAAGCGCATATTGACCTATCTCATTATGTCGAGCTTCTGGGCCGGCAGTTTACACCCGCTAGGGGGTCATTTCATCGCTGAACATTACGTGTGGGACAACTTGCAACAAGAGACGTACTCTTACTACGGTTGGCTGAACATTCTCGCCTACAATGTGAGTCCGTTCTCGTTCCTGTAGTTCCCCTTGGAGTAATTTTCTCCAGGTGGGTTATCATAATGAGCACCACGACTTCCCTTCTATACCCTGGACACGGCTACCAGCGTTGCGTGCCCTCGCACCAGAGTTTTATGACGCAATCCCATCGCACCCTTCATGGCCGATGGTTTTAGTTAATTTCATCAGGGACAGGAACGTCGGCATTTTCGCGCGGGTAAAGCGCCCTCCGCGCGGGAACAGAACAACTCCACCTGCAGTCGAACTGGATGGAGGATGTGCAGACGAGAGGATACTTGCTAGCCGACGGGAGGGTAATAATATGAGACAGAGGAAGTAGCCGCCGGGCGCACAGCTATGGGAATGCCATGACACCAATAATGGTTATTGTTGATGTAGTTGTATGTTGGATTGCGCACATACCATATGGGCAGTGAATACAAGAACTCTTCACAACACATTGACAACGGTGCTCATGTGCGGGAAAGTGGTCCGTGTCGGAATCCGGAAAGCTCGTCCACGTTTGGCCTCTGGGCCTCGCGGGCATCACATTGCTCTCCCCTACGACCATGTTCTCCTCCAACTCGAGGCCGCCTCCCCAGCGCACGAGTAGTATCGATGCTGTTAAACATGCGAGCTATTTCAGCTCCGTTGATGAAGAACTGCGTGACTGCAAGAGAGTGCAGCGCCAAGGTCAGGAAGAAGATCTACGTGAGGCGTTAAGCCAGATGATGACCAGGGTAGAAGAGATGGTGAGATATCACTGGAAATCCAGCCCTCTTCCTGTAACCTTGAGGTCGTGCTGATCAACTCATCCCCACATACTAGTGTGAGACGCTCAAATCGTCCGTTCAAACAACTGCGGATCTCGAGACGCAACTCACACTTGCCGAGTCGAATCTCAAGCTCGCGCTCGCCAATAATGAGATGCTTGAGGATGCGTTGAAATCTGGCTCGCTCTCCAAGGACGTCGGCTGGCGCCGCTCGTCGCGAGAAACTAGCTCTACCCAATCATTTCCATCACCTGGGATTGCGGCAGCGGCGACGCCTTCGACGCCACAGTCACAGCAGCAACATCAACAGCCAACGAGCATCGACGAGAGTGAGACGCAGGACGTACCCGACTCACCTGGCTCTGACCGTGATAGCTGTCACGTACCTTCCCCGCCCGCCTCTGCACCCCAAAGTGATTCACGCTTCTTCCGATTCCGGTTCACCTCTAGCGGTCGAACTACACCGACGCATCCGCCCCCAACCTCTCCGCCACCACGAACGTCGCGATCGCATCGTACACCACATTCCGTGGGTGGCCACCTAACATCCGCATCTTTGCCGTCACTTGTCGCATCACCATCTCCGCCACCAGTGCAACCAGCCCCACCGCCCGTCGCTAACAATGAGCTCGAGGAACTGCGTGAACAGCTTTTGGCTGAGAAGAGCAAGTCAGAGAAGATCGCGCGCGAGAAGTGTGAATTAGAGTGTGAACTTGAAACCCTGAGCCAGGCATTGTTCGAGGAGGTCCGTCACTTTTCTTTCCCTAATATCTTTCAAAGATGCTGACTGGGTTGGGTCGATGTTGCATTAGGCGAACAAAATGGTAAAGGTTGAGCGCATCAAACGCGCAGAAGCAGAAGATGAGCTCAAAGAAGTGCACGCAGAGAAAGTTGCCCTCAAAGCTGCCCTTCGCCTGGTTGAGGAAGATCGCATGCGTGCAGAAAATATACACCAACCCCACGCCAATGGCGTCGATGCCTCCTCCCACGACGCCGCGGCCACGCACTCCCGCACCTCCTCGCAAGATGCAATTATATCCCCACGCCTGCACGCCACACGTGATTCTCCGACCCCGCCTTCACCACCTCCCCCAACTACTCAATCACCATCTCAACCTCGAACAGAAATGACGTTACCAACGGCCGGGCAAGAACAAGACAGGGACGAAGCAGCACCCCCCTCGCCCGCACCCCTCTACGTCCCGCCACCGCCCCACCATCTAGTGGACTCGGCACCTGCCTCACGCACGGCTTCACCCAAGCCATTACCGCATCCACACCGCCTGTCGCATCTTCGCACCGCCGCGCCCCCACCGGCGCCCGCGCCACCTCCACCGTCTGCGGCAGATGGATTTCCTATTTCGCCGTGGGCACATCCGTCACAGGGCGGGGAAGAAGAGGATAGTGGTGCCGGAGATGAGAACGTGGAATCAGACTTGGACGCACTTCAGGGCTTTTCTGTGCCACAGATCATCACTTTGCATCCGCCAGGAGAAGCTGAGATGGCCGTTCCTTGGGGCAAGTGGTGATTCGTATCAATCAAGATATTCGCTCGATGAGGTAAATCAAAACTTGTACTACCGTGTTTCCTTGATCGCGCGCACCGACATCAGACATCATACGATTGTACACAGTCATCACCTTACTACTCTTCCTCCGCCCCCTCTGGTCTCGAGTTTAAGCAGCATCTGTCATGGAATTACAGTAGTTATTTGTCCGCAAGCTGTCAGAAGTACTGTTTAGTAAAGTTTGTAGGTAAGGACGCATAGATATGTCAGCCACGGGACCGGAATAGCTATACGGATATGTTTCACTTTAACTTTCCAGGCACCCGAACAATTACAAGTGGCGTACTGTACTAAAACGAAACGTGGGTCGACTATGTATCGTTGTGTGTGGTGTGGCGTTTGCACTGGTGCTGGCAGGTTCGGCGATAGCCGTGCATTTGCCAGCATTACGCAATCCATCATCTGTGAGATGACTCTATCCTTTGGCCAGCTCGCGCTCTACGGACTTACGCTCGCCTTTCCACTTATCCTTTATCACCGCCTCACCGCCTACCCGAAGCTCGAAGCAAAGCCTGCGCCCGCGCCGCAGGGAGATAAAGACGAGAAAAAAAGCACGACTATCATGCAGCCGGAACGGACAGACCTTGATCCACCCAAGGATGACCCATTTACGCAAGAGCAGCTCAAGGCATATAATGGGACAGACACGAGCAAGCCCGTATATGTAGCCATCAAAGGTACAATTCGTTTAGCTGTCTGACTCCACAACCGCCCCTTCTCCTGTTACCCCTCTTTCGCTCTCACGCTTGGACCGTGCTTTATACTTATACGTGTATATACAGGAACGGTTTTCGACGTGACACGGAAGCGCGAAACGTACGGGCCTGGCGGGTCATACGCAGTATTAGCTGGCAAGGACGGGTCGCGCGCACTTGGATTGTCGAGCCTCAAGCCCGAGGACGCAGTGGCGGATTGGAGCACCCTCGAAGAGAAAGAGCGCAAAACTCTCGAAGATTGGCATACTTTCTTTACGTGCGTGTCTTAATTCTTGATGTTTCTTTGTTGGTTGTTGACTTTTGGTGTTGGTCAACCACAGGAAACGATATAATATCGTCGGCCGTGTCGTTGACTTGCCCGCCGCTGTTGCGAACAAGTGACCTTTTGGGGCATTTTAGACTTTAGATATCAACTCGCATTCAGACCACTGGACTGATCGGCCGTCTTGCCCCTTGTATTATACAATTTGCTTGTGATATGTTGGTGTTATTCTCTTTGCCATGTACGACGTTGACCCATTGGGCCATTGGGCCATCGGCCTATTCATTCCTCGCCTACTCACTATTTCCATCTTGACGTGGTTGGCGATGCGATCATTGTTCTCAAGCGTGCCATAAAACAAACGTGCCTTTTTCCCGTCTTGGGCATTCGGAGTCAAATAACTGTATTGCATGCTAGGCAACAAGGGGTTGCCATGCCCCAAAGAAGCGAGGACGAATCGGTCAGGACATACTGTACTCGTGTTTACTATCAGGTAGTAGCCATGAATGCTGGCTGATGCGATCAACACTTTTGCTGTGCCGTTCAATACCTTCGAACCTATCTATTGCGTCCTGTCATGTTTTCAGAAATAGATTTACTTGGAAGACAAGGCGAAGCTGAGCGACGAAGGTTACACGTACCGGAGGACTAAACCATGTACAGGGAAGCAACCACTAACTGACACCAAGCACACCGCGCGTCACCCATGTGTGTGTATGCGCGAATCTGTGGCGAAATACTTGCAGCAGGATAACTCGGAGGCCTGCAAGCGACGGTTTGGTTTGGCTCGTGTCGCAGCATTTCATCTCGCTTGTAACTGTTGATTTACTTTACGGGATCCCTTCACGAAAAACGGTTTAGATGACTGTTCTAGTACTGTAGTTCCATAACTTGTGGTCTGGCTGTCTTCTAAGATAGTGTCCGGAGTTCACCGGTAGGGATGGATACAATACGTGGTGTCCGAACTGCATAGCGGGTTTCAGACAGCGTGGGAGCGACAGTCGTGAAATTCTGCAGAGATGGGCGGGCAATCGGATTCATCAGGAGTTGTAAGGCACCTGCATCACTCCCAAACGCGTTCGAGGCGGTGGGGGTGCGTAAAGTGGCCCAAACGGTCTCGAGAGGTGCACATCTTTGATGCGGATGCGCCACCAACATGCAAGAGGAGATCAGCGTGGGAAACAGAGAGGATGGAGGAAATTGTAATTATTTTCGAAATAAATAAATTATTTGCGTTGTTTATCCGGTTGCCACTCACTTCCCCTTCCCCTTCTTCCCCCCAACTCTCTTTGTCCTTACTACCTTTCTTTCTCCTTCCTCCCCGCTCACCATGGGTTGTGTCCAGTCGTCCGTAGTCGATGAAGAGGCTAAAGCTCGTGCGTTGCCGCCTCTTCAACCCATTCTTTTGGCTTATCCCCTTCCCTCCATCCTGTAGGCAATGAAGAGATCGAGAGTCAACTCAGGCGAGACAAGGTCATGGCGAAGAACGAGATCAAGATGTTGTTGCTCGGTGCTGGCGAGTCTGGCAAGGTATTCTCGCATAACACTTCCGCGAACGCTCTCACAAACCCCGACTTGCCTTTTAGTCTACTGTGCTCAAGCAGATGAAGCTCATCCACCACGGTGGCTACACCGAACAAGAGCGTGAATCATACAAAGAGATCATCTTCTCCAATACCATCCAATCTATGCGTGCGATCCTCGAGGCTATGCCCCAACTGGACATCTCGCTTTCCCCGCAGAATGATGCCCGCCGCGCGGTCATCCTCTCCTTGCCCCCTCAAATAGAGACGGACGTTCTCCCGGGAGACGTCGGCGATTCTGTCAGGGGTCTCTGGCGAGACCCTGGCGTCCGTGAAGCTGTCAACCGCTCCCGCGAGTTCCAACTGAATGATTCCGCTGTATACTACTTTGCTGCCATCGATCGCATGGCCGACCCACGCTACATGCCGACCGATCAAGACATTCTTCGTAGTCGTGTCAAGACGACTGGTATCACCGAGACGGCCTTCAAAATTGGTGAACTCACGTACAAACTATTCGATGTTGGCGGTCAGCGAAGTGAGCGGAAGAAGTGGATCCACTGCTTCGAGAATGTCACTGCTCTCGTCTTCCTTGTCTCTCTCAGTGAATATGATCAGATGCTGTATGAAGATGAGAGTGTGGTATGTCATCACTAGCAGCCTTTGTTCACCGTTACCGTGTTCATTCCTCTACTCATCAGAACCGTATGCAAGAGGCACTCACTCTTTTTGATTCAATATGCAACTCTCGATGGTTTGTCAAGACATCCATTGTATGTATACCATTCTATTGCACCGAGATGCTTTCTCATCACCCGTCAGATATTATTCCTCAACAAGATCGACTTGTTTGCTGAAAAACTCCCTCGATCGCCCTTAGGCGACTACTTCCCCGACTACGCTGGCGGTCCTGACTACAATTCCGCCTGCGAATATCTCCTCCAACGCTTCGTTAGCCTCAACCAAAGCGCGGCGACAAAGCAGATCTATGCTCACTATACGTGTGCGACAGACACGAATCAGATTCGATGTGTGTATTCTTATTCGTCTCGGAACGCCCTCCGCTTAATGATGTTCATTAGTCGTATTGAACGCAATCTCGGATATCCTCCTACAAATCCATTTGCGGGAATGCGGTCTTTTGTAACAAGGCCGATCCAGTCTGGGAACAAAGCAGGGCACTGCCGCTCTCCTGACAAGACCCAGAAGACACGAAAATGGAAATGCGACAATGTCCCTATATTTTTAATGTGTACCTCTTCATCTTAACACCCGCCTATAACGCTTTTTTTCTGGTCCCCCCCTCTCACATCCCATCCCTGTCATCTTCATGCAGCATCTATTTCGGCATTGCCTATTACCCCCTTCTCCCCCATTAAATTCTCGTGCAAATTTCACTCTTTCGGCGTGGATTGTTATGCAAGCACTATCCAGCCGCCAATGACGCTGCCCGTTCATTTACATCCATTGTCCTGCATTCCATTATGACCCTTTACCTTCTCTTCCATGTGGAAAAACTCAGCTCTTCTTCCGGATGGGGCATACCGAGGCACGCTTCACGAATTACTCTCAATTCCTCCCGGCTTATGCTTGCCGAAGTTGCATTAGCACACGCCCATTACGCGCTCTGTTGTACGTATTGAGTATGTCGTTATCCCGTTCCCGAGTGCGCCTTCTAGCCGTAACAGGTTGTCTCTTCTTTCTTCGATAGTTGCGTGTGTATATAGGTATGCGCTTCTTGCGAGGCGTTGGATTTGATTGGAACTATTATAACTTTATTACTTCTCATTCTTTTCCCCCCTCGGATTTACACTCGTCTCCGTTCGGAGTATATACTGTATAAACTGATTTAATTTCTGAAGAGTTATTCTATACAGATTAAATGAAGTCGGAAACTGCTGCAGTACTATGCTATACCTAGTTCCTTCGGTCGTGATCGTGACTAAGGTCGACTCTCGTTAATCTCATTATTTGTAGCGATGGCTAGCTTTCATCCCTGCCCATTTCCAACGAGTCTAGGGCATTTTTCTTGCACCTATCCTGGAAGAACAGAACAGGTTATCACGGTTATGCTAGTGGTTGTTGGGCTTTGCGCAGCCCATTAATCACGAGTGTAATGTTGCAATTGCCATTATCGGCCGCCTTGCTCTGCCCTCCCTCATAGCACGTACAACCCTTGTACAGAATCGTTAAAAATTAAAAATTTGGAATTTCGCTTTGGTAACCTTACAGTAAGCTTTTGTAATTAAAAAATAAACACTAATACAATGGTGGCGGCGGCGGCGTCAGCGGCGGCCACTCTCAGTGGGCGCATTGTTATAGGTACAGTAATTCAATACAGTAATTCAATCTGTCCGTCAATCTTAACTGATTGTGGTGGCTGACCAAGTTGATCTATATGATGCCGCTGATTAGGCCAAAGTTAGGAAGGACTGAGACGTCTTCTGAGCCTGAGAGAGACTCGGACGTCTCTCGCCCCTCCGCTCTCTTGATCGGCTTGCACTGTAATCGGGACGTCGCAACACTGTAAAATAAAACTCCGATTTCAGGTTAGTGCCAACGAAGAATGCAAAATTGAACTACCACTAGAGTAGCAGCTTCGTTTAGAAGCGACTCGCGTGCATGAAAGTTTCATGTACTTTTTTTTGGATCATAACTTGGAAGTTGCCCCCACTCTTCTCAAGTCATGTGGAGACTTATGGTTTTTCACCCAGTTGATACATGAAGTGGACGTGACGTAACTCCTCAGAGCGACTCTCAGATGATCATTACTCCGCGGATCCGACCCTCGCCTGCGGGTATTTTCCAAAATAAAATCCAAATTCAGTTGCAAAATTTTGACTAATCAGATCTCGCAAAATAGCAATAGCCGACTGAATTGGATTACTCTCACAGTACGCGCGCGCAGATAAAGACGCGTTTCATTTCAATATTCTTTTCGAAGGCATACTATGGTCTGTAATGGTCAACTGAGAACCCTGTAGACGCTGATGGCGTGGTAATCGGTCCAATGCAATGTTGCGCATGGCCTGGCCTCAAGTCTTTCTCGAGCTTTCTCCTTGGCTGCGCCCAACGTTTTACTCGGATGAGCACCGAAAACTGTGCAAGAGGCCAAGCTCGATTCCAAGTTTGCGTCAAGCCCGCCGACTACGCGCTGCACGTACTACGTCTTCCCGGAGACCGTGTGGCCAGGTTGTCATACGCGGTAGGGCTCTTACTTTTCTCGTCTCGGGTACTGACCCCTTCATTTTATTTGTTCTACTATGTTCAGCGACCCGATCGAGACGCAAGAATGGTAGAAAGGGCCCGCGCTCCATCCTACCGCGGGGGTCTGACTTGACTGTAGTGTCACGAGCATGCCATATAGTATAGAAATGCAGTATGACCACACTCGGAGTCCGCATAGCTAGATAAAAGTCCATGCACGTGATCCACCACAGCAGGAAGATGACAAGATGATTGGATCGTTTGTATGATACAACAACGAGTTTTTAGTGTCAGAGAGAACCTTAGCTGACGTGCATTTGAACTTGGCGCTTATTGACATTTGGAGAGCGTTGTGATGGCCGTTGTCAGTTGCGACAACTTTTTACCGTAAGTTACTTTATAAAGAGCCAGTCTGGCATGTTCCTTTGGTTCTGGCGCCATAAAGGGAGACAAAGGGGGGTTTGAATCTCGAAGTACCATTGTTTCAGGTTACTATATGTCCCGGCTTCATAATAAGCAGTGCCAATCGAATCATGGGCGGGGGCCAGAATCTCCTTCTTTCTCTCCTAGAAATAGTTCTCTGAGAGACAAGAACCGACCCATAAGGAAGCTTGGTGGGGTCTGAGTGGGCCAGTGCATACCGATGGGGGAATAGGATGGTAGAGTACAATAGGTCTGATCAATTTACACCTGATACGCAGCATGAAACAAGAAAGAAAACGGATGGGGGAGGGGGAAATGACGGCATGTATATTGGGGGAAGTATGGGAACATACAAAGCATGCGGCGCATGTCCATCCAACGCAGGCCACAAAAGGATATCTCGCACTGATGACGACAACTTCAGGCCCAGTGGGACCTGTCCCACTCCGGGTCTTGCAAGAATGCACATAAGACCTTGCTGCCCGTCTGTTATCAAAGGTAAAAATACGCAAGAAAAGGTTATCAGGTGGCGAGGCGAACCTGGAGTAGCGGGTGTCCCGCGACGATACTAAGGAAGCGCTCGAGGCCCTCGCGTCGGGTTTCGATGACCTCATCCGAAAACCGATTCGTGAAGACTTTGCCTGGGAGAGGGGGGATGTTCACTCGAGTGGATTCGTGCTCGAGTATGTCGCGAAACGCCTCAAAATCTGAATAGCGCCTACGCACGAGCGAGTGGCGCAGTTTGAATGCTGGGATATTCGTCTAATGTAGCGGGACATCCCACATAAGTATGCCACCCACAGACGCAA
>Ga0307516_10009709_pt1 | contig 10685 bp, 8 predicted proteins | sample 19_EM_MG_FD_203310 | JGI IMG/M metagenome (GOLD analysis project Ga0307516, IMG submission 203310) | Populus trichocarpa ectomycorrhiza microbial communities from riparian zone in the Pacific Northwest, United States - 19_EM | ecosystem: Host-associated > Plants > Roots > Unclassified | place...
GACGTCCGGTAGGGACAGCCGTCGGGGCATCAAGGTCACTGTAGGACTCTTCAACCGGTTTCTTCCGCAATCCTCACATATGATAACAGGATTCTTGTTTTCACCTTTGTACCTGTAAACGATGCGAACGTTTGTTGTGGATCATCCGCTTTCATATTTTGTTTACGGTCCTTGTGGTCCCTCGCATTGGTGCCTGCGGAGGACGACCTCCAATAGGCAGGGGACGGGTCAGACATACATATATTCACGCGGGAAGGGGCTACACGGACAACGTCAAACTACTACTTATTCACGGCGGGAAGTGGTACGCAGACAACGCTGAATAGCTATCAGAGCCATCTCTGAAGTTACGGACGGTCGGATCAGTACACGAACACACACCTAGCGATGCCTCCGTGCTGTCGCCGTTGCCAGTGTAGACGGTCAAAACCTCCCTAAAGTCCCTTTCATCCCTTCGGATCAGTACGTCACCGAAACGCCGAACGACTCTGGCGACCGCTCTCGAATGACCACCCACGTTCAACCCGGGGCGAGTGGTGAATAAACCGAGAGTTCGACGAGCCTGGTCCCTCCTCAACATTCAGTTTTGATGATTTCCCTGGTCCTTTCGTACGTTCCTGCACGGAAATGGATCCGATATCCCGTGAGGATTACTGTACCGAAACCGATGCAGAGGTGTAGGCGGGGGTTGCGGGGGCGGCGTGCGGAGTGGCACGAAAGTAGCTCGTAGATTATGAGGTACGGGAGGTCGCCGGTCGGTCAGGGATTGAGTGAATTCCTGAAGGGAGTGCGCCCAATGGAGCTCTGGGAAGGGGGGTTGTTGCTGTTCAAGTGAGGGCCTTGACATGTGACATGTGACAGCCCACGCTGGGGCACGAGTTACGACAGCTCAGCGACTCAGCACTCGTCGCCTTCCGTCCCTCCCCTCACCTCCATTTAGCTGCATCGACACTGCTCGCCATGGCTGATCTAAAAGAAGTCGTAGAGAATCCGTGAACCCTCCGACCATATCGCGATGTATCCTTGCTAACTACTGCTCGTACCGTAGCCGAGGGGGCGGGGATGAATGTTCAGGACCTGAGGATGAGAGGGGGTCAACTCGCCGACAGGGTTCCAAACGAAGGAGGTATGTTGTACCACGCGCGCACCGTTTGGCTCGTTAAGTATTTGATCCCCAGGTCGAGGAAGCGCCAGAGTTCTGGCGGGTCAGAGGGCTCCGTCCATGGTTCACCATCAGGGTATGGTTTATATACCCCACAACAAACCAGCCCTCCATTTCTGATTTTTAATCACAGTCAGGCCCCAGAAGAGAGACAGAAGGGGAATGGGAGCAGGGGAGAAAGTGGTGGACGACGTGCGGATTGGTAGGTTCCCTCTCGTGTCCGACCAGAATGTCACTAAGATCCCCGCGCAGTTGGGTCCAGGACTTCCCGCCTGTCCATGAAGATCGTCGGGCTCGATTCTACGAACACTACCACAAGGAATCTGAGGAATACGACAAGGAGTCCATAAAGAAATACGACGAGGACTTGAACACGACGCTGATCTTTGTGGGTTTCGTACGAGGTTCTGGCCCACGCATGCTAACCGTCGTTGCAGGCTGGTCTTTTCTCCGCTGTCACCTCAGCGTTCATAATCCAGTTCAATTCACAGCTCCAGCCAGACCCGAACAACGAGGCCACTGCTCTTCTCCGTGTTCTTATCTACAAGATCGATAACACCACCTTCGGCAACGACGTTCCCACCGTCCCTCAATGGACTGGCCCCTCGCACATGGTCGTCCAGGTCCAAGCCATCCTATTCGCAAGTCTCACGGCCTCACTTCTCTCTGCCTTCCTTGCGATGCTCGGAAAACAGTGGGTGAACCGATACGCGTCGACCGACGTACGAGGGACTGCTATTGAACGCAGCCAGAACCGGCAGCGCAAACTCGACGGCATTATTGGGTGGTATTTTGACTACGTGATGGAGTCGCTGCCGTTGATGTTGCAGACTGCTCTGTTACTCCTCGGTTGTGCTCTATCGCGCTACCTCTGGGACATCAACATCACCATTGCATCAGTTGTCATCGGCGTCACTTCGTTCGGTTTCATCTTCTACCTTTCCATCGTCATCGCAGGGACCGCTTCCGAGAGTTGCCCGTACCAAACTCCTGGTGCCCGCATCTTTCGTTACGTCCTCCCCCGCATCCTGCGCGCTCTTCGTTCAGCTCCCTCCGTCATTTTTGCTTTCGTTTCCAAGTTTTTCAGTTTCATTCAAGCTTCCGCACTCTGCGACCTCCCCTTCTTCTGGTGGTCGAACTTAGAGCGACCATGGTACTCAATGGGAAACATCATAATCAACCTCTTGTTCACCCTCCTAATCATCCCCCCTCTGCTGCCCGTGGCGATAGTCATAGACGCCCTTAATTTTGGGCTAGCGATATATTGGTCTTTGGTTGCTTTTGGCAGAATGGTGTACCACCTGTTTGTGGGCACCTCACCCCAAACGCACATCATGGACTTGAAGTGCATCTCGTGGATGCTCCAGACGTCCTTGGACAAGTCAGTTCACCTGTCAACCTTGAAACACCTCGAGTCGTTGATAGCGTTACCCACCAACCTTGACCCTGCTCTCATTGGCTATTGCTTCAACGCCTTCGTTGGTTGTATCAGTGCCAGTGATGGTGGGGTAACGGTTACACAAGGGTTGGAGCAGCTTGCGATGGCGTCTGCCCTGTGCCTTTTCCACACCGTCTCTCATCTCTCGATTTTGGATCCAACCTCAAGTGTACTCAAGGACATAAGCCAACGCTACGCCAAGGTTTTCCCAGCCGAGATTGTCTTCCGCGGCCACGAATTCTCCCACACTATGAACGCCGTCCATAGGGTGTTTATCCGAAGTGTGGAGCGTCACAACTTCACGTGGGGCAGCTATAAACCGCCCAGCGACGAATACACTCTCGTTTCTGGGACTCTCGTAAAGCTCGCTCAGTTTGGGCACCGAATGACACCACAAAAAAAGGTTCCCCGATTGATCCTCCGCTTCGCACTCTACTCCCTTTCGCAGGATCCCCCACCTCCAACGCCCATCATCGCCGACTGCCTCTCGATCATCGCAACCGACCTGGACTGTGACGTCCCGTTCACAGAAACTGCAGCTTTGGATGAAAAGTGTGTTCGTCCCTCACGGATTGTCACCGATCTGACCCTTGAATTAGCGCACGGGTGGAGCAGGTCTCAAACGTGATAACTCAGAAGCTCAAAACATTAGCTGAAGCCGAAGATCACCATTCACTCCGGTCCAAACGCAAGGCGGTCGCCACACTCCTCCCATACGCGGTCTGGCAGGAGCGAGACGGTCGGCCTGAGATGCTCGACACGTTCCTCCACGCGGCCAGGGTATCGAGGGAGAGGCAGCTTACGTGGAATCGCATCGCGCAGGCCGCTATTAGGCTGCTTTCTGAGGCGAGCCCCCGTGCCATCATACTCGCGTCACCCCACTTTCCCTGGGATCTGTTTACAGATAATGGAGATCTAGTCCGACAGTGGGCAACGGCAGCTTCTGTAGTCCGGTACGCTGAGGACGTCGGCCAGAGTGTAGTTGACGTGCTGTTACAGATTGCGTCGCAGGACAGGCTTGTCCCTTTTATCCCTGTTGATGTTTGGGCGTGGCTGACCAGGCGACCCCCCCTCCCACCAACCTGTATGGGCCGTCACGTCGGGACTCACTCCCGCGTTATCAAAGCGGTCCGGGCACTTAAGGATGTCGAGGTGCTGAAGTCGTACTTCCTAGTTGTCTGGTCTGAGTGGGATGATCTCCGAAATAATGCCGGTTTCAACAAGATGTGTGCTGCAATCAAGGAGGATCTCTGTGGAACTGAGAAGGGCGGTCACCGGGCAGAGCTCATCCTGCGACTGAACCAGGTTCTGGGGCAGTTGGATGGGGGGTTCGGGCACCTGAAGGAGCATGATCCAAAGTTTGGAAAATATGATTTGTGGAAGATGAAGCGGCGGTATGGAAAACTCAGGGAGCTGTTGTTGGAAGTGGAGAATCGTACGTCCTCCCTGACAACCATACCTTTTCGGATACTAACTCTGGAGTAAATTCGTTGACCTTGTGTGACGGTTGTACGGTGTCTCGAATAGGTTTCCCGACAGAATCCCCGGCCTGAGTCGTTCCCGGGTGGGTCAGAGAACTTTGTCCAGGGTTTACCGTCGGGGTAGGTTTCCATGTCCCACACCCGATCAATCCACCATTTCTAATCTTTATACACAGCCAGGCCCCCAAAGAAAAACAGAAGGGGAATGAGTTTTCACGCTTGTACCCATAAACAATGCTCAGATGCCGATGTCAGTGGTGAATCACACGGATTCACGTGGGAAGAGGAATACACGGACAACGCCAAAGGTATCTCTGGAGTTTACGGACGGTCGGGGCAGTCGGAACACACCCAGCGATACCCACGCGTTATCACCGTTGTCAGTATAGGCTGTCAAAGTCTCCGTGAAATCCCTTTCACCCCTTGAACCACATTCGCCGTTCGAATTGGAGAACAAGTACGTCACTGAAACGCCAAACGACCCCACGACCGCTCTCGAACAACTATCCGCGTTCAACCCCTTGGCGTGCGTCCCTGCATGTCATCTGGTTGTACTATCCTGCCTTCCCTGCCCCACCCTTGTTGTTGTTCGCCCCCGGATTCTCGTTGGAAGCTCATGTCGCGTAGTCAGTAAAGTTAAGAAAGAAAACCAAATTGAAGGAATGGATTGTTGTGTACTTGATCCTGTGCTCGGCGCCGTCTGTAGTTCCTCAATACCCAACATTCAATACTTTATCAGGAGACACGTACGTAGTGCTGAGCGTTGAGCCCTGGCAGGTGGTTTGGTCGAGAACCTGATCACCGGAGGTCAGCAAACATGGCTAGGGTGGTTTCCCTTCCTTGCCAGCGTCCGGCAGCCATTTTGAATCCCAGGTACTCGAGTACTCGGTCCCGAAACGGTGGGGGTCACTGACATCCTCACCATCAAGATCCCAACATGTTCAGACATGAATGCGTCATACGAATGTCGGGCGGGCAGAATGCTTGGTGCCAGATAACCATTTGACATTGAATGTAGGTTGGGCTAAAATTGCTATCGTCGTCGTGCGCAGTGAATGCACTCGTCCATAAGTCTATCATATTCACGTAAACGGCGTACAATTCAAGACATGAAATTTTTTTATTGTTAGAGGGGAACAGCGGTAATACATTTGAGGATAACCGCATAGGAGGGTTCCAGATACGCTGACGTACGCGGAGTAGGGAAATGGTGGAACTGAGCGTAGAACTCAGGACTGACCACGCTCGGAAATTACATGTGGATTATCAAGTTGTTGGGTTACACCTAACTGGGGTTGGTCAGCCGTGAAACTGGTCCGGCTGTTGGAAATTCCTTTCTTCTCGTTTTGCCAGTCGACGGGTTCAGCGTTCGGGGCTCCCTTCTCTTCTGGATCGGAGAGCTCAGGAGCCGGGCGTCTGGTGATGAATCGGACCCAGGCAAGGTCGATGAACCAGAGCCAGGCAAGGCCGATGAACTGGATCCAGGCAAGGTTGATGAACCAACGCCACATGTCGGGGGCTGAGTGGCTCACTTCAATGATTGGAGGTACGGCAATAAACACGGCGATGACCTGGTGGGATTAGGCGTGTCAGGGTCACATCAACGACAGGCGAACTGGAATGGAGCAATGCTTACCTGACCGAATGTCAAGGACCACTCACGATCTTGCGATCCCACGATCCCAGTCTCGACAATTGCAACCCAGTACATTGTAGGAACCGCGACGACAGACCAGAATTGGAGGAACGGGTAATGGGACACTATCGTCCTCCTGCGGGTCAACTTTAGCACCACTGAAGCTTCCAACAGCGGGGAAATGAACTTACCAGACCTTGCCGAACCTTAGTCGGCGAGCCTTACCGGGTGGCCAGATTTCCTTCCTCTTCCGAATGATGGCGAAAACCCAGGCAACGATGACGAGGATGGGAGTCGCGAGGAATAAGACCAAAACTCCCACTTTCCCTCTCATCGCCAGGTCCCATGCGAATATGAACGGAGCCCCGAGGAAGAAACTCTCCGCGACGGAGCTCCCGCGGCACGAGTCTTGGGCGAACTTGGCATGTGGGATGTATGCGTATACGAGGATCGCGAACCAGACTGCTACAGAGAAAAACACCATTGCCCGCCGGAAGTACTGCTTCTTCCCGAGGGTTGCATCGAGGCGATGGGAACTCCAGAAGGCTCGGATAGAGTAGCCTGTGAAGTAGACGTTGATGGGCGAGCATACGAGGGAGATGAGGATTACGGCGTGGAAACGGGTGAGATTTCCTTGGAGGAGAGAGGTCGCGCAGGTGAGTAGGAGGGAGTAGGTGATGAGGGACTGTGACCAGAAGGCGGCTTTGACGCGATCTCGCGGGTAGGTGATGAGAATGGCTTGAAGGCGGAGGGTCAACCTAGCTGTATTTTACACGTTTGGATGAAGCGAGGGCTCACTGAGACAGAATCCAGTGATGTAATCTGGTGAGCTATCAATAACACAGCTCAAAGCCGCCAAAAACAGGGGTAGACTCACTGGCGATCCTTACCAACGGCCCAGCGATATCAGGATTGGGGCAGAACCCGAATGGACAAATATCGTTTGACGGGGGGTTCAGACAGTACACTAATATGTACGATTTGACGTCTGCTCCAGTGAGGTTCAGAAAGCCGACCATGTTATCCGTCACGGAGCAGTTGTTTTCCCTGAAGGCAGCCGGATGCCAGAACTTTTCGGTGTTGAAACAGCTAATGTTTGGGGGGAAAGTGGTGGAAAGGACAACCTCGTCGCCGGACGCCATGGTGTGGGCGAGTGGTATAGTTGAGAGGGAAGTAAGGGCCGTGTTCTCCCCCTGCGACCCCCGGAGGTGCTGATCCTCTGACAGGTTCCTCTTGACAGCTGGAACGCAGGAAACCTTGACACGACGGGGGCATACCACACGGGTGATTTGTCAGCTGGAGATCTTGACATGTCAACATGGGTGAGGAAAAGCAACCGCACCCGTGTTGAGATGTCCAGATCTCCAGCTGACAAATCACCCGGTATGGTATGTATCATGCCGCGTTTGAGTTTGCTGTCGGCCAATGGTGGAATCGAAGCAGGCACGCGCCCGTTGTCAAACGTCCAATGTTGTATGTACATAATGCCGGTGAGGTGAATGTTTGTTCCTGAGCGGACTTGCCCCGCGTTTTGTGTCGCCCTCGCCCAGAAAGCGGCCCGTGCTGTCGACGTGAGCGGCGTTGGGCGGGGGTTGGGCGCATCTATCGGTCGACCTTTCGTGCGAGGTCTTGCGAGGTGCCACTCGGGGCGGAAATTGCCATCTCGTGTTGGCCTTGCTGTCCATCTTAATTTAGCACGGAGCAGGCAAGTCTCGGCAAGTTGCTTTTTTCCTATTTACTGCTCGCCACGGAGGTTTTTCAGGCTGTTGACCGTTCTATCGCCCGAAGGCATCGGCGTTTCGCCGGACCTTGGACTTATATACCCCATGAGGAAACGGGTGACGCTCCCCCCACACACACCACTCCCACTCTGGCGGCATGGCTGACGGTGCGGATATCCCAATCTTCCCTCCAGACGTCGAATGTTTCGCCTTTACGAAGTCCAACGGGGGTTTCAACCTCACCGCTTTTGTCGCGAACAACTGTACTGTGACGCAAAACATGGTCAACTACCTCAATCTTACCCGGGAGATTGGGAAGTATGTTACGGCCTACTGCACAAACCCACCAAAACACGACGATTGTCCCTTTGATTTCTGTCCGAACCCCGATATTGCTGGTATGAATTCTATTCTCCGCCCATTGTTTCCCCTTCGCCACTGATTGAATTTGCTCTGTTCAGGCCCACTGGTGCGCATCTCAAGTGAGTGCACTTCAGATCCCACATTTCGACTCCCTAATTTCCCGGTTCAACAGACTACGTCACGGGTTTCTGCATTGGTATGTGGACCACCCTTCCACGAGAGAAACGCCCGCTGACTCTATCGTTAGCCGTGCTCATCTTCTATTCGCCCAAGAGAGTGCAGGAAGCGTTCTGGTCCCAGATCCTCACCGTATATTCCCTCTTGCTTACATGTCTCGTCTCCATCTTCCGGAGGGACCTTACCCGATTCCACGCCTTAGTCGTCCTCGCACTGGTCTTTTCCCCCATCACCATCTATTTCGTCGCATACTCCATACGCCCGTTCCGGCATGATCAGAACCAGTTGGGGTACCTACTAGGGCGGAGTTGTTACCTGAGACGATCCATCGTCCTCCTCGCTGGGGCAACTTGGTTGAGCATTTTCATTTATGCGTATCTCCCGAACAGCAGTGAGCATTTCGCCCAAGCTTCCTGCAAAGGTCGCTCTGTCATGGACGCGTACTACCTCATCGTGCCTTTCTTATACATATCGAGCTCCTTAAATGTAGGCACCGCCTTTCCAGTCGTCCTCTTCATTCTTCCGTTCGTTATCATGATCGCCGCTTGGATCATCGCGATTTTACGCAGAAAAGACGAGATCTGGTCACCGGACGAGCCGGATCGCTTCCCCCTCGTTAAAGCCTGGTCAGTCAATTCCGTTCGTGCGATAATGTCGCTGTGCTAATCAAGCGATGCAGGAAGGCGATAGGAGATAATTACCCGTTTATCCAATTCATGTCGATCGTGGCGTTCCCGATGGCATATTGGGTCGCTACCGTAGAACTCTGCACTTTCGCCACGCAGGACAACGCTTTCTCTCTTAGTTTTGGCCAGGTATGTTCCCACGCACGGAATATATCAATGAGGAAGCTGAAGTCTCCTCCAGGTCTTTGCGTTGTTCGTCGCCGTCCCTCCGGTCATCCAGGTGACACAGCTCAATGGGGGTTTCTGGGACTGGTTGAGGGGACTCAGTTGGGTCCAGAAGATCGCAGAGCTTCTCCCGAACCGCCGCACGGATACCAACGACCCTTCCATTTGTCTGCCTGACCACGTGCGGCAGGATAAACCACCACGGCAGGAAGGGTCACACCCCGACGACTAAGTCACAGATTATATTCCTGGCTACTTACCCTAATGTATTCGTACTACATCCAGCGCACTCTTGTTTTAATCCCCACAAACGCAATCTGTTTACCTCCCCGCGGCAGTGCCATGGTTTGGTTAACGGGTCTCGGCCGGACCGATGATCGATGACGGTTGAAGCTGAAGTGCTGATCCGTTCCGACCCACGACCTCCGCGAGTTCACACAATCTTTTCTCTACCACATTATCGCAGTTTTCGCCTGGAACCAAAAGAGAAGGTAGTGCAACACGACCGTAAACCCTTCAGCCAGGAACCTGAATGTACCTTTCTGGCCCTGTTCACAAAGATAATCAGGCTCTTTCGTACGCTACCGCCTTCCCTGGAACTAGGCTGGCACGTTCGGGAGCCAGGTGGTGCCATTTCTATTCGGTGGGTCTGCGATGAGTTGACGACTGGCGTTCGCAATCCGCCGGCAACCAGAAATCCGAGATTTTCCAAAAGGGCTAGACAACGATTACCTGGATGCCCTCTTTGACTGCTGCCTCCGCGGAATCGCGAACACCGTGAACCTGCGATCTTGTATCTGGACACGGGATGGATCATTAAGCTTTACATAAGCTCCAGCATCGGCCGCTACAGGAACTTGAGATAAACGGTCGCCACTACGGGAACTACGACCACACGATCATCCCACAGTTTACTAACATAAGGCGAATCAAGCTGATTATACCCAGCCCACCTGTCATAAAGGTTCGACGAGATTCCCTTGTAGAACCACTGCAGAATTTGTCAATTGTGTGCAAGGTACGTCACGGTGTCTCAAATAGGTTTCCCGACATAATCCCCGGCCTAAGTCGTTCCAGAACTCTGGTGGGTCAGGGGGCTCTGTCCGGGGTTTACCGCCGGGGTAGGTTTACACGTCCCACGACCAATCAATCCGCCATTTCTGATCTTTCACCATAGCCAGGCCCCCGAAGAAAAACGGAAGGGGGACGAGTTTTCACGCTTGTACCCATAAACAATAATGCTTAGATGCCAATGTTAATTGTAAACCACGCAGATTCACGCGGGAAGGGGGGTACACGGACAACGCCAAACTGCTACCAAGGATATCTCTGGAGTTTACGGACGGAGTAGTACACGAATGCCACCCAGCGATACCTCCGTGTCGTCGCCGTTGTCAGTATAGAGAGTCAAAGCCTCCCTGAAATCCCTTTCAACCCTCAAACCACATCCGCCGTTCGAATTCGAGAACAAGGACGTCACAGAAACGCCAAATAAACCCACGACCGCTCTCGAACAGCTATCCGCGTTCGACCCGGGCAAATGGTGAGTGAAGACGAGCTTGTGCCTCCCCAACGTTTGGTTCTGATGACGCTCCCTGGTCCTTTCCTGCGTTCCTGCACGGAGAGGGATCCGATACCCTAGGTGAGGGTGATGGTAGTGAAACTGATACAGGGATGTAGGCGGGGGATCACCGGTCACCCGTCGGATGGCGAGCTCCTCGGAGATTCACGATCCGGCCTTGCCGAATTTCGACCGCTTGACAGCCAACATTGAGGAAATGCGTCGCGTCACGACAGGTCGTCGCTTTCCATCCCTCCCCTCACTGCATCGACACCACCCGCCATGGCGGATCTAG
>Ga0307516_10009710_pt1 | contig 10685 bp, 2 predicted proteins | sample 19_EM_MG_FD_203310 | JGI IMG/M metagenome (GOLD analysis project Ga0307516, IMG submission 203310) | Populus trichocarpa ectomycorrhiza microbial communities from riparian zone in the Pacific Northwest, United States - 19_EM | ecosystem: Host-associated > Plants > Roots > Unclassified | place...
GCAATCATTCTATTTTTGCATTGAATCATTTTTTTTGTTTTATTTTTTGTTGACATTTTTTTAATATTATTATTAAATTAACTTAGTATTAAATTCATTCAAATCAATGAATTAAATTTTAATTTTTAAAAAAAAAATATTTGTATTATCTTGATATCTTTTCTATAATTAAAAAATAAATAAATTCGCCCACAACGTAGTAGTCATCCATATATCCACAAAATATATATATGGCAAAGGTAAGAATTTCTTCCTAATCTAGCGAGGTCAATGGACCCCATGGATATTTTGTGGCATCGACAGTGGCTTTCTTTACTAGATGATGCGCATGTCACCATGCAACTAGTACGCACCACCACCTTCCTCAGCATGGCAGTTAACATATTTCATTCTTTCAGAACTAGTCTCGGCTCTCTTGACAGACTCTGGCTTATATCGAGGTACGTAAACACTGAATCATCATCCTATCGAGGAGAGGGGAAGAAAAGAAAGATACGTCGAAAACATAATGCATTTTCTCAATCAAAGAAATTCTATTTCAGTATTATTATTATTTTTTTGTATTAAGGAAGGGCTCGACTGAAGACCCCTTGATGGAAATTGTACATTTTTGTTTCTGTAAACTGATGTTTTTTTTCTTGATTTCACAACTGAGATTACAAGCATATCTCTATAGGCATACACCAGACCTTCCTTATCGAGTACGTAGGAAAAGTGTCAATACTCTAACAATGAGTGTATGCAAAGAGGAATAATATAAAAACTGAAGTTCCAGACAGCTCCCCTTTTAAATGGAGTTTCAAAAAAGGAAAAACAAAGCTAAATTCTTAATGAACAAGTACATAACCTTCACCAACTGAAAGGAAAGGGAGAGGGAAAAAGAAACAAGAAAAACCAATCAACGGCGCACGCCCCTAACCTCTCTTCTCCTTCGGTTGCCTTGCGTCCTTCCAAACGTCTTCACAAACCATTCAGGTATTCTTGCGGAAACTCTCAATCCAACAACCACTCCTACCACAAGTCCACTTCCATATCCGATCACAACTGCTATCCATTCAATATCTTTTGGAAGAATATTATTGAAGCCTTGATGTTTTGGCAAGTTTGGATGCTGTGGAGGTTCAGAACATTCGGATTTCTTTGGCAAATGTTTCATGTACAGTCCTGAGTTACCTTCGTATGAACTGTTATCGAAAGTATTAAATTGTTTTCCTTGTGGTATAGGACCCTCCAATTGATTATGAGAGACATTGAAGTATGCAAGGAATGTGAGCTGCGTCAAATACTGAGGGATCTCTCCAGAGAGCATGTTTTGTGAAAGGTCTAATGATTCAAGATTTGCGAGGTTCCCCAACACTGACGGGATGTCACCTGAGAGATGGTTATTTGAAAGGTTAAGCGCATTAACCTTCTCAAGTGTCCCAATGGATTGTGGAATATCCCCTTGGAATGCATTGCTTGAGAGGTCAATGGCTGCAATCACATTTGGGATCTGCCAATATTTCATATACACACCTTTGTTTGCCAAGTTAATTTCGTATCTGTAAGTAAAATCCCTGGAATAAACGGGCAACTGGAAAGTATGGATTGTCTGCATATACGTGAACTCCTTAAGATCAGAGAATCTCATACTTCTCAGGGTCTGAAAGAACTCTGATGGCAAGATACCCGTAAAATTGTTGTAGGAGAGGTCAATGATTTGCAACTTGCGAAACTCTAACATGGCACCAGGGCTTTTTATTGATCCAAAGAATTGGTTAGATCGCAAAATGAGTACCTGCAGCTCAGGAAGGTTTGCCAACCAAAATGGGAATTTGTCGCTAATTCTATTGTAACTCAAATCCAAAATCTCCATCATCCTGCAATTTGTTAATGATCTTGGCAGCTGACCCTCCAGTTGATTGTGACTTAGATCAATCATTCTCAAGTTGCTTTCATCTCTGAACGCTTGAGGAATTCTTCCATGGAAGAAATTGTTTGATAGATTCAATACAAGCAGCGAATCACTGAAGTCGCCTAAGCAGTTTGGAAACATGCCACTCAATTTGTTGTAAGACAAATCAAGGAAACCAAGAGATCGCAAATTACACAGAGATGGTAAAATTTCTCCTGTCAGAGAGTTATTTGAAATACTATAACCGATGAGGGAAGGTGGTGGAATCGGGAGTTGACCTTCAAGCTTGTTAGAATCGAGTTCTAGCCACTGTAGCTTCGTCAAAAGAGAAAGCTCCCATGATTGCTCAAAGCCACTGAAAAGATTGTTTCGGAGAATCAAAATCGAGAGAGTTTTGTGACCTATGTCCCCTAGCCATTTCGGTATTTGGCCTTGAATCCTGTTGCGACCTAGATGCAAGTAGATCAACTCATCTTGGCTCCTGAGGAAATCTGGAAACTCACTTAAGTTGCAGTCACCTAATGCCAAATACTTAAACTTTGGAAGTGTAGTGTTATCACTGATATTAGTGAGCACAGTCAAATTGTTACGGCGTATTTGGAGCATTGTTAGGTGTTTGAGACTAGCAAACATGCTGAATTCTATAGTGCCACTCAAGTGGTTGTACTCCAATTTGAGCTCTTCTAGATTCACAAGTTTGGACATAGACTCTGGAATTGGACCTTGCAACTCATTGTGTCTAAGATGCACGAGAGTGAGCTGGGTAAGGTTCGAGATCCATAATGGAATTTTCCCTGTTAATCGATTATTGGAGAGATGTAATTGACTAATTCGGGTCATGTTCCTAAGAGATAAAGGGATTTCACCAACTAAATTGATGTCTGAAAGATGTAAAGCTCTAATTTTGTTTAGGTTTCCTAGCCAAGACAAACCTGGGGAGATGAAACTGTTTTGAGACAAAGATAACACTTCAAGTTGGGTTAGGTTTGCCAACGAAAGAGGAACCTGACCTGAAAAATTGTTGTGTCCAAGATTTAGATAGCCTAGTTTGGTGAGATCACCGAAGGAGGATGGAATTAGACCCTGTAAATTGCAGTCCTCGAGATTGAGAAATGTCAATGAAGACAAATTTGCGAGGGCATCAGGCACGGTAGAAGAAATGTTAACCGAGCTGAGATCAAGTTGCTCAAGCCCGGTGAAGTTTTGAGCTAGCCTTCTCAAGTCGAAGCTTCCGAGTTCTAACAACTTTCTTGCAGATGAGTCAACATTTCGACCAAGATCAAGAGAAGTCAAGTGAGACAATTCTGTGATTTCTAAGGGAACTTCGCCGTAGAACATAGAATTGGAAAGGTTGAGGTATGTTAGACTTGAGAGAAGGGCAAGTCGAGATGGAACTTGAGAATAATTGAAGTCATTACCCCCAAGGTTAAGCCTTCGAAGGTGAACAAGTTGAAAAAGGCTGCTTGTGGAGTTGATAGAACCATGGAGAGAACTACCTCCGAGGTCAAGGCCAATAACATAGCCAGTGTCCTCATCACACTCGACGCCATCCCATAAGCAACAATCACTGCTTTCTCCTCTGATCTTCCATGATGCAGTCTTTGGATAAGCGTAAGAACTAATGGAAGCGTTGTTGCTGATGGAAAAGCTTTGCATGAAATGCAACAAGGCAGATCTCTCAACGCCATGACAGAGTGGTTGCACAGTGTTTATTAAAAGAAACAATAGTGTCAAAAAGCACACGAATGACAAAGGCCCATACGATGGTGAAGCCATAATGATGCTCCTGTCGATAATTTTTTGTTGTTAACTCAGAAGTTGGAGTTGAGAGCCTTTTATAGCAAACCAACGGCATTGATTGTGTCTGTGAAGAATACAAAATCAGAAGAAATAAATTTGGTACATTGTCCCATACGACGACTTTAATTCAATTCTACTTATGGGACCAACCAATACGCTAGGAGGTTCGATTCCACAGGAATAGAAATGACGACTTCTGTGTCTTCAAATTAATTCGATTATTCCTGATGAAGACCATGGTACATCCGGGTGTTTCTTACCATAGTAACGTTGATTTTTAAAATATATTTTTTAAAATTTATAGTTGATTTCATCACGTTAAAATGATTTAAAAATATAAAAAATTAATTTAAAATAAAAAAATAAAAAACTTACAAAATTATGAATTGAAACAGGCACCAAACATAAGTGGCGTGCCAAAGATTGAATGAAAAATCCACTTAGATACTCGATCTTTAAAAATAACGCAATATATACTATTTAGATCCCTTTAATTTTTTTAAAAATCAATTTTCATACACAATTTTTTTTGTGTTATTTGTCAGTTCTTGGTTAAAGAGGGAAAAGAAAGAGGGTTGCTGGAATTCGACGAAAAGAGAAAAATTTCGGCCACCAAAACGAGTTTTCTTGGTGTCCACAGGTTTCATGAAATGAGAGAGACTTCATAATGGTTGTTTATAGCCTCGATGTTACATGAAAAACCAGATTTGAGCCGAGACAGCCAAAACTAAATTAGTTTGACTTCAGATTTTTGGATTGTTTTTTGGGTATTTGGAGTTGACGAAATGATTTTTGGGTATTGGTGAGGTGTTTTTCAGTTGAAATAGCTTAGAAATTGAGTTTTTTGGACAAAAGACAAGTTTGCCTGATTTTCCAGCCACCATTGTGTGGCGCAGGAATCTGGGATTGCAGCCAACATGTTGCCTGCTAATTTTTTTCAAAAAAATAGAGGTGGACCCATTAAAAAAATTAAAATAAAAATTAGCTTAGGCCCGTAAAGAAAAAAATATTAAACCTGAATAAGTTCGTGATTTAGATCACGAATCTAACGAGTTAAGCCACAAGAACTGGGCTATTATTTTTTTTCTAATATTGCTTTTTTTAGTAGTGTTTTTTTTATATCTTTTATTAAAATAATTGAAAAATTTATGTTTCGATTAATATCTCTCATCGGTGAATTTGTTTTCTTATTTAACCTTTTTTAGATAGAGATTGTTTTTTTATGGTGGTTAGCGTATTTAATTTTTAAAAAAATTATTCTGATTCATCAATATTTTTTTAATCTGTGTGTCTATTTTTAATATCATTTGATTGAATAAAAAATTAATTTTAATAAATAAAATCAGTAAACACAACCGGATAAATGTTCTGTTTATTAACACATTTGATTTTTCTATTTGATTTTTAGTTATTGTTAATAACTTTTTTTCCCATTTATTATCATACATGGTTCTTAATTTATTTGATTACATATATGCATAAGCTTTTCAATTTACATTTTAGATTTTTGTAAGTACAAAAATGCATCAAAAAAGCCTACATGTACAAATTTTTTGTAAGAGAAAAAAATATATGGCCCACAGGTGATGCGTCGTCTAATTTATTTTAAAAAAAAAACTAGAGAGGATGACACGATACAAGTTTTTTTTATTAACATATATAGTTCTTGATTTTTTTGATTAAATATATGCATAAACGTTTTAATTTTCACTTAGAATTTTTTAAATTACAAAAATATGTTAAAAAAGCTTGTATAGAAAATGTTTTGTTTAGAAGCAAAACATCTAACTCGTGGCAAAACGCGAGTCAAGTATCTAGTATATAAAAAATTAGGTAGGGATGACATTTAGTTTGATAAAAATGTTCTTAAATTGTAAAAAACATCACATGATTTTTTTTTAAAAAAAATAATTAGTGTTCTTATCTTAAATAAAGTTGCTATATGCAAAAATTAAAAATACTTCCACTCCATATAAGGAATTAATGATTTATTTTTCTATATATGATATTAAAGTCAATATGTAAATTCAACTTTCTAATTTTTATTCACTCATATATAATTAAAATCAAAACATAATAAAATTATATTAAAGTTTAGAAAAATAATAATATTTGAACACGGTTATTATTTTGTAAGGGGCTTTATTGATGTCTTATATTATTTTTGACTTATATAGATGAAAAAAAATTATAGCTTTTGATAAACTCTACTAAATATTAAAAAAAGACTTCTTAAAAGGTAGTATAAAATTTTATTCGTGCTATAATATTTTTCTCAAATATGATAAAAATGAACTTTTATAAAATAAAATGATTCATAAAAATTACAATTCTAATATTTTCAAGTGAAAAGTTAATAGAGCCATAAATAAATAAAAATTCATATTTTACCAAAATTACTATAAATTGTTTTCTAAAAAGACTCCTTAAATATAATTCAAAAATATTTTAATATATTTCTAAAACAAAACTCCTTAGGAAATAATTCAAAAATATTTTAATATAATAGTGATCTTGGTAAAAGATGAAATTTTAGTTTTATAATATCGAAATATAAATATTATAATGTAAGGTCTAATGCTTTATCAAGTTTTAGAATTTCTCAAGAATTTTCAACTACAGTTATTTACTAAATATTAAGTAATAAAAATTTAAAAATAATCAATAATCAATAATGGGAAAACTACGAAAGAATTTTTCAAAGTTTTTCTTTTTTAGTTCAATAATAAGAGTTATCTTTAAGGCAACTTAGTATCAAGCAAGATATTTATTATTTTTTAAAAGATTCTAGAGACACACCTTCTTGTCAAACTAATGTCTTAATAAAAATTCAAAGTCCAAATTAACATATGTTAAAAAAGTCTTAGAATTTAAATATAGAAATAAATAGTGAAATGTCAAGATCTTTTTTAATTTGATCCTCAAAATTTTAGAGGATTTTTATTTTTATTTTTATAATTTCAAGCTTATTTTTTTTTAATTTCATTCTCTAATATTGAATTTACTGGGTATTGAACTTCATAATTTATTTTGATTTCTTATTATAAAGTTATCTTGGTTTCATAACTCGGATCAAGAGTTTTACATGTTACCCATATTACTTGGGTTATTCTTTTGTCTTTTTTTTTTAATTATATTTTCATCAACTTCATCCTTTAACATTAAATTGATTAGAAATTAAGCTTCAGAATTGTTTTTTAATTTTTTTTCTATGGGATTATCATGATCTCATTACTCGGGTCGCGAGTCTTATGAGTTAGCCAGATTAACTTAGGTTTTTATGTTCTTTTTTTATTGAATATTTTTTTTAATTTTATTTTTCAACATTGGGTTGATTGAGTATTGACTTTTATATTTGTTTTATTTTCTTTCTATCCATTTATCTCAATCTCTTGATCAAGGTTTGATAGGTTGACCTAAATCATTTATTTATTTATTATCAATTTAATCCTTCAATATTGGGTTGGTTAGAATTTAAGTTTCATAATTTTATTTTCATTTTCTTTCCATGAGGTCATCACATTCTAATGACCTGGGTCGCGGTTTAGGCCGGTGACCTTTGGTTTTTTCTTATTATTTTTTAGTTTATATTTTTTCAATCTCATTCTTTAATATTGAATTGATTGGAAATTAGACCTCATAATTTTTTTTGGTTTTTATTTTATGAGGTTATCCTGGTGTCATGACCTGAATCACGGATTTGGTCGGTTGACTCGGGTTGAATAAGATGGCTTTTTGTATCTTCAACATTGAATTGATTAGGAATTGAGTTTCATTATTTGTTTTGATTTACTTTCTATGGGGTTATCCCGATCTCATGATCTAGGTTTGTTAGTTTAACCCGAGTTGACTCAACTTATTTTTTTATTAAAGTTGTTTTCAATTTCATCCTAAAACTTTAGGTTGATTGAGAATTGAGTTTAATTAAAAAAAATTATTTGTTTTCTATAGGATCATCAGGGTCTCATGACCTGGATAACGAATTCAATAGATGAATCTAAGTGGAACCATGTTAATTTAATATGTTATTATTTTAATATTTTAAAAAATATTATCTTGGTTATTTTAGTCAAACTATAATTTTATCAGTTATCCGAGTTATCTTTGAATCTACCAACCTGATCAAATCACATCAAGTCAACTCTTATATAGTTTAGAAGAAAAAAAAAATTCTACTAAAAAATACATTAATAACACCTTGATTGATACAAGGATTTGCTTAAACGTATGTTCTCCTAAATGTACAGAATGTCCAACAAGAACTTGGAAATTTCTAAAGTTGATCCATTTCTTTTCGAGAACAAGAGTCCATTCCTTAAACATAAGGTCCAGCAAGAACTTGGAAATGTCGAGTCCGTCTTCCACGTTATAAGTGTCCCATCCCTCTCCCGTTCAGCAGTCCAGTCATTCATGCATCAGACTTAAAGCCAGCTTCGTTCAATCTGAAAATTTGCTCCATTGACCAAAAGTATCAGTCATATATCAGATTAGCAATCCACAGAATATAATATTTTTTTCATATAAATTAGCTTCTTTTTTTTTTTGGGTTAATTGGTGGCTAATAAGCCATATAACCCTCCATTGCAACTGCTGTCAGCATAATCAATGCTGGAAAAATATTATAGCAATTACAGTGGTTTGTGAGAATAATTATAATATTTTTTTTCATATAATTCAGCTTTTTATATTAATATTAATTAATGGAATATAGATCTCCCAACACAAAGTCGAGAAAATCTAGAATGGAACTTGAACCTCGACCTCATTACTTAAAGTTTCAGTATTTTTCTTCCCCGAGCTTTGCCCACCAAATGAAAATTTCGCTCGATTCTCCCTGCTAGTCTAGTCAACTTGATATATATATATATATTTTAACTTATCAACGCAACTACAACTCATGTTTATCTTAATTTTAATTTAGTAATATGAGTAATGTTTAACTGAAAATAAAAACTAGGCTAAAATTGAAGGCATTTTCACTATATACAAACACAATTTATTATTCACTATAATATTGTAATTATATTTTTGCTTTTTTAAATAATTATCTTGCGTTGGGGTAGTTTTGATTTCGGCCCATTAATCATTAATGAATTTGCTAGGAATATATATGTTTTTTCAATTGTAAAATAATCTAATTACCCTCTAAGTTATATTTTTTAAAACTAGTTAAGATGGATACTCTTTTCCTTTTATTTTTTTTAAATAAAGTAAAATGACAGGTTTATCATATAAAAAAATTAAACTATTTTTTCTAAAGATTTTTTTGTCTTTTCACTCCGACATTTTTGTTATTACCAGTTTTATTGAAGCAATTTAATTTTTTTATACAAATTAATCATTAATTAAATAAAAAATATAATTGGCACGTGTAAATCATACAAACATGAGAAATGTCCATGCACTTTGAGGATGAGAGGCAAATCAAGAAAGAAACAAGAAAAAGTTTCAAGACTACTACATGGTAGATTAAAGAGTATCTAGGTGGTGGTCCAGTGATAAGAGTTTGGGATCAAGAGGTTTGCTTCCTCTGTGGTCTCAAGTTCGAGCCCTGTGGTTGCTCATATGATGGCCACTGGTGGCTTACATGGTCGTTAACTTCAGGGCCCGTGAGATTAGTCGAGGTGCGCGCAAGCTGGCCCGGACACCCATGTTAAACTAAAAAAAAAAAAAAAAGAGTAGCATTAGGTCAACTATTTAGTAGGTGGCCTAGTGGTAAGAACTTGGAATTAGAGGGTTTGCTCCCCCTGTGGTGTGGTTGCCACTGGAAGTTTACATGATTATTAACTTCAGGGCCTGTAAAATCAGTCGAGGTATGCGCAAACTGGTCCGAACATCTATATTAATTTTAAAAAAAAAGTGGCAGTAGGCAAAGGAATTACCAAGGAACTCACTCCAACACCCTCTTTCCTTCCTTTTGGAACCTTCTATAATAATGAAGAAGCACTCATAAAAGCAGTGGTGAAAAATAAAATCAACAATGAAACTAGAAACAAACATCCAAAGAGAGAAGAAAAGCAGAAATAAGATTGTGATTATCTGGTAAGCTAATGTGAAGCCCTCCTTCTTCCTTTTCCTGCAAATTCCTTTCGTCTCCTGCTACAAATTGAAGAGTGCTACAGTACTCGCTATGCGTAGCCAGTAATGTTCACAGACACAAAATAACGAGTTATTTAGAGAACAAGGATGCTCTGCAAAAACTTCTATCTTGCAGCTATTATAGCTAAAGAGCCATGGCAGTGAGTAAGAATGTGGATGCTCACCCAATCCCAAGGCTAGTTCCCGCCTGAATGGAACAAGCTTAATAACTGTGGCAAAAATTCGTTTGATTTTAGTAAATTATAGGGAAATGAGTTTTTAAATTACCTTTCTTTTGAAAAAAACCAAAACTAAAAAAAAAAATAAGAAAAGCAATAACCAAAAAATAATAAATTACCTTTCTTTTTATTTTTCACTTGTCTTTTTTTTTTTTGAATTTTGAGGTAAAGAACTAAATGTATGTTTAATAATGTGAGTCTTTTTAAAAATTATTTTTTAATTTAAAATAAACTAAAATATTATTATTTTTTACATCTAGAACTATCAACAAGCACCTAAAAAAATAATAATTTATCTTTTTTAGACAAAAAAAAATTTAAAAACATTTTAAAAAGTAGGTTAATCACAAAAACGAATACTCCCTGTTAACTTAACCTAAAAGACAAAAAAAAAAAAAAGAAGAAGAAGAAGAAAAAGAAGGCTTTGGACCTCCATTCCACATTAGCCTCAGTTTTTCAACTTATAATTTAGCCTAATTATGCAATTTCCAATGGGTACAGTGCTGAAGCTATTTAAGTATTGGGCTTGACATCAATTCATTAGGCTGAGCCAAATAGCAAAAGTGGGCGTATAAAGATATCAATTGGAGCATCTCCGTATCCCTGTATAAAATCTTGAAACTCATTAATGGTGTCACCGTATCTAAAGTTCAGAATTTGACAAGCCCGACACT
>Ga0307516_10009711_pt1 | contig 10685 bp, 9 predicted proteins | sample 19_EM_MG_FD_203310 | JGI IMG/M metagenome (GOLD analysis project Ga0307516, IMG submission 203310) | Populus trichocarpa ectomycorrhiza microbial communities from riparian zone in the Pacific Northwest, United States - 19_EM | ecosystem: Host-associated > Plants > Roots > Unclassified | place...
TGCGCGCCGTCGACGCGAACCCGGTCGGCGGTGCGGACCGCCCGCCGGTCTCGCGCGACCACTCCGCCACCGTGGGGCTCTCCCCGGAGGAGGTCGACGCGCTGCTGCTGGCCGCCGAGGCCGACACCGGGCCGGCGGCGCTGCGGCACCGCGCGGCGCTGGCGCTGCTGGCCGACCTGGGCCTGCGCGTCGGTGAGCTGGTCGGACTCGACGTCGCCGACGTCGGGGTCGAGCGTGGACACCGCAGCGTGCGGTTCGTCGGCAAGGGCGGCAAGCCCCGCCGCCGGGCCCTGACGCCGTACGCGGCCGCCGCCCTGGACGCCTACCTCGCGCAGCGGGCCGCCGCCGAGGCCACCACCGCCGACCGGCTCGACGGGCCGCTGCTGGTCAGCGCCACCGGCACCCGCATCGACCGGCACGCGATGTTCCGGCTCGTGCGCCGGCTGGCCCGCGACGCCGGCATCGCCGGCTGGGAGCGGCTGTCCCCGCACTCGCTGCGGCACGCCTTCGCCACCACCGCCCGCGCCGAGGGGGTGCCGCTGGAGGATGTGCAGGACGCGATGGGTCACGCCGACCCGCGGACGACCCGCCGCTACGACCGGGACAGGCACAACCTCGACCGTGACCCCGCTTACACGATCGCCGCCGCGCGGGTCAGGCGCAGCGGTCAGTGAGCGACCCCCTATTCTCGACCGCGGTCAGCGTGCGGATCAAGGGACGAGGTCGGGTTGAACATTTTTGAGGCAGTTCTGCTGGGTGCGGTGGAGGGCTTCACCGAGTTTCTTCCCATCTCCAGTACGGGACACCTGACCATCGTGGAGAAGCTGCTCGGCTACCAGATCGACGCGCCGGACATCACCGCGTTCACCGCGATCATCCAGTCCGGTGCCGTCATCGCCACGGTGATCTTCCTGCGCAAGGACATCGCCCGGATCATCGCCGGCTGGGTCCGCGGCGTGCTCGCCGCCGACCAGCGCGAACACCCCGACTACAAGTTCGGCTGGGCGGTCATCCTCGGCTCCATCCCGATCGGCATCATCGGCCTGCTGTTCCAGGACACCATCGAATCCACCCTGCGCAGCCTCTGGTTCGTCGCCGGGGCGCTGATCCTGTGGAGCGGCGTCATGGCCTTCGCCGACCACGCCGCCACCCAGGTCCGCCACGAGGAGGACGTGACCTGGAAGGACACCCTGGTCATCGGCATCGTGCAGTGCCTGTCGCTGATCCCCGGGGTGTCGCGCTCCGGCGCCACCATGTCCGCCGGCCTGCTGCGCGACCTCGACCGGGTCACCGTCACCAAGCTGTCGTTCTTCCTGTCCATCCCGGCGCTGCTCGCGGCGAGCGTGCTGCAGACGGTCACCGAGTTCGACGGCATCTCCGCCGACAACGGCGGCGTGGGCTGGTTGCCGACCATCGTCGCCACCCTGGTCAGCTTCGTGGTCGGCTGGTTCGCCGTGTCCTGGCTGCTGAAGTTCATCGCCCGGCACTCGTACAGCATCTTCATCGGCTACCGGTTGGTGCTCGGCGCGGTCCTGATGATCCTGCTCGCCACCAACGTCATCCAGCCGAAGTAGGGCCCGGCGGGGGCGGCAATTCATCGACGTCGGTTGTTCGCTACCACCCGGTAGCGCTAACGTAGCGCGTTGTAAGCGGCACGCTACGCGACCGAGGGGGGCGCCCGTGCGCACCGAAGAACTGCCGCTGTTCCCGTTCCGCAGCCCCGACGACGACCCGTTCACACCGGTCACCAGCGCCGACCGGGACCGCCTCGACGCGCCGGTCACCCGGGTCCGGCTGCCCACCGGCGGCTGGACCTGGCTGGTCACCCGGCACGCCGACGTCAAGCAACTGCTGCGCTCGGACGCGTTCAGCGCCGACATGTCCGCGCCGGGCTTCCCGCTGCTGCGCCTGCTGCCACCGCAGAGCCCGCAGAACCGCAGCGGCAGCTTCATCCGCATGGACGGCGACGCACACCTGCGGCTGCGGCGGATGCTCACCGCCGAATTCATGATCAGGAACATCGCCCGGATCGCGCCGCTGATCGACGACGTCGTGGAACGCTCCCTCGACGCGATGCGCGACGCCGGGCCGCCCGCGGACCTGGTCGCCACCTTCGCGCTGCCGGTGCCGTCGCTGGTCATCTGCCACCTGCTCGGGGTCCCCTACACCGACCACGCGTTCTTCCAGCAGCGCAGCGGCATCCTGCTGGACCGCAGCGCCGCACCGGCACAGGTCCACAACGCGATCGTCGAGCTGCGTGGCTACCTCAGCGACCTGATCCAGGTCAGGCGCACCGACCCCGGCGACGACCTGATCAGCCGGCTGGCGGTCGAACGCGTCGCCACCGGCGAGCTCGAGCCCGACGAACTGGTCGGCATGGCCCTGCTGCTGCTGATCGCCGGGCACGAGACGACCGCGAACATGATCGGGCTCAGCGTGCTGTTGCTGCTGCAACACCCCGCCCACCTGGCCGCGCTGCGCGCCGACGAGGACCTCGCCGACGGCATGGTCGAGGAACTGCTGCGCTACCTGAGCATCGTGCGGACCGGGCTGCCCCGGCTGGCCACCCGCGACGTCGAGATCGGCGGGCACACCATCCGCGCCGGCGAACCGGCCACCGCGCTGCTGTCGCTGGCCAACCGCGACGACGACGTGTTCGGCGACGGTGCCGGCTTCGACCCGTACCGGCAGGCCCACCAGCACCTGGCGTTCGGTTTCGGCGTGCACCAGTGCATCGGCCAGCCGCTGGCCCGCGCCGAGCTGCGGGTCGCGCTGGTGCGCCTGGCCCGGCGCTTCCCCGGCCTGGCCCTGGCCGCGGACCCGGCGAAGCTGCCGACCCGGGACACCTCGATCGTGTACGGCCTCGCCGAACTGCCGGTGACCTGGTGAGCCCGCAGGTGCGGGTGGACCGGGACCGCTGCGTCGGCGCCGGCAACTGCGTGCTGACCCTGCCGGCGGTCTTCGACCAGGACGACGAGGAGGGCCTGGTCGTCGTCCTGGACCCGGAACCGCCGGCGGCCCACGCCGAACTGGTGGCCCGCGCGGTGCAGCTCTGCCCCTCCGGCGCGATCAGTGTGGCCGGCGACTGACGCCCGCTCAGGCCGGAAGCCCCAGGGCCGCACGGACCAGCTCCAGCGCCGACTGCGGGCTGAGGCCGAGCGCGGTGGCCTGCTCCGCGTACCGCTGGGCGGCCTGCTGGGCCGCGGCCGGGGTCCGGGCGGCCCGGGCCGTGACCAGCGTGCCGGCCCGGCCCCGGGTCTCGACCAGCCCGGCCTGCTCCAGCTCCCGGTAGGAACGGGCCACGGTGTTCGCGGCCAGACCCAGCTCGGCGGCGAGCTGCCGCACCGGCGGCAGCTTCGCGCCGGCCGCGAGCACCCCCGCCGGCGGCCAGCTCGGCGATGCGCAACCGCACCTGCTCGTACGGCGGCACCGCCGAGTCCGCGTCGATCACGATGTCCATGCGGGCCCCCGGGGTCGGCTCAGAGCAGCCGCGGCGGGGTGTTGCCGGCCGCGACGATGGCCCGGCGCATCGGCACCATCGCCAGCAGGATGCCACCGACGATGAAGAACACCACCAGCGACACGATGCCGATGCGGTAGCTGTTGGTCAACTGGAACACCAGCCCGAACGCCAGCGGCCCCAGCCAGCTCGTGCCCTTGTCGCTGATCTCGTAGAAGCCGTAGTACTCGCCCTCCCGGCCGTCCGGGATGAGCTGGCTGAACAGCGACCGGCTCAGCGCCTGGCTGCCGCCCATCACCAGGCCGATCCCGACACCCAGCAGCATGAACGGCAGCGGCTCACCCTCCGGCAGCCAGAACGCGGCCAGGACCACCCCCAACCACCCGGCCAGGGCGATCAGCACCGTCTTGCGGGCGCCGATCCGCGCCGCCACCGCGCCCAGCAGCAGCGCCCCGCCGAAGGCCAGGAACTGCACGATCAGGATCGTCACGATCAGCGCGCTCTGCTCCAGCTTCAGCTCCTCGGTGCCGAACTGGCTGGCCAGGGAGATGACCGTCTGGATGCCGTCGTTGTAGACCAGGAAGGCGACCAGGAAGAACAGGCTCAACGGGTACGCCCGCAGGCTGCGGATCGTCTGAGCGAGCTGCCGGAACCCGTCGGTGAGCACGTTGCCGCGCACCGCACCCGCCTCGGCACCGGGGTGCTCCCGCAGCCAGCGCAGCGGCACCAGGGTGAACACCCCCCACCACACCCCGGCCGACACGATGCACCAGCGGGCCAGATCCAGGGTGCGCTGATCGTCGCCGTCGACGGTCAGCCAGGTGACCACGACCAGGTTGAGCAGCAGCAGCACCCCGCCGCCGAGATAACCCAGCGCCCAGCCGCGGCTGGAGATCTTGTCGCGTTCGTCGGGCCCGGCCAGCCGCGGCAGGAACGAGTTGTAGACGACCACCGACGCCCCGAAGGCGATGTTGGCGACGATGAACAGCAGCCCGCCCAGCAGATACCGTTCCCCGGTCACGAACGCCATCGCGATCGTGGCCCCCGCGCCGATGAACGCAGCCGCGGCCAGCAGCGGCTTCTTGCGCTCCGCCCGGTCGGCGATCGCGCCCATCACCGGCAGCACGAAGACGGTCAGCAGCACCGACAACGACACCAGGTACGGAAAATACGAACCGGCCGCGACGGTGATGCCCAGCGGATGCACCCGGCCGTCGCACTCGTCGGCGCCGAGCGCGCAGCCGGCGGCCTGCTCGGTGATGCTGGTCAGGAACGGCCCGAGGAAGACCGTGATGACAGTGGTGGAGAAGGCCGAGTTGGCCCAGTCGTAGAAGTACCAGCCGGTACGTTCACGCCGGCTGCTCACCGGTGCGGTGGTGGCGGTCATCAGGGTGGCTCCAGGTCGCGGGGGATGGCGCGCTGATGATGCCATCTCAGGGTCATCCCCGGGTACAACTACGCCGCTGGGAGACTCCTTTTCCGCGCCGGAAATCCTACGGTCGCCGGATGAGAGAGTTGCGGTGGCCGCTGATCGTCCTGCTCGCACTGTCCGGGCTGATCCGCCCGGTGCTCAGCGTCGCCGGTGTCTACGACGACCTGGGCGCCTTCGGGCACCCGTGGGCGCCGCTGCTGGTGACCCTGCTACTGGCGGCCGGGTGGGTCACGGTGGCGGTGCTGGCCCGGGTCCGCCGGCCGGTGCTGACGCTGACACTCGCCGGGCTCGGCTACGGCCTCGCGGCGATCACGCTGAACCTGGTGCTGCACCTGTTCCTGGAATCAGCCGAGTGGATCCCGGCGCCCGGCTATGTGGCGATCACCGGCTGGAACGCGTTGCAGGGCGCCGTGCTGGGCGCGGTCGCCCTCGGCCTGCAACGGCTCCGCCGGTGAGCCCGGCCCCGCGCGGCTCAGCTCTCCGGGTTCCACCACTTGGCGAGGGCGCTGGTGGCCGGGTCGTCGGAATCGGCCAGCGCAGCCCACGGGTCGACACCGGGCGGCAGATCCTCCGCGGCGTAGGCGGCGAGGTCCTGCGCCGCCACGGGTTCCGCGGCCGGCTCGGCCAGCGCCGCGTGGTCCAGACCCGAGTGATACAGCCCGAGACTGCCGGTGTCGATCCACGGGAAGCCGTCGACCGGTTCCGGCAGCGGCCCGACGTCGACGGCCGGCGGAAACAAGCTGACCTGCTCGAAATCGGTGGCCGCGTCGGGGTCGGCGCCGACCGGGCCCATGGCGTGCCCGTCGGTCACGTCCACGACACCCGGATCGGCCGCGTCGTCGTCGTGACCGGTGCCCGGCTCGTGGTCGTCCCAGCCGGCGGCGTCCGGCGACTCGTCGAGGCCGTGCCCGCCGTCCAGGTCGTCGTGCCCGCCGTCGAGGTCGTGCACGGCGAAGCTCTGCGAGTCCCCGTCGTCATGGCCGAAGACGTCGTCGTGGAACGGGCTGTCGGCCTCGGCCGCCGGCGCGCCGTAGTGATCGCCGTGATCGCCGTGGTCGCCGTGATCGTGGTGGTCATCGGGGCCGTCCGGATCGGAGAAGTCCGGCCAGCCGTGCTCGTCGCTCATGGGGCCATCTCCGCTGGCGTTACGGCGCCGGCCGGAGCCGGAGCCTGAGTTGATGAGGGTCTGGCCCGCCTGGTCATGCCGTCTCCTGAGGGTCGGCGGCGGGCGCGGGCGTCAGGGAACGCGCCCGCGTGAGCATCTCGTCGGCCTGCCTGAGCTGCGCACGGACGGCGGAAAGCTCCGCGGTCGCCTGGGTGCGCCGCTTGGCCCGCCCGGCGGCGTCGGTGGCCGCGGCGGCGTCGATGTCGGCGATGTGCGCGTCGAGCTCCCGCAGCCGCCGCTCGACCGCGTCGTCGACGGCGACGCTGAGCGCGTACTGCAGGTCGGTGAACCGGTAGGAGATCTCGTCGGAGAGCGCCGCCCGGGCCTCGCCGAGCACGTCACGCAGCCAGGCCCGGGCCTGCTGCCGGTCACTCTGCACCCGCCGGCGGTACAACACGTAGCCACCCGCGGCCAGCCCCAGCCCGAGCCCGGCGACCGGGACGAGCAGCCCACCGGCGACGGCGCCGCCGACCCCGAGCAGCGACGCGCCGAACATCGCACCCCGGCCGGCCATGAAGGCGATCCCACCGGCGGACAACGCGACCAGCAGGTTGTCGCCGGCACCGTCGCGCGGCGGGCTGCCCGCCAGCGCGTGCCGCAGCGTCGCGTTGAGCCGGTCGAGCACCCCGGCGAGCTCCTCGGCGTCGAAGACCTGCGCCAGGATCCGCTCACCGACCTGCCGGAAGGTCGCCTGCAGATCGTCGGAGAGCCGCACCGCCACCGCCTGCAACTCGGTGTCGAGCTGATCGGGCAGGGCGTCCAGCGCGGCGCCGCGGGCGGTGTCGATCCGGGCGCCGAAATCCTGCTGCACACCCGTGATCCGGGTGCGCAGCAGGCCCACGACCTCGACCCGGGCCCGCTGCGTCTCGGTGCTCAGCAGCAGTGTCCACTGTCGCGACTCGGTGCGCTTGCGGGCCGCCAGCGCGGAACGCTCGGCGCGGACCCGGGCCACCTGCGCCGGATCGGCCTCGCTGGCCTGCACCCGGGCGGCGGCCGCGGCCTCCAGCCGGGCCAGCTCCCCGCGCGCGGCCCGCAACACGTTGGCCAGCTGCAGCTGGTGCCCGCGCCCGGCCAGCTCCACCAGGGCATGCTGCAGCTCGGCGACCCGCGAGGCGTCCACCAGCGCGGCCTGCTCCCCGGCGGGCAGCGTGCGGGCCAGCTCGGCCAGGCGGGCGGAGACCGGAAACCACGGGGCGTCGGCGAAACGCGGCGCATGGACGCGCAGCAGGGCCCGGTTGTCGTCGACGATGCGCCGCCACCCCGGGTAGGCGTCCACCTTGGTCAGAGCGAAGACGACGGCGTCGACCCGGGCGCTGGCGGCGACCAGAAAGTCCAGCTCGGGCCGCGACAGCGGCGCGGAGGCGTCCGCGACGAACAGCAGCGCGGTCGCCCGCTCGACGGCGGCCAGCGCGACGGTGGTGTGCGCCGGGTCGAGACCGCCGACGCCGGGAGTGTCCAGCAGGCTGACGTACTGCAGCAGCGGGGCCGGATGGGTGACCTCGATCCGGCGCGGGGCGCGGCCACCGCCGGGCGCCTCCCGGCCGGTGGCCCACACGGCAAGCTGCGCCGGGTCGATGTCGACCGGCTCGGCCACGCCGGGCACGTAGGCGGCGGCCGCCGCCGGGCCGGGAGAGAAATGCAGGTAGGTGGCGGTCGCGACGGCGGCGTCCACCGGCGACAGATCGGGCACGCCCAGCAGGGCGTTCAGCAGGGAGCTCTTGCCGCGCTTGGTCTCACCGACGAGCACGACGGACGGGCGGGTGAGCTGGACCCGGCGCAGGTCGGCCAGCTCGGCGCCGGCGTCGGCGTCACCGGCCCGCACGGCGGCCAGCACATCCCGCACGGCGATGTCGAGATCCTTGGCGAGGCTCACCCCGACCACCCCCGCCCGGCCTGCGTCGGCCCGGCCTGGGTCGGGGTGTGCGCGACCTGGGTCGGGTCGGCCTGCTCGTCGCTCACGCTGTCGCGGATGGCCTGGGCCAGCAGGTGGAAGCCGCGGTGGGCGACCTGCGCCACCCGCGACTGCGCCGGTCCCGCGCCGGCGACCGCGTACACCCGCCACCGGTTCGCGGCCTCGACCGCCGCCGCGGCCAGCTCCGGGCCGCCGGCCTGCGGCAGGCGCAGGATCCAGCGGGCGTCGTCGGAGGTCGCCAGGCGGGTCAGCTCCTGCTCCCAGGCCACCGGCAGCGCCACCACGCCGGTCGTGACGCGCTGGGCGACCTCCAGCAGGCGCAGCCGGTGGTAGGCGGGCTCGCGCAGCAGCCGTTCGATGGCGTTGCGCAGGGCCTCGCGGTCGCGGCGGTCGCTGGTGTGCCCGGCGACGCGTTCCAGCCTCGACAGGGCCCAGCCGGCCTTGATCGCGTCGGCACGCCAGCGCAGCGTCTGCTCCAGGGTGTCGCGCAGTCGCGGGAAGCCGGAGGCGCGGACCAGCCGGCGGACCAGCTCGCCCGTGCCCAGCCGAGGGTCGGCGGCCAGCTCCGCCAGGGCGAAACCGATGCCGTACAGGTCGAGCAGGGCGAGCAGCCGGTCGCGGCGCAGCGCGCTGACCGGGGCCGGCCGGCTGCGGAACAGGTCGACCGAGGCCAGCAGCACCCGCAGCTCGGCGGCCGGAAGCCTGGACAGCTCCCGCAGAGCGGCGCAGTCGGCGGCGGTGAGCCGGCCGGCCTCGCCGGTCTCGGCCAGCAGCCCGACCACGGGCACGACCTCGGACACCGTACGGGCCAGCAGCAGCGCCTGCTGCTCGGCGAGGGGACCAGCGACCGGCCACGGGTCCCCGGCCCCGCCGACCAGGGTGTCGACCTTGCCGAACACTCCCAGCGCGTTGATCGGGCTGCTCGCCAGCCGCGCCGAAGCCGCCCGGAACGCCTCCAGGGCCTGCACGTCGTCGGCGCGGACCGCCTGGGTGAACACGTAGACGACCGCTTCGGCCGCGGCGACCTCCGATGCGGAGTCGGCGTCGATGTCCGCGTCGAACGGCGCCGTGCTCTCGCCGAGCTCCGCCGCCGCGCGGGCGCTGACCCGGGTGTCGGTCGACGCCAGCCCCGGAGTGTCGACGACGGTCAGGTCGCGCAGTTTGTCGCTGGTCAGGCTGACGTCCACGTGCGCGATCCGGTCGGCGGGCACGCCGAGACGCTGCGGAATCATGCCGTCGTCGCCCAGCGGCAGGCTCGTGCGGGTGCCGTCGCGCAGCACCACATCGACGCGGTCGGCGGCGCCGTAGCGGAAGCGGGTGACCACCCGGGTGCACTCCCCGACGGCCGTCGGGGCGACCCGGCGGCCGATCAGTGCATTAACGAGTGTCGACTTTCCGGCTTTCAGCCGCCCGGCGATAGCGACGCGTAACGGCTCGGACAGCCGCTCACGGATGTGAATCGCCTGGCCACCGGCTTCCGGGCCGACCTGAGCGACGATTTCGTCACAGAGCGTCGCCACGCGGGCGGAGAGTGGTCCGACGGTCATGACTCGTCAGCCGAGCGCACTGTCAGGGAGAATGTACCGACCGCGGCCGACGTCGGAGACACAGTCGCCACCCTTCCCGTTTCGCGGGCAGGGCGGAACGCCTGCCGCACCACAGACTACGGAAGCGCGGGGCGGTACAGATCCCGTGTTCGTGCCACCCGGGCACGGACGACGGGCACGCGGGGAACGGGGGATGCGGGTGGCACAGCAGGACCTGGCCGGGCTAGCCGCCGCGCACCTGCACCGACCCGGCCTCGTCGTGCTCACCGGCGCGCCCGGGGCCGGCCGGTCCACGCTGCTGCGCCGGGTGGCCGCCGTCGCGCCCGGCTCGGTGCATGCCGGTGGCGGCCTGGCGATGCTCTCCGCCGTACCCGCGCTGGCCCTGTCCCGGGCCCTGAAGGCCCGGCTGCCCGCCCACGACGTGCCGCTGCTGGCCGAGGCCGTGCGCTCGCGGGTCCGCGGCGGGCTGCTCGTCCTGGACGACCTGCAGTACGCCGACCCGGCGACCCTGGCCGCGCTGCCGCACCTGGCCGCCCACGTCCGGGTCGTGGTCGCGCTGCGCACCCCGCACCGGCTGCCCGGCGAGACGGTCGCCGCGCTGCGGGAGGCGGCCACGGCCTGGCTGGACCTGCCGCCGCTGACCCCGCAGCTCGCGATGGAGCTGGCCCGGCGCGCGGGCGGGCAGCTCAGCGACGCCGCGCTGACCGCGGTCGTGGAGCGGGCCGGCGGCAACCCCCTCGCGATCACCGCGCTGGCCCGGCAGTCGGGCGCGGGCCGCGGCACCCCGGAGACGGACATCGACCAGGTCGCGTACGCGATCGCCGCCGCCCTGGCCGACCTGCCCCGCGCGGCCCGCACCGCACTGGCCGCGCTGGGCCTGCTCGGCCGGCCCGCACCGGCCGCGCTGCTCGGGCCGGGCGCCGACGACCTGCGCGCCGCCGGCCTGGTCAGCGAGGACCCGGCCGGGCTGGTGCCGGTCTCGGCATACTTCGCCGAGACCGCGGCCGGGCTGCTCGACCCGGCGGCCCGCGCCGACCTGCACCGGGCCCTGGCCGAGCTGACCCCCGACGCGGAGGCGGCCCGGCACCTGGAAGCGGCCGGTGACAACCCGGGCGCGTACCGGCGGGCGTTGACCGCCGCCGACCGCCTCGCCGGCGGTGACCGCGCCG
>Ga0307516_10009712_pt1 | contig 10685 bp, 6 predicted proteins | sample 19_EM_MG_FD_203310 | JGI IMG/M metagenome (GOLD analysis project Ga0307516, IMG submission 203310) | Populus trichocarpa ectomycorrhiza microbial communities from riparian zone in the Pacific Northwest, United States - 19_EM | ecosystem: Host-associated > Plants > Roots > Unclassified | place...
ACTAACAATAAAGTGTGTGAGAACAAGAAGAAACAATGAGCAGAAGAAGAGAGAAAAAACGTGAGGAGAGAAAGATGGAGAGGGGCTGCCAAGGGTAGCAGCCCAAGATGTTTAACGCGCCTCAATTTTTTTCCCTGGAGATTGATCATACTGCTCAGAAAACCAAAGATATATATATATAATCTAAGCAACTTGTGTTATACGTACAATGTTCTGGTGCCTCTTGATTCTAGGTCTTTCACCTTTTCTTTTCTTTTTTTGTTCAAACCTTACTATCTATTTCCGCCATAGATTTTCTCTAGTTGTTGTTCCCTTCATCTTCCGATAAGATTAACGTTAATCTATAGAATAATTTTATGGTTATATGAAGAAAGAAATAATCGGAGTTCAAAATATATAGCTGATCGAGTGAAGCGCGTGGTTACATGGGTAGATGTGTACAGTGAACTTTGAAATTCTGTAACCAAGAAAAAAAGTTGAAATTCGTTTTTTTTTTTTCTTTTTTTGTTGAAAGTTGAAATTCGTTTATTAGCTTGAGCTGACTAAGCCATCGTGCAGTGGCTATACTTGATAGGTAGCTCAATCTAACTTGAAGTCAATTCTCATCATGACAGTAATCTCATTCTCGCTTGCTCCTTTTGCTGTCTGCACACCCCTCTCATCACTCATTCTCCACCGTCTGATCATACCCTCACCTAAAAACAAATTAAAGCCCCCTTTCCTGACATGTAACTGTACGAACCACCCCATCAGCGCTCTATCTTCCATATATCCTGTTATTTCCATTAATCTCGAGTGGCAGTAGTAATCCAGACCGTACTACCATGTTTTCTCTTACGGGTTTCCACTGCGCCGATGACTTTCAACTCCGTCGACATGTTAACCCCGTCCCTTCTCAGTCACTACAACAGCAATCCCTTGACTTCTCTGCCTCCTCCGGCATCAAACTTCACCAACTACTTGAACGAAGATGGCAATTACTATTAACACCCCTCCAGCCTTGAAACATGTTGGTTTTGGCAACTGCTGTAGCTCACCTCAACTCAGTGCACCCCACGAGTCAACTAAACCTTAAGGTTGCTTCTCTCCTGTTCCGCAACCAGTCGAGTCAACTCATCCGTATGAATTTCTTTCCTCGGTCCTGGACCAGTTGTTAAGGCTTGAGATTGAAGAGAGAATTAGAAGAAGAAAAGAAATTGAGGGAGAAGTAAAAAGAACTTAAAGGAAAGGAAATATTCATTCCATAACAACTCGAGCACAACAAATTTAGAATGAGTTTGTTTACGAGTTCAAAAAATATTTTTTTAAAATAAATTTGTTAAAAATAATATTATTAATTTTAATATATTTTTAAATAAAAATTAAATTTTAAAAAACATATATATATATATATATATATATATGAGTAAAATGTATAATAACTATCTTTGGCTGGTTTTCTAGAAATTAATTTTTAAATTTTTCTGTTTGTTATTAGAAAAGTTAGTCAATAAAAAATATTTTTCAGTCAAAGAAAAATTTGGTTTAATTTCTAGAAAAAATGTTTTTCTTTTATTTTGGACGGAAAACACTTTCTAGAAGTTGTGAAAAATTTAAAAATATCATATTATTTGCTGATTATATCAAATTTGATTCTCAAACTTTTGATTGATATATATTTTGTTTGAATTTTTTTTCAATTTCATCCCTTAAAATTTAATTTAATTTGATTTTTATATTAATTTTGCTCCTTATTTTTATGATTTTTATTTTCTTTTCTCTGTCATTTTTTTATTTAAAATTTTTTATCTACCAAATTTAGTCCTTATTTTTTTATTATTACTTATTTTATTTGAAATAATTTATGAAATTGTAATTATTATTATTATTTTAATTTCATCATCTTTTAATTTTTTTTACTTGTTAGATTTAATCTTTTGATTATTATTTATTTTATTTTAAATAATTTATGAAATTAGATTTTTTTTCAATTTCATTCTCATTTAATTTATTATTCACTTTTTAAAAAAATTATTTTCCAGCAAACAGATGGAAAATATATTCCATGTTCTTATCTTTTTAGATGTCATGTCAATCGATTTTATTATTTTTCTTAAAATATTTTCATTTCATTTTATTTTAAATTTTTTAATTTTATCCCTTTCAAAGTTTGGAGTACATGTCACAGGTGACAGTACTAACAAAGTCACCCTCACAGTATTAACAAAGTCACCGGTTAAGTAAATATTAAAATTAAAATTTAATCCAAGTTTTGAATTATAAAATTGAATTTAACAGGTTAATCTATTAACACGAGCTTCCATGGTATCGAGATTGAATTTCAAAGAAAAAAAAAGCTCTGAATTTTAGTGCGTGTGGTAGGCCAACAGCGTAAGATTTTGCTTCGACATAGAGAACTCGTAGCGATTTGCAACCAATACTGATATTTTTACTTTGTTTAGAAATCTAGCATGCAGCAAGACAAAGACTGAGCGTGCCTTACGCTGCGGGTTTCTTGGTGGTTAAGCCGGGTGAAGATGCAAAGACCTCATCTAATGATAACAAATTATCTTTGCCACGTCAAACGCTTGTCTAAAGAAACGCGCCACGACAAGTGTTTTCCAGCTGTCAAGGATTTTTGCCTTCTTTTGTCAAGAGGGACACTCGGAGGTATTATGATGTCCTACTGACTTACATTTTTATAAATATTTCTTCAATCAATTTTAAAATAAAAATGTAACAAAGAAAAAAAAACAAAGTTACTCGTAATGTTTTTTTTTATTATTTAATTTTTTTTTTTATTTTCAATTTAATTTTTTTATATTCAATTGATTTTGAATTGTATTTGAAATTTTATGTATTTAATAAAATAAAATAAAATTTTATTAATTCAAACTAATTAAAATTTAAATTCAATTCGTAGCCGTATACACTTCCTAGCCATGCACCATCAGTAAAAAAATAGATTAAAAAAAAAAAGTTTCACTTGCTGAATGAAACAGGAACGTGGCCGGAATAAAAAAAGAGACTCCTTTTGTGTCCATGTATAGTGTAAGAATTCTTTTTCCAAGTCTGTCTAGTAGTTTACCAGAATCAATAAAAAAATTAAAAATAATTATTATAATAATTTTAAAACTTAAGTCGTGTTTTACCTTGGTCAACATTAGGATTACGGGTTAGAGATTCAACCTAGATTGATCTAATTTTATTTTAAAAAAATCAAAGTAATTTTGCTTTGACCAGAAAAATTTTTGAAAAAAATATCAATAGGATTTTTACTTGGATTTTTTTGTTAGGTCAAGTCGGATCAATCATTTATCTCTTGTGTTTTCTTAAAACTTCACAGGTCAAGACCTTAGGTTAATTTATCAGGTCAATCCAGATTTCATAACTAGGATGAAATAGATGATAATAGATATCAAGGGTAAAATAGATTTTATTATGTTTTTAAATGTTTTGAAATACTAATATAAAAAATAAAAAAATATTATTTTGATATATTTAGTAAATAAAAAACATATTAAAAACATATATTTACTAATTAGTAGTATAGTGTATTACTTATAATTAGTTACCTAATTGTGTGGGCAGGATCATATTGGCTGCTGGGCTATCCATGCTAGCGATTGGCACTTTGTCGAACAACAAGTCAAGATCCTCTTGTGGTTTCACACACCATCAATTCTTTTCTATTGGAGGCATTTTGTGCTTTGCCCATGGACTGTTTTGTGTTGCGTAATGTGTATTACGTCTCTGCCACTGCTGCTTTTAGTGAAGAAAAGCATGGAGGTCATGCTTAGGTACTCTTTTCTTTTTCATGGCACAAGGATTTTGTTAATTTGTAAGCTGTAAAATTCTAACCTCGATGTGACAAGCAATATTGTCCTTCAGAGCAATTGTGTCATGAGCTGAACTAATTATCTTGCTAATCCTTTTGTTATAATTATTGATCAAATTTAGAATATAATTGAGTACATCATATAACCTCGATGTGACAATCTGTGTTGCTGTCTATGAAAGATGGGACCAAGTTATCTTCCTCAAAAAAAATTATTGATAAAAGAAAAACTATGGGTCTTGACATGCCTTTATTCAATATAATAGCTTAGGTTTTTAAGCGTGGCATTAAGTTATTTTTCTTAATAATTAGCCTTTGGGTTCTTCTTGACATGGAAGCGGTGTGCTGCACTCTTACTATTATTCCATATATATGGGCTCCTTATGCTTGTCGTTTTCAGGTCTTGTAATGTTATACCATATGTCATTTACATGAAATATTGGGAGTTTATCCAGCTTCCTTTGTTCATGTGTCTCCAGGCTCTCTCTGTCTACTGGTTTACATGCTCCCTGGTTAATATTTTACAATCTTTCATGGTTCTTTGAAGTCCTCTTGTCCTCCTGTGCGCCTACCTCCAGGTGTTTTGCATGTATTCATATTCTTATCATATATATATATATATATATATATATATATATATATATATATATCATGTTGTGTTTCGTTAATAAAATTATTGTTTTATTTTTGTATCTTCATTCATTATTTGTTTTTTTTTTTTGCTACTTGCACAGTGAGTCATGTTTGGAGAGAGGCAAATAAAATAGCAGATTTGGGAAGTGAAAGAGGTTAGAATTCATGGTTGCCTCCTTGCATGGTGATCAGTTAATTTCTCACGTTAGTTATGTAGTCTGATTTCACCTGATTGTCCTGTCATTGGCTCCAGTTCCGAAACCCCTTTTTTGTTTTTGACAATAAGGTACATTCTAGCATTATAGATCCCAATTAGGACAATCCTCTTTGTGCCCTCTCTGATATTTTGATCACTTAATGATTGAGCCAGGGAGCTGTGGATGTTCTATTTCAGGCCTCCCCTCGGACAGCATACATGATTTGGAAACCCGTTTTTTTTTTCCTACCCCTAATATCCATTGTTCTCACTTTGCCTAGACCAGTAACCCACCCGTAGGATTCAGGATTCCAAACCCTAGCTAGACCAGTAACCAACCCCACAACAATTGAGTGCCATTCATGCACCAACGTAAAGGCTAACAACGACCGTTCCTTTTTCAGGACCTGTTTGGCTGGCTAGCCTTGTAATGCAACAAATTGATTTTATCCAATAAGACCATTCGTGGCCGCCCCCAGCTTGTGTGCACATCCAATAAGACCATTCGTGGCCGCCCCCAGCTTGTGTGCACATCCAATAAGCCAATATTCGTGTCCCCCAGCTTGTGATCGAAGGTGGGTATTTCTTCCAAAAAGTCACGGCATATGTGGGTAATCGGCAGAGTAATTAGTCACCTAACACCTATAAAAACAATTCCTTTAGTTTAGAAAATGTTTTATATAAATGATGAGAGATACACAGGTCATCCTCAATATTCTTGAAAATATTTTATATAAATGATGAGAGATACACAGTCATCCTCAATATTCTTGAAAATATCTCCATGGTTCACCAGTCTGGAATTCTTCTTCCTTTTTTCTTTGAAAAAGATAGGCATATAACACTCTTCCGATTCCCAAAAAAAGACGCCGATCAAACCATTCCCCTAAATACCTTCTTTCCCGTGACAAGTAATATTCTCATCCAAAGAATTCCATTCGTGGGTGCTTCAGAGGCGCATTCAAGGGAATCGGGACAGGCACAGGCAAGTATATATTTGCTATTGGAGAAGGAGAGTGAGAAGGGCCACTCTCTGCCTTCCAAGATGAATAAATTGTAGTCAAACAATTCAGCCGTGCTTGAAGGTCTTTTGGCTGATGTAACACTACCAGAAAAATTTCATCGGTAAAACATTCTGTCGGTAAAACTATTAAATTTTATAGTGTAAATATTAAAATTAAAATTTAATTCAAGTTTTGAATTATAAAATTGAATTTAACAGGTTAATCTATTAACATGAGCTTCCATGGTATCGAGATTGAATTTCAAAGAAAAAAAAGGTCTGAATTTTAGTGCGTGTGGTAGGCAAATAGCGTAAGATTTTGCTTTGACATAGAGAACTCGTAGCGATTTGCAACCAATACTGATATTTTTACTAAATACCTTCTTTCCCGTGACAAGTAATATTCTCATCCATAGAATTCCATTCGTGGGTGCTTTAGAGGCGCATTCAAGGGAATCGGGACAGACACAGGCAAGTATATATTTGCTATTGGAGAAGGAGAGTGAGAAGGGCCACTCTCTGCCTTCCAAGATGAATAAATTGTAGTCAAACAATTCAGCCGTGCTGGAAGGTCTTTTGGCTGATGTAAATATTAAAATTAAAATTTAATCCAAGTTTTGAATTATAAAATTGAATTTAACAGGTTAATCTATTAACACGAGCTTCCATGGTATCGAGATGAATTTCAAAGAAAAAAAAGTCTGAATTTTAGTGCGTGTGGTAGGCAAATAGCGTAAGATTTTGCTTTGACATAGAGAACTCGTAGCGATTTGCAACAAATACTGATATTTTTACTTTGTTTAGAAATCTAGCATGCAGCAAGACAAAGACTGAGCTGCGGGTTTCTTGGTGGTTAAGCCGGGTGAAGATGCAATTCATACAGGTAGTGGCAAGACCTTATCTAAAGCAACAAATATTGATACGCGCCACGGCAAGAGTTTTCCAGCTGTCAAGGATTTATGCCTTCTTTCGTCAAAAGTGAGGCTCGGAGGTTATTAACCACTTATGATGTCCTACTGACTTACATTTTTATAAATATTTCTTCAATCAATTTTAAAATAAAAATGTAACAAAGAAAAAAAAACAAAGTCACTGCTCCAACCTTCCTAATAGATTTAGTCGGCGTGTCAACATCGATGATAAAAGCACCAAAAGACCACGAGGAATCATTTTCTGCCGTGGTTGCGGACGAATTATGATGTGATGGTAAGGTGAAGCCAAGACTGAAGCCTCCACCGTGTCACCAATAATACGCTTCCGATGGCAAGATTGATATTCTCCAGTATATTGAACTGAATGCCAGGATTCGGTAATGAAAAAAACAACGACGTCCTCTAGATATACAAAAGTACCGAAAAAGTCCTCTTATTTAATTACTTACAAAATAAAGATAGGGGTTATATATAGACAAGGCGGGCAGAGTGGAGGCAACCTTCCTAATAGATTTAGCCTACCATGGAGTTTGAGCTTATGAATAAACAACTGACCACCACAGACATAGAGTCTTGTCTGGCTTATACAACGGCTAATCTCTGGGCTTTTCAAATGGTGCAAGGAGAAAACGCTATCAGTTTTAATGCAAGAGATCCTACTGGAAAAGTGTGGGAATTCAAGCTTTGTACAAGAAACCATGGTCGTTACAAGAAACCTGTCATCAGAGGAGACTGGTTGGACTACGTTCGTGAGAAGGGACTTACAGTCAATGATTCTATCATCTTAACAATGGTAGCAGATGCAGAAAATGGAGTCAGCTATAACATTAGAGTTGAGCCGAATACGGAACTGGTTATATAGCCTTTTCAGTTCATCTACGTGTAAGTTTCAGCTATTGAATTTCGGATAAAAATAAATAATATTTACTCTTATTGTTACACTACATAATGCTTGCTTTGTTCTTTAACTTGCTCTTTTTTTTTAAAAAAAAAACAATTTCTAGATCCTGTCATGACTTTGTTCAATATGATGGCTTAGATTTTTAAGCGTGGCATCAAGTTATCTTCCTCAATAATTAGCCTCTGGGTTCTTCTTGGCACGGAAGCGGTGTGCTGCGTTCTTGCTATTATTCCATATATATATATATATATGGGCTCTTTATGCTTGTCGTTTTGAGGTCTTGTGCTTTTATACTACATGTTATTTACATGGAATGTTGGAAGTTCATCCAGCTTCCTTTGTTCATGTGACTCTAGGCTCTTTGTCTACTAGTTTACATGCTCTCTGTTTATTATTTTGCAATCTTTCATGGTTATTTGATGTCTGTAAATTTTTTTGTCCATATATATATATATTAGGAAACTTGCTTGTTAATGTTGTGTTTCGCTAATAAAATTGCTGTTTTTTTTCTGTATTTTCATTCATTCTTTGTTTTTTTTTTTTTTTGCAACTTGCACTCTTAGTCATGTTTGGAATTTATGAATTTATGGATGCCTCTCCTTGTATGGTCTTGTATGGTGGGTTAATTTTCCACATTAGCTATACTTGACTTTACCCCCTCATATCATAACATATGACGTTGACATCTGCAAGTTCTTAATGAGACATCTGTTTACAAATCACATAATCAGCACAATACTACACTCAAAAAAAGGAGTTTTGATTCATTTTTATAATTTTATAATTAATATCTTAAGTGGGTTGTTATAATTTACCTCTAGTTGCAGTGGTCTAATTAACTGCCCGAGATTAATCAATTTGTTGTATTTCTAAAAGCCTGTTGGATTGAAAATGATCACAGATGTCCTTGCTGCCTTCCTTTTCATTTGACTATTTGAATCTCTCTTTCCATCCCTTTTGGCTTTGCAGTCTCTTTCCAAGAAAAACTGTGGCTTGAAGGTATTGGAAGTATATATTTAATTATGGCTCTAAAAAATAAAATTTCACATTCTAACACACTCATTCCAGCTTAACTAAGATTCTTGATTCGAGGCTTGAGAATATTGCAGTTATGTTAAATATTTGATAGAGAAAACTTTGTTATTATTGTGGTCTTACCCGGCTCGAATCTTGATTAATTAAAATTCTGTGTGGTTATTGGATATCGAATAATTTAAAAATAATAATAAAAAATCTAGTTTCAGGGGCCACCATCTATCGGTGGCAAGGGTTGCTAATTGGCAATCCGTTGTGCCGCTTCTGTGATTATTTTTTTCAGATTTAAGCAGGGTTATTTTTTAATCAAAACTAAAGCTTAATAATTTTATGGTTATATGTGACCCCATCCTCATTTGTTAATTATATGGGCTAGCTACTTATGCTTGCCCTTTAATTTGAGGTATTGTGCTGTCACGTGTGATTTGTCAACGAGGAGGCCATATGTATATATATGATCATACAATACCAGAAACTTTGCTTGTTGATGCTGTGTTTTGTTGATAAGTTTGCTGTTTTAGTTTTGTATCTTGATTCCGTTATCTTGGTGGATCATAATTTAGCAATCTTGGTTTTTTATTTTGAGGTTTGCTGGGACTGTTTTGTCACCTTTGACTAACAATAAAGTGTGTGAGAACAAGAAGAAACAATGAGCAGAAGAAGAGAGAAAAAACGTGAGGAGAGAAAGATGGAGAGGGGCTGCCAAGGGTAGCAGCCCAAGATGTTTAACGCGCCTCAATTGTTTTCCCTGGAGAGATTGATCATACTGTTCAGAAAACCAAAGATATATATATATATATAATCTAAGCAACTTGTGTTATACGTACAACTTGTGTTATATAACAAATGCTAGTCCAAAAGGCTCAGAAAGGCTAGCTGAGTCGAAAGGAGTTCTGTTTGCAAGAAAAGCTAGATTGATGAAAATAGACCCAGTGGCCAGGAAAGCCTAACAAGACAACTCTTCTAGAGCCATAATATTGTTTGTACAGACTATTTTATTATAAGGTCATCCCAGTATCATCGTGGGGTTATGCAGGTAGTAACTATAATTTATGGTTTACAATTTTTCTCTTCCTATTCCTGTTGTATAATTTATTGACTTGAATTGCTTTAATGGCTTCTTTGATGGAATGTTGCTTGCGAACACTTGGACTTTCTTCTTTTTGTTTGTCTCCCTCCTTCCAAGAGCCATACTTGTCTAACTTCTTGCTCGTCATCACATCTTGGTCTCCTAGTAGCACTACCCATGAGATCATTGAAAGTTTTTTCTTGAATTTTTTTTAAAATAAAATATTAAAATGTACTTATCTTACCCCTTGCTCGTCATCACATCAAAGTTGTTATCCTAGTACTAGCACTCCTCATCAGATCATTGAAAGTTTTTTCTTGAATTTTTTTTTAAATAAAATATTCAAATGTTCCTATTCTTTTTCTAGTAAAAAAAAAATTAAATTTTATGAATGGTGACATAATGTAATTCGGTTAACTACTGCCCATGAGATAATAGAAAGTTTTTTCTTGAATTATTTTTTAAAATAAAATATTCAAATGTACTTTTCTTACCCTCGCTCGTCATCACATCAAAGTTGTTATCCTAGTACGTAGCACTGCCCATAAGATCATTGAAAGTTTTTTTGTTGAATTTTTTTAAAATAAAATATTCAAATGTTCCAATTATTTTTCTAATAAAAAAAATTTAAATTTTGTGAAGGGTGATATGATGTAATTCGGTTAACTTTACAGATTTAAAAACAATCTATATAACTTGTAAAAACATAATTTAATTAAAAAAATTTAAGATAATATTTTTTTAATACGAAGATAACAATCTATTGGATTGAATCGAGTCAATTCGAGTTGATAATCTCATAAAATACAAATTAAAATAAATTATGAAATTCAATTTTCAATCAATATTCCGATGTTAAAAGATATAATTGAAAAAAAAATCAATTAAAAAAAATCTAAAAAATAACATAAGTTAACCTTTAAAATCTGAGACCTAAGTCATAAAATTGAGATAATCTCGTGAAAAGTAAATAAAAAAAGTTATAAATTTTAATTCTTTAAAATAATTTTTTTAAAAAATAATGATTGAAAAAAAAGAAAGAAAGAAGCAAAGCTCTATTTTATAATCATAGAGTGCTTTGTCAGCACTTGTGTATCAA
>Ga0307516_10009713_pt1 | contig 10685 bp, 10 predicted proteins | sample 19_EM_MG_FD_203310 | JGI IMG/M metagenome (GOLD analysis project Ga0307516, IMG submission 203310) | Populus trichocarpa ectomycorrhiza microbial communities from riparian zone in the Pacific Northwest, United States - 19_EM | ecosystem: Host-associated > Plants > Roots > Unclassified | place...
AGCGTGAGGGAAACGCCCGGTTACATTTCGAACCCGGAAGCTAAGCCTTACAGCGCCGATGGTACTGCAGGGGGGACCCTGTGGGAGAGTAGGACGCCGCCGAACTCCTTTTAGAGCTCTGGCTCTTGGGCACACAAGCCCAAGGGCCAGAGCTTTTTTGCGTTGGGGTAAGGTCAGGGAGCATCGTTGGCACGTTTCCCACAGGAGGCCCCCGGGTGGAGGTCCAGGAGACCCGCGTACAGACGGACCGGGTCCTCACCATCCCCAACATCCTCAGCATGGCGCGTCTCGCCGGCGTGCCGCTCTTCCTGTGGCTGATTCTCAGGCCTGAGTTCGGTGGTCCCGAGAGTGACGGCTGGGCGCTCCTGGTGCTGGCTCTGAGCGGCGTGAGCGACTACCTGGACGGCAAGTTGGCCCGGCGATGGAACCAGATCAGCAGCCTCGGCCGGCTCCTCGACCCCGCGGCCGACCGGCTCTACATTCTCTCGACTCTGGTCGGTCTCACCTGGCGCGAGATTCTGCCCATTTGGTTGACCGCTGCACTTCTGGCGCGAGAGTTGGTGCTGTTGGTGATGGTGGGCATTCTCAGGCGTCACGGCTATCCGCCGCCGCAGGTGAACTTCCTGGGCAAGGCCGCCACCTTCAACCTGATGTACGCGTTCCCGCTGCTTCTGCTCAGTGACGGAAGCGGATGGCTTCCGTCACTCGCTGCTGTTTTCGGATGGGCGTTCGCCGGATGGGGTACAACGCTGTACTGGTGGGCAGGAGTCCTCTACGTGGTACAGGTCCGCCGTCTGGTTCGCGCGGACGCAATGGCCGACCGAACTCGCCCGTAGCCGTGGCTGTATCGGCCCGATGGCCCGCGGTGGAAAAGTGCGGGACAATCTGGTCGGGTGAAGTCGGCTAGACCGTCATCTCTTAGAGGAGGACGCTTCCGACATGAAGGCCGTCGTGATGGCCGGAGGCGAAGGCACGCGCCTTCGCCCTATGACCTCAAGCATGCCCAAGCCGCTCCTGCCGGTGGCCAACCGGCCGATCATGGAGCACGTTCTGCGGCTGCTCAAAAGGCATGGGCTCAACGAGACCGTCGTTACCGTCCAGTTCCTGGCCTCACTGGTCAAGAACTACTTCGGTGACGGTGAGGAGCTCGGTATGGAGCTCACCTATGCCAATGAGGAGAAGCCACTCGGTACCGCCGGAAGCGTCAAGAACGCCGAAGAGGCGTTGAAGGACGATGCTTTCCTCGTCATCTCCGGTGATGCCCTGACCGACTTCGATCTCACTGAGCTCGTCAATTTCCACAAGGAAAAGGGCGCGCTGGTCACCGTCTGTCTGACGCGTGTACCCAACCCTCTCGAATTCGGCATCACCATCGTCGACGAGGAGGGAAAAGTCGAGCGCTTCCTCGAGAAGCCGACCTGGGGACAGGTTTTCTCGGACACCGTGAACACCGGCATCTATGTGATGGAGCCCGAGGTCTTCGACTATGTCGAGCCCGATGTGCCCGTCGACTGGTCCGGCGATGTCTTCCCGCAGTTGATGAAGGAGGGCAAGCCGGTCTACGGCTACATCGCGGAGGGCTACTGGGAGGACGTCGGTACTCACGAGAGCTACGTGAAGGCCCAGGCTGACGTCCTGGAGGGCAAGGTCGACGTCGAGCTCGACGGCTTCGAGATCTCCCCGGGGGTATGGGTGGCCGAGGGTGCCGAGGTGCACCCCGACGCCGATCTGCGTGGACCTCTTTATATCGGGGACTACGCCAAGGTCGAGGCCGGTGCGGAAATCCGTGAGCACACCGTCGTAGGTTCGAACGTCGTCGTGAAGAGCGGGGCCTTTCTGCACAAGGCCGTCGTCCACGACAACGTGTACATCGGGCAGCACAGCAATCTGCGGGGCTGTGTCGTCGGAAAGAACACCGACATCATGCGCGCGGCCCGGATCGAGGACGGCGCGGTCATCGGCGACGAGTGCCTGATCGGCGAAGAATCGATCGTGCAGGGCAATGTGCGGGTTTACCCGTTCAAGACCATTGAGGCCGGTGCGTTCGTCAACACGTCTGTCATCTGGGAGTCCCGGGGGCAGGCGCATCTCTTCGGCGCGCGTGGTGTCTCCGGGATCCTCAATGTGGAGATCACGCCGGAGCTGGCGGTTCGAATCGCCGGCGCCTACGCCACCACGCTCAAGAAGGGCTCGACCGTCACCACGGCCCGAGACCACTCCCGTGGCGCCCGCGCGCTCAAACGGGCGGTGATCTCCGCGTTGCAGGCCAGTGCCATCGACGTACGAGACCTGGAGAACGTACCGCTTCCGGTCGCCCGTCAGCAGACCGCGCGGGGCAGTGCCGGCGGGATCATGATCCGGACCACCCCCGGGGTGCCGGATTCGGTGGACATCATGTTCTTCGACGGGCGCGGAGCCGACCTTTCGCAGGGCAGCCAACGGAAGTTGGACCGGGTGTTCGCACGTCAGGAGTACAGGCGAGCGTTCCCGGGTGAGATCGGGGACCTGCACTTTCCGGCGAGTGTCTTCGACTCGTACACCGGTTCGCTGCTGCGGAACGTCGACACGACGGGTATCGCCGAGTCCGGACTCAAGGTCGTCGTCGACGCTTCGAACGGTAGTGCGGGGCTGGTGCTCCCCAGTCTGCTCGGCAAGCTCGGAGTGGACTCGCTGACCGTCAATCCGGGGCTCGACGAGTCCAGGCCGACGGAGACGGCGGACATGCGTCGGTCGGGGCTGGTCCGTCTCGGCGAGATCGTGGCGTCCTCGCGGGCCGCGTTCGGGGTGCGCTTCGACCCCGTCGGCGAGCGGCTGTCCCTGGTGGACGAGAAGGGCCGGATCATCGAGGACGATCGGGCACTGCTCGTCCTGCTCGACCTGGTGGCCGCGGAGCGGCGCAGCGGCCGGGTGGCCCTGCCGGTGACCACCACGAGGATCGCCGAGCAGGTGGCGGCGTATCACGGTACGCAGGTGGAGTGGACGACGACCTCACCCGACGATCTGACCCGGGTGGGGCGCGACGACTCGACGATCTTCGGCGGTGACGGCAAGGGTGGCTTCATCGTCCCGGAGTTCAGCAGTGTCTTCGACGGTACGGCGGCTTTCGTACGGCTGATCGGGCTGGTGGGGCGGACGCAGTTGACGCTGAGCCAGATCGACGCGCGGATTCCGCGGGCGCACGTCCTCAAGCGGGATCTGGCGACTCCCTGGGCCGTCAAGGGACTTGTGATGCGACGAGTCGTCGAGGCGGCCGGAGACCGTTTCGTGGACACCACCGACGGGGTGCGGGTGGTGGAGACCGACGGGCGTTGGGTGATGGTGCTGCCGGACCCGGCCGAGGCGGTCACACATCTGTGGGCGGAGGGGCCGGATGACGCCTCCGCGCAGGCCCTGCTCGACGAGTGGTCGGCGGTCGTGGACAGCGCAGGGCGCTGAGACGCGTAACACATGTGCGTGCCGGACAAGTGTCCCCAAGGGGGCCTGTCCGGCACGTCGGTGGGGCCATTCGGAGGTAGTGGTCGCGACGTGCGACGATGTGCGGCATGCCGCAGCAGCCCCCCGTTCGGAGCACCCCCACGCGCGCGTCGCGTCCGGACGCGTCCATGTCGCTGCTCACCAATGTCATGGATCACAGCCTCGACGACGGCTACGCCGAGGCCGCGGCGCGGAAGAAGGCCGCAGGCACGGGTGGCATGCCCAAGACCCTCCGAGCGAAGCTCGGGCTCGCCGCCGGTCTGGTACTCGCGGCCCTGGTCGTGACCGTCGGGGCGGCCCAGGCGCGGGTGGCGGCGCCTGTGGTGGCCAAGGAGCGCGAGGAACTGGTCGACCGGATCGACCGGGAGACCGAAACGGCGGACAAGCTTGAGGACACCGTCGACAAGCTGCGCGGCGACGTGAGTACGCGGCAGCGCGAAGCGCTCAAGAAGAGCGGCGACGGCGACCAGGCCGAACTCATGGACCTGCTTTCGGGGGCCACCGAGGTGCACGGTCCTGGCGTGAAACTGGTCGTGGACGACGCCAAGGAAGCCACCACGGGAGGCGACGGCGACCCGCGCGAGACCGCGGGCTTCTCCGACACCGGGCGCGTGCGTGACCGCGACATGCAGCGCGTGGTCAACGGGCTGTGGGCGTCGGGCGCCGAGGCCGTCTCCATCAACGGACAGCGGCTGACCGCCCTGTCGGCGATCCGTGCCGCGGGTGACGCGATACTGGTCGACAACAAGCCGCTCGTACCGCCGTATACCGTGCTCGCCGTGGGGGACGGGAAAAGGCTGAGCACCAGGTTCCAGAACAGCGCCGACGGGCTGTATCTGCACGCCCTTCAGGAGAACTTCGGCATCCGGACCGCCATCTCCGCGGAGGAGGATCTCCGGCTGCCCTCCGCACCGAGTGTGATCGTACGTACAGCACAGCCGAGAACTGAGAAGGGCACATCGTGATCGCCGTACTGGGCCTCGTCGTGGGAGTCGTGGCCGGCCTGTTGGTCCGGCCCGAGGTTCCGGCGGTCGTCGAGCCTTATCTGCCGATCGCCGTCGTGGCGGCACTGGACGCGGTCTTCGGAGGTCTGCGGGCCATGCTCGACGGGATCTTCGACGACAAGGTCTTCGTCGTGTCGTTCCTGTCGAACGTCGTCGTGGCCGCGCTGATCGTGTTCCTGGGCGACAAGTTGGGTGTGGGTGCCCAGTTGTCGACCGGTGTCGTCGTCGTGCTCGGGATCCGAATCTTCTCGAACGCTGCGGCGATCCGCCGGCACGTCTTCCGGGCATGAGGCCGATGAGCAACCAGGACGAGACCGCCGAGAACAAGCCGCGCAAGGAACTCCCCGACGAATCGCATGCCGGGGCCGTGCCGCCGGCGGCCGGGGCCGACGCTCAGGGGCAGCCGGGGCTGACCGGGCGCGAGCGACTGGCGAAGGGGCTGTGGCCGCCGCGCGTCACCCGGGCCCAACTCATCGTGGCCGTGCTGCTGTTCGGGCTGGGCTTCGGCCTGGCCGTTCAGGTCGCGTCGAACAGTGACAGCGACAGCGCGCTGCGGGGCGCGCGCCAAGAAGATCTTGTGCGCATCCTCGATGAACTGGACGACCGTACCCAGCGTCTTGAAGACGAGAAGCAGGGCCTCGAGAACCAGCGCGACGAGCTGGAGAACAGCTCGGACCAGGCCGAGGAGGCTCGCAAGCAGACGATCGAGAAGGAGAGGCAGCTCGGGATCCTCGCGGGCACGGTGGCCGCGCAGGGACCCGGCATCACGATGACCATCGACGACACGAAGGGGACGGTCGAGGCGGACATGCTGCTCGACGCGATCCAGGAACTGCGCGCGGCCGGCGCGGAGGCGATCCAGGTGAACGGCGTGCGAGTCGTCGCCGGGACCTATCTGACGGATTCCGGCAAGGGCGTGCGGGTCGACGGGAACAAGATCAACACTCCTTTTCGTTTCAAGGTCATCGGCAAGCCGCAGGACCTCGAACCGGCGCTCAACATCCCCGGAGGCGTGGTGCAGACTCTTGAGAAGGAGCAGGCCACCGCGACAGTCGAGCGGTCGGACAAGATCGTCGTGGACGCCTTGCGGGCGGCGGAACGGCCTGACTACGCTCGGTCGTCCTCGCAGTGAACCGGGGGTGCATGGGGGACGTCCGGCCAGGGCATGAGGTTGCGGGGGGTCGGCGCACCGAATGGGTGGTGCGTGGTGGAAACTGTCTGGTGGTTGCGGACGTTGTGAGGGTGTCCGGGTCGACCGGTGTGTTCAATCAGGGTTCGTCCTGCCCCACGGGCGGGTCTGTTTCGGTCAAGGGGAATCGCCCGTGAAGTTGTTTGCGAAGTTGTTCGGCAAGAGCTCGCGAGAGGGCAGCGACAATGCGACCGCCCGCCATCGCGCACAGCCTGACGCGGAGGGCCAGCGCCCGCTGTACCGGGACCAGGTCGGTGGCGCGGGTGGTGACGTTTCCGGAGGTCAGGGCGCGCCGTCTGTTGACCCTGCCCAGCCCGGAGGCATAGGTTTCGGGCAACCGTCAACCTCAAGTACGGGTGGAGGGTTTTCCACCGACCCGTACGCGTCCAACGCCCCTGGCGGGCAGCCGCGGCAGGAGGATCCGTCCATGTCGGCCCTGGTGTGTACGAGGTGCGGTAACCGCAACGCGGAGAACAGCCGCTTCTGCTCCAACTGCGGGGCGCCGCTGCGGCCCGGTGCGACGCCCGAGCGGCCCTCCGAGACCACGTCCACGATCTCCATCTCCGGGCTTGAGGCCTACGACTCCGAGGCCACCGGCCAGACGCCGATGCCCATGCTCTCCCCGGAGGCACAGGCGGCCGTCGACGCGCTGCCGCTCGGCTCCGCGCTCCTGGTGGTGCGCCGTGGCCCGAACTCGGGCAGTCGCTTCCTGCTGGACGGCGACCTGACCACGGCCGGGCGTCACCCGCAGAGTGACATCTTCCTGGACGACGTGACGGTCTCGCGTCGGCATGTGGAGTTCCGACGTGTCCAGGACGGCTCGTTCACGGTGGCCGACGTGGGCAGCCTGAACGGCACGTATGTGAACCGCGAGCGGATCGACCAGGTCGCTCTGAACAACGGTGACGAGGTGCAGATCGGCAAGTACCGGCTGGTCTTCTACGCGAGCCAGCGGGGCTACTGACCCTCCTCCGGACGCTGTCCGGGGGGACCCCGAGGGAAGGTCCATGCTTCATACACCGAGCGGCGGTGCCGGGCACGGTACCGCCGCCACGGACAGTGGGCTGATGAGCATCGGCACGGTGCTGAACGTGTTGCGCGACGAGTTCCCCGAAGTGACCATCTCCAAGATCCGTTTCCTGGAGTCGGAGGGGCTCATCGAGCCGCAGCGGACGCCCTCGGGGTATCGCAAGTTCACTGTCGACGACGTCGAGCGCCTGGGACACGTCCTGAGGATGCAGCGGGACCACTATCTGCCGCTCAAGGTGATCCGGGGCCACTTGGATGCCATGGAGCGCGGTGAGGCCGTACAGCTGTCGGTTCTGGGGCGCCACGGGGACGGTGAGGTCGTCCTCGACGCTTTGGAGGGGCCCACGGCGGCCCGCATCGGACGGGCCGAGCTGCTCGCCGCCGCCGAGATCGGCGAGGAGGAGCTGCGGGAGTGGGAGTCGTACGGGCTCATCGCTCCGCTGCCGGACGGGGCGTACGACGCCGAGGTCGTCACCGTGGCTTCGCTCGTCGCCGAACTGGGCCGGTTCGGGATCGAGCCGCGGCACCTGCGGGTGATGAAGGCCGCCGCCGACCGCGAGGCCGGTCTGGTGGACCAGGTGGTGGCGCCGCTGAAGCGCCATCGCAACCCGCAGACCAGGGCGCACGCCGAAGCCCGTGCGAAGGAACTGGCCGGACTCACGGTGAAGCTGCACGCGGCGTTGGTGCAGATCGCTCTCGGGGTGCGGCTGCCCTGAAGTGGACTGTGCCGCGAAGGCCGGATCGGCCACCCGTTTTCTGCCCGACTACCCAAACGTCCCGGGCACGGCCTAGGGTTGCTGTGTGAACGAGCTCGATGTCGTAGGTGTCCGGGTGGAAATGCCCTCCAACCAACCGATCGTGCTCCTGCGTGAAGTGGGAGGCGACCGCTACCTCCCCATCTGGATCGGGCCTGGGGAGGCTACGGCGATTGCCTTCGCACAGCAGGGCATGGCCCCCGCGCGACCGCTGACCCATGACCTGTTCAAGGACGTGCTGGAGGCCGTTGGCCAGGAGCTCACCGAGGTGCGCATCACGGACCTGCGTGAGGGCGTCTTCTATGCGGAGCTGGTGTTCGCCAGCGGGGTCGAGGTGAGCGCCCGGCCGTCCGACGCCATAGCGTTGGCCCTGCGCACCGGAACGCCGATCTACGGCAGTGACGGAGTGCTCGACGACGCGGGTATCGCGATTCCCGACGAGCAGGAGGACGAGGTGGAGAAGTTCCGCGAGTTCCTCGACCAGATCTCGCCCGAGGACTTCGGCACCAGCAGCCAGTGAGCAGCGTCGGGCCCGGCGGATGAGCAGTCCCGCCGGGCCCGTCCACGTCCATTGGCGCCTCAAATGCCCGGCATTTGCCGGCGGCCGGTGAGAGCGTCCTGCGGCCCGCTCCGGAGCATTCGGCTAGCCTTTCCCCGCGGTGGGGCACGGGAAACCACTCTTAGGGTGATTATCACTCGGCGTGCCGAGTGTGGCGATCGTTGACGCACCCCCGGTGACTGCCTACCGTCGAGAGGGCAGGTCAAGGACGGAGGTCGGCGTGAGCAGCAGCGGCGACGGTACGGCTGGGGGTGCCCCCGGACGGAGTCTCGGGACGAGCGGTCCGTACCCGCTTCACAGCAACGCGGCCGATCACGCTCCGCAGCGACCGACGGCCGTGCCGAGCAGCGGAGGGACGACGTCCATGGCGTCCGAGCAGATCGGCTACCGCGGTCCGACGGCCTGCGCGGCCGCCGGCATCACCTACCGGCAACTGGACTACTGGGCCCGCACCGGCCTCGTGGAGCCGAGCGTGCGGCCCGCCTACGGGTCCGGGACACAGCGTCTGTACAGCTTCCGGGACGTCGTCATCCTGAAGATCGTCAAGCGCTTCCTGGACACCGGTGTGTCGCTGCAGAACATCCGCACCGCCGTCCAGCATCTGCGTGAGCGTGGATTCCGCGACCTGGAGCGCGTGACCTTGATGAGCGACGGTGCCACCGTCTACGAGTGCACCACGCCCGACGAGGTCCACGCACTGCTCCAGGGCGGCCAGGGTGTCTTCGGGATCGCCGTCGGTGTGGTGTGGCGGGACGTGGAGAGTGCCCTCTCACAACTGCACGGCGAGCGGGTGGACACCGGCGAGACGCTCGTCGGGCACAACCCCGCGGACGAGCTGGCGCGGCGCCGCAACCGGGCCGTCTGAGCGCCGTCCTCGCTCTTCGGGCGGGGCATTGTCAGTGGCGTAGGGCAGCATCGGAGATGTGAGAAACGCGCCCACGATCCTGCATCTCGACATGGATGCCTTCTTCGCCTCGGCGGAGCAGGCGTCCAAGCCGAGTCTGCGGGGGAAGGCCGTCGTGGTGGGCGGGCTGGGGCCGCGCGGGGTGGTGGCCACGGCATCGTACGAGGCGCGGGTCTTCGGGGTGCATTCCGCGCTGCCGATGGCCCAGGCGAGGCGGCTCGCGCCGAACGCCGCGTATCTCGTGCCGCGCTTCGCGTTCTACCGGTCGATCAGCGAGCAGGTGATGGAGCTGCTCAGGGCGCTGTCGCCGCTGGTGGAGCCGCTGAGCCTGGATGAGGCGTTCGTGGATCTGGAGGCCGGGGGAGCGGCCTGGGACGAGGAGTCGGCGCGGCTGGCCGGGGTGAGGCTGCGGGCGGACATACGGGCTGTGACCGGGCTGACGGGGTCGGTGGGGCTCGCCGCCTCCAAGATGCTGGCGAAGATCGCCTCGGAGCAGGCCAAGCCGGACGGGCTGGTGCTGATCGAGCCGGGGACCGAGCGGGGGCTGCTTGGGCCGATGTCGGTGCGGACGTTGCCAGGGGTGGGTCCTGCGACGGGGGACCACCTGCGGCGGGCGGGGATCCACACCGTAGAGGAGATCGCCGAGGCGGGTGCGGACGAGTTGGTGCGGCTGCTGGGCAAGGCGCATGGACAGTCGCTGTACGCGATGGCGCTGGCGCTCGACGAGCGGCCCGTGGTGTCGGAGCGGGAGACGAAGTCGGTGTCGGTGGAGGACACGTACGACGTCGACATCCATGATCGTGTCCGGGTGGGGCTGGAGGTGCAGCGGCTGGCGGACCGGTGTGTGCGCAGGCTGCGGGAGGCGGGGTTGTCCGGGCGGACCATCGTGCTGAAGGTGCGACGGTACGACTTCTCCACGCTGACCCGCTCCGAGACCCTGCGGGGGCCCACGGACGATCCGGCGGTGGTGCGGGAGGCGGCCGCACGGTTGCTGGACTCCGTGGACACGACCGGGGGTGTGCGGTTGCTCGGGGTAGGGGTCAGTGGGCTGGCCGACTACACGCAGGAGGATCTGTTCGCGCAGGCGGCGGGGGAGCGGATGGACTCCGGTGTGGCCGAGGAGGCCGAAGACACGCCCGAAGCGGAGCCGAAGGCTCCGGTGGAGCGACGGTGGCCCTCGGGACACGATGTGCGGCACACCGAGTACGGGCATGGGTGGGTGCAGGGAAGCGGACTAGGGCGGGTGACCGTGCGGTTCGAGACGCCCGACTCGCGGCCGGGGCGGGTGCGGACGTTCCGGACCGAGGATCCGGCACTGGAGCCGGCGGAACCGTTGCCCTTGGTGCGGGAGCGTTCTGAGGCCGGTGAGGCTTCGGTGGGTGGGGTTGCGGGGCTGGGGTGAGTCCGGGGCGGGGCGGGCCACTCGGCACCGGAGGGGTGTCGGGCAGGACGGCCTGGGGGCCACTGGCCGCTGTTTGGGTTGGACGGTCGGACGGACGTCCGTGGGCAGTGGAGGACGGCAGGTTGGCTGGAGCGGGCGAGCGGGCGAGCGGGCGGGTCGGTGAGTGCGGTCGTGTGATCGGACTGGCTTGCCGTGCCGGGTGACGCTGCCTGGTGGCGTTGGATCTTCGGCTCGGCGCTCCGTCGGCGGCTGCGCACTGTGACGGTGGTACCAGGTCTGGGTGGTCACGGCGGCCTGGGTGAGGGGAGGGGGCAGAGCCGGATGGGTGTTGCGGGGGGCTGTATGCGTGGGGGCTCAGCGTGTTGCGGG
>Ga0307516_10009714_pt1 | contig 10684 bp, 10 predicted proteins | sample 19_EM_MG_FD_203310 | JGI IMG/M metagenome (GOLD analysis project Ga0307516, IMG submission 203310) | Populus trichocarpa ectomycorrhiza microbial communities from riparian zone in the Pacific Northwest, United States - 19_EM | ecosystem: Host-associated > Plants > Roots > Unclassified | place...
TCTCCTCTTCAGATTCCCTTAGAACTCGTTCCCCTTGTGGGGACAACAACAGGACACCCGTGTGGAATCCGGTCGGTCGGCACAGCACCATTTCCCGGAGTGATCGCCTGAGCCCTCTCCCGTGCCTTAATCCGGGACACTAAGGTCCCGGACGAGTGCAAGTGCGTTGGATTGGGCTTATGTGTCGCCACGCGTCATGCGTCGTGCCTCGGGATCCGAGCCAGCTTGGATCCCACAAACGTTCTCGCAGCATTCTGCCACCGCGTCACCCTCCTCACGCACTCGTACGTCTCTAGCTACCCCACACCTCTTCTTTACCCTCTCCTCCTCCCACACAGACGACCGATATTGTTATTCGTGAGGCACTTCTTCCCGCGATGAATCCCCGTTCGGGCCGGAGTTCGAACTCACCCCGACATCGTTACCATCTCGAGACAATCTTCTCGGTTCCTCGGATGGTTCCCGATGGGTGGTCATTTGACCACCATCAAACTCTCCTCCGGTGACGTCTGGGCTATTAATTTCCTCCACTCCATTCAACAAGACCGAGGTCATGGTCGAGAATATCTTGTGACGGTCAAATATATTCTGGCTGTGGATGCTGATCACCATTTCTTCTTTAGTTAAGTAGATTCTCTCCACCTACGACACCCGGGGGTCCTGCCATCGAACTGCATGTGCAACCTCATGTCGTGCTGCCCAGAGTCACCTGCTCGTGTTGACACTCCGCTCGATTCAGTCCCACACCGGCGGTTGCGACTGCACGCGGCCGAACGTAAACTTTTATTTGGATACCACCCGATGCGACTGAACTGCAAAATGCCACCATAGTCATGTGCCATCTACGGAGTTGGGGTCCGGAGTTCAAACGTTCAAAGATCAAGCGAGACTCGTTCACTTTCCATCAATACATAATGAAATCTGCACCATAAACTTAACCTTACTATCAACCTCTGTTGTGCTCCCTAAAATATCTGCTACGCAAGCAAGGTTTCTGCTGACGCAGTCAGCGCTTCTCTAGTAATATAGGGGCCCAATAATGTGGGGTCAAAGCCCAAAACCGAAACAAAAGGAGTTCAGTGTGACCGAATCGTGACCTGTGACAACTACGGCGGAGGAATCAAGCTTTTGGCGGGGACCGTGGAATACGTAAGGTTATGTAAGACCCGGTACTATACGTCCCGGGAACAGGGGTGAGGATGGCATGTCATCCACATCCACCAGTCGTTCTACGCTCTTTTGCACAGCAGAAACGTCACCGGGAACAGCGGCGTCTTTTTACACATGCAGGTTCCTCGGGTTCTCCTACTCCCAAGGGTAACCTTAATCAAGACAGGCGAGCTATCGAAGGTGAACCCAAGCATGGTGAGTGGTGGGATGGTTGGCGGCTGATGCTTTACTCGGGGTGGGGAACCATGTAAATCCAAGGCGTTCTTGATAAAAATCGATGCGGTTCTTTGGCAGGGAGTTGCAACGACTGGGCACTGGGGTTGGTGTGTGGGTAACAACGGACGGTGCAAGATAATCCAATGTTCTTTATTCTTCTCCAGAGTTGAAGGTTGGAGTCAATTGGTGACCGAGCGTCGACAGTCATTTTCAAGGATCCAGAACTCGATGATCGTTCTCGAGGACCAATGGCCGAAGCTCGATGGGTCGCCTTCGATTCTCGAGCGAAGAGCGCAAGGGACCTTCGACTGCTATTCGCAACCGTCGGATGTCATGGTCAATCGTCGACGACAGTCGATGGTCCCGCGCGAGTGTCGTGCATCTGAGGCAACATACAACAGTTGTCATCATTGGCCGTTATCAGACTGAGAAAGCCTGACGAAAATTGGTCTATTTCACTCCATTTTGACGACATTCGAATGTTGTACAAACTGACTAGCATATTGCGAGGAACGTAGTGCAAGCAGGGCGAAGTTGGAAAAATGTTTCGAGCTACAACGAATATAATGGAGTGCCATGGTGACAGGGAGTGCCATGGGATATCAAAGGAGTAGTGTCGGTGGGGGGCGGAGTGTCTGTAGTGGGGGGATCCAAACCTTGGTCTGAAGAAGCTGCGTAGAATCCTCACCCACCCGCCGACGCCTCCGAAAACTGACCGCCAGACTGACCCAGGCCCAGTTGTCAGGTTTCAACGGGAGACGGTAGTACTTACAATGTCACCCAGCTCGGCGTCACATTCATCGCCCTTATCCTCGGATTCGACCCCCATCTCCTGGGCTACTTCCGCCATCTCTGCGTCTTCCTCCGCCTTCTTCGTGGCATCCTCCCTCTCCCTCTCCTTTGCGGCATCCTTCTCCTTCCCGCCATCCCCCCTCTCCTTTGCGGCATACTCTCCCTTCTTTTCGGTGTCCTCCCCCTTGCTCACAATGTCCTCTCCCTCCTTATCCGGACGCTTCCTCTTCTGGCCAGTTCTCCCCTTCTTCCCAGTACGCGTTACCCTCCCCCCAACTTTCCTCCTCATAACCTCCCCGCCTTCAATGGGGTCTCCCTCCGTATTGACGATATCCTCGGCAGGACCCATCTGCTTCTTGGCGGCATGGTTCCGATTTTGGAGAGCACTCTCATTCTGCACGGCATTCACCCCCTCTCCCATGGTATCTCCCTCTTCCGCGGGATTCTCCTCATCCATAGCATCCGCAATCTCTCCCACGGCATCTTCCTCGCCCACGGAATTCCCCTCCTCCATAGCATCCGCAATCTCTCCCACCGCATCCTCCTCCTCCATGGCATTGCTATCCTCAATCGCAGTATCCTCTTCCATGGCATCGCCACCCTCAATCGCGGGGTCTTCCTCCATGGCATTGCTATCCTCAAACGCAGCACCCTCCCTCTCCTCAAGACTCGGCTTCGTCGTACGACTGCGCTTTTTCCCGCCACGTTCCGTGCTCCCGCCCCCCGAATCCTGCCGGGTGTTCCTCCCCTTCCCGCGACTGGACTCCTCAACTGTAGGCGTTTGGCTAATGGTTTCCTCGGGGTGTGACTTCGGACCGACGGAGGGATTGGTGTCCAGACCGCTGGACGAAGTAGGGGACGGACTCCTGGCCTGTGTGTTGAGGTCCTTTTTCCTCTTCTTGCTGGAGGTATCCTGCACTGTCGTTGTCACGCGGCGGTTGGTGTTGTTCTTGGTGCCGCTAGGGAGGTTGCTCCTCTCGCTCGCGACGGTATCCGCATCGTTATCCTGGATTGAATATGGCTTGTCAATGTATTGAGAACCTGATAAGAGAACAGTGGGCGCTCACTGGAGGTATGAAAGCAGGGAAGTATGACTGGAGACCTTCCGACCGGACGACTTTCAACTCAAATTCATACAACCCATCACCCTCATCATAATCATCTCCTGCTTGGATGCGCTTCTCCAGCAACGCCTTGGTGTTGCGCAGGCCGGATTTGTAGCCTTCTTCCGTAGCCGGTGAACGTAGCAGTGAAAAGCTCATCCGGACGGGCCAGATGTAAAGAATACCCCTTTGCCACATTCTTTCGCAGAGATGGAGTATTGGATCCAGCTTCAAGTAGAATTCTGCGGCAGCTACCGGAGTTGGAATAACCATTCTAGCCATCTCAGCCTCATGGTCAGGGATCCCTTGAAGCTGGCGTTGGAGGAGGGGGTTAAGGACACGAGAGCGGAATCGGCGAAACAATGTTGGCGGCCGGTTCTCGAGCTCGATCGCAAAGAGGTCGAGGATTTTGAGGAGGTAGATCTCCCGGAAGAGAGCATTGTGAGACTTCAGCCCGTCCTTCCCCGCGAAATCGATTTCCCGGAGGAACCCCAGCAGAAAACGGCGATACCCAGGGTGGACATCGTACTTTTTGCCGGGCGCTAGAACCTCATCCGTGGGTCTGGTCGTCTCACTAACGCGCTTGGAAGTTCCTGTGCCGCGCTGAACTTTGTGAACGATTACCCGGCAGATATCGTTTTCCTTGTGTCCAAAGAAAGGAAGGTCCTTCTCGGTCTTCGAGAGCCTCACCGAGTACGCTTGCCTATGTATGATACAATGAGAAAGTGACTAGGCGAAGAACTCTGCGAACTCACTCGTAGCCGGGCACGTAAACCGCCTTGCTCTCATTGTCCATCGGTGGCGTATCCGTCAACTCTTCGGATTCACCCTCGCTAACGTACTCCTTGCGGGTACGTTTGGGTTTGTCTTTGAATTTGCGGAACTTGGGGGCCGGATCCACATAATCGTAGAGGAACCACGGCCGCTCAAACTCTACCCTGTCCATCGGGAGGTGGTGAAGTCTATTCATGATGGTGGCCGGGCTTGAACCATCGGGGATGTCTGGGGGTGGTGGTGGCGGCTTTGGTTTTGCAGCTCTGCTCGACGTTGTTGCAAGTCGCCGTCGGCCGCGGGAGCCAGTCGAAGTCCTTGTTGTACTGTGTCCTTTCATTGCGGGGTGATGGGGGAACGCGGTAAAGGGAAACTGGAGAGGGAGCGCGATGAAAGAAAGTGGGAGAAGGAAGCCGCTGATTGCCGATAAGAACAGACAATTGATGGAACGCCAAATCACGTTGGCCATGTGACCCCACACGTAAGCATTCGCAAATATGCACGTGCCACGTACGGATCGACTGTGATCGTGCCGGACGCCAGTCTCGACGGCACAGGGGCAGGTGGAAACTTGGAAGCCTACACGCCAACTACACGCCCAATTCGGTACCACTGATCCGGCGAATGGGCCACGCACGGTTGCGTGATGAATAAGCGACGTGAGATGAGACCGCCTGGGGCTGGCATCAAGGCCCCAAGGAAAATACGACTGTCCGGTGGGTAGGGAGGAGTGTCACAAAAAGGGTGTGACACTGTCCAAAGGACTGATCGGTCACAGGTTCAGCACAGTTGTGGTTTGAACGCCATGGAAGGGGCACTTTGTATGCTCCTGCCTCAAATTCGGTCTTGTATGTAGATCGGATGCAATAGCTATGTAACCTACCCAATTTTAAGTTGAACGTGACAATATTCAAGTGAGGGTGGTCGAACACTACTTTCGGTGTCCATAGGAACGATCAACTACTGTATGGCAATTATCCCGCATCGTGCTTGTCTGAGGCCCGCCCCAGACACCCATCAATTTCCAACATATGACGCGGTTTCCATATATCTTGCTTCAGTTTTCAGAAAATAACACAAAGCCCACATGGACGCGTAGATAATAAACCAGGCTACAGGATGGTACTAAAATCATAGCGAGAAGTGGGAGGAGTGATGGCGTTAAGACGAACGATTAACTATTGTATGCCTTTCCTCGGCCTGTGTTGCCAAGCAGGAACGGGATCAAGAATGATCTCCGCCCGGTCCTCAATGCGGGGTTGCGGAACTGCGCTCACCTTTTATACGTCAGTAAATGACTGGGTACCAGGTTCAGTAAGCCGTTTTTCGGCCCATGACAAGTTTGATCGCGATTTTTCGCAGACTCGCAGCAAGCGACCGATGAGGCCTCTGATACGAGGGCCGAGCAAGGTGGTATTGAAGTGGATGTCGTTGTGGTTGATGGGAAGTGTCGTTATTCCTACTGTCCCACCCCGCGAGCGGAGGAGAATATATCTGTTAGATAAATCATGAGTTTATCCTGAAGTGTGAACCATTATCTTCAGAACAGCATAGGTGAAGGAAACATAAAGTTCTCCACGTGCCAACCATTGAGATTCGTTGCCGAGCATGTCTTCCGCATTCTTTCAACATTTGTTTGATTTCCTTTGTCCTGAAGAAATTGGTTCACCCTTCAGCGCAAAATCAAGATTTATTCAATAGGGGTATAGCTCGTTGCCCGCGGTGCCACCATTCGCTCCACTAGTGACCGCCCTCGCTTTGTTCCTGAAGGATTCCTTTTACTACAAGCACCCCAAACAAGCTGTGGCCGATGGGTGTATTGGTTGACTGAAATAATCACCATTGTAGGCGGTATCCAGGTAGGTACTTAGAAGAAGAATTAGCGGATTTAAGCCCGGCCCATCAGCGCGGCTCGGGTTGGTGGCTCTCGTGAAGGTCACGGGATCATACGAAAACTCACTGGACACAGTAGGAGTGAGCAGGCAGACTACAAAAGAATTCCCGCTTATTTATTTATGCCTACCAAACGGGTGGAAAAAATCCGCAGATGTCCGTTCACCCGGCAACCCAGTGATCTGTGCACTCAGATCCCGCCTGACGCCGAATTGGGTGTGTAGTGAAAGAGCACGTGGTTGGAAACGACGGATTTTGGTACAAATTGAGTCTACGAATCGAGTCTACTCACCGCTCAACTTATCGTTCATAGTTAAAGGTCCCAAACCCGCTGACACGGACAATCTTCGACATCCCTCTCGATGTACAGAATCTCAGCCTGCTTTCGGCCTCAGAAAAGGTAGGTAGCGTGCCGGCAAACGAGCAAATTTCAAACTGTTTCTGCTCTTCAGACTTTCCTCCGGCGTCACGCCAATGCATGGCTCTTAGTTTTCAGAATCCAAGCTATCGTTAACGACACCGAGAATCTGCGGAGGGTATTCGAGCTCGTGACATAAAACGTTATTGCTCACGTCAAGGCCGTTGAAGGAGGCTGAGGCTGTAGGTGTCAAAGTATCGTGCACGTGTTTCACCATCTCTATCGACAACACCATCTCATTTGGCGCCCACCAATTAACGTGTTTTCACCAACCATCCGTTCTCATCCCACTTCTCATTCTGAGTTCATCCAGTTTTCCTTCACAACTTTGCAGACCCAGCACCTGCATACTCCGGTTTTTATTATCATATTTTCGCCATTATTCACACTAGCTGGCCACTAGCGAACTTGCCGGACAATATTGATTGGCATTGCGCCCGAGACCTGGGCCCCAGGTGCGCGCAACATGCAAGAACTTAGGTCTGCGCTATACGGTGAGAACATTGGTCGGCTTTTCCTCCGAAACAACGGCGCTTTACCATCCCGCCTCTCGATCCAAGCGAGTCGTGGCATGAATATCAGCCATGACACCATTCCAGAGTGCTAGATATAAATCCTTGTTCTTGCACGATCAATGCATTCTGGACCAGTTGCCGATATCCCCGAATGCTGTCGGGGCAGTTGTTCGTTTCGGAATCGTTTGTCGGGGTGCACCACACCGTTCTTACTCTATTATTACTGTTTCAGCCCGGGAGATCCCAGGGAAATATTACATGCACCTAGCTTGACCCCCCATCTTGTCCGTAGTTCACTGGTTGAACTCTGCGTTGCAGGGGACCCCGTATGGCATTGAATGCTGCTGTACATTCCATCAAAGACAACACCATGCAAGTTGTACCGTAAGAGAAAGTGATATCGATCCCGGTGACGGAGCATGTCCCTTTGAACGATTTAGACAGAGCCTTGGGAGAATAGGTCGTAGGGTTCGGACGGGCGAGAAAGTTAGGGGTCAAAATCAAGCAAGGGATCGGGGTCGAACACAACCGGTGGGAACCCCAGGACCAAGACTTAGATAGCAAGTGGAGAATAAGAGGGAACAAACGCTGAGCAATTCCAGAGAATTGATTCACTTTGACCGGCTTCGAAAATCCCCGCGGCATGCCTGACATACATCTATCGTGGGGTCAACAGGTGCCCATTTCCGCTGTTGAGCTAATTTTATCCTGTGGACTGCATTGCTGGGGCTTGCTCGTATCGATAGGTGGGGTTATGAGGCAGCACCGCTATCGGAGGAATAGCCAAGTAATATTCTCACTGTCTAGCGTGCGGCCATTTTTTTGACGCGAGTATACAAAAAAGAGCAATATAAGCCGTAGGGCCGACAAGCGGCAGTTCCAACGGCCGAGGGCCCCACAGAAGCCCGCCCCGTTCTGCCCCTTACCGTCTCAAGAGTGCCCGGTCAACATTTTTGGTACATTTTCAGACTTGATGTGCAAATTTGGGACGGATTCTTGGAATACAAACAAATCAAGGCGAGAACACATTTACTAGGATCCTCCGTTTTGCCCGTGGCCACGAGCCCCACTCACGAGCTGGTCAGATTGGTAATACTTACATTTCACTTCGACCGTCTCTTCCCCATACCACTACCACCCCCCACCTGCATCTGTCCCCAAGGCCCTCGCATGAAGTTACCTGACTTCACCGGTTCCTCACCTGTCTTGGTTTCGGTTGAGCCAACCGCCTCCCGGTCTGCGATCGCTCTCAGCTCGGGTTATTGACTACAACTCCTCCCCCTGTTCGACCGTTTTGGTCACCACACCTGCGATATCACCTTGTGGGTTCCCACCCGCAGCGGCTCCTACACCTCCAGGGTTTCTCTCGGATGTTTTCATGAACCTAAAGACACCGAAATGGTCCTCGGGTCGGACTGGATATCCACCTGTTCCGCCACACCCTCCTGCAGCAATGGGCCTGGGCTGGAGGATGCGGCTCCGGCTGTCGTGGGGTTTCTCCCGGCTGGACAATATTGGACTTCCAGTGGAGGTACGCGTACACTACCTTTCCTACGTGGTGTTGACTGGCGCGCTCATTGCGCATAGATGCGCACCCACTCAGTCATGACTCAATCGATGTTGATATCGTACTTGCCAAAAACGAATCTATGTGTACACGATTCGAACTTTGATCCATCCACGTGTTTTGTTACGCATTCTGTGGACTCCGACGACGTACCGTTGGCCCACGAAGACGTTATCTCTCATTTTCTGAATGGTAAATGTACTGGTCGGAAGACTCCCGGGTGTTATGAAGTCACTCGCAATGTTCGATCCCCCATCAAAATGGCATTGACAATGACCAAAGCGATCGTCGTTCAGTGCAAGTGTGGCCAGATCTCTCTGGACGACCTTCGTACGTGTTGCTCCCCTAGTTGCTTCTCGTAGCTGTATGTTTGGTGGCTTGCTTGACAAGTATCGATCGCATGATGTGGCTTGGTTCTGTAATTTGCCTTTCCTTGGCGGAATATTATCTGGTACTTGTGTATCATATATCATCAAACCAGATATATGCATATCAGTCGTAGAATGGTGCCACTAGCCGAGATTTATTCCCCGATACCTACGGCGCTTCATGCAGGGCAGCTCAACGAAATCTAAAGGTGGGGTGCGGGGGTGACGCCAGCATTCGGTGGACCTCAGGTAGGTGGGGTTGCGGTCCTTCCCGCCCCCCCACGATTTGGGCTGTTGGCTGGGATTCGAACAAAATGATCCTAGCACCACGATTCCAGATGCGCGGTTTGGAGTCAATATCCGTGACCCGGCGCAACGATCGGGGTCCTGGCTGTTTCCTTATACGGGCATGATATTCGTCTGGATTCGTTTGTACACGCTGTACATCCTACGGACAGTCACCCACTAGTATTTTGTCGCTGTCTTGTATTTTATAGTTGTAGCCACATCAAATGTCTTATTGACTCCTAATGTTGGGAGGATCATTCCCCTCGTCCCGGGTCGTGCACGTGCCGCCTGCTGGCCCTATATGCTTGTACGAAAAAATAAAGTCGTTGTTCCAGGAAATGATTGGACAAAAAACAAGACCCCTCCCCACGGTTGTGGGGATAATGTGAGTTTACCGGGCGATGCCCTGTGGGATTATGCCGACACACGCAATATGCAAGACTGCCTATGAGTGACCTGGGCCCCAGGGGCAGGGTCCTCGAAATATATCCCTCTCTTATCTGCCCTGCTTAGAGACAGAACCGCAGGTCTGTGCAGGCACTGTAGCCTCACAAACCAGGGCTTGGGGTCCCGTATGTACCCATGATTCCGTCCTGACGGTCACGGGACTGATCCCTTGGGAGATCAACCGGGAGGAGTGCAAAATGAAGCCCTATCTCAAATGGTGCCCAGCACCAGGTTCTTGCAGTCTCCAGCACCCTACCTCAGTACCTCAGCTTCTGTTGTACTAACATATTCACCCCATCCGGCCCACACAACCACTTGTAATACACAACTCCTGCCCGACGCCACCCAAAGCAAACTCATCCTGGCCGTGAGCTTTGGTAAGCCCCGCGCCAGGTGACCCGCCGGTGATTTCGACGAGGGTACCTACTCCTACAGAGATCATGCCGTCAGATGGCTCTCCAAGATCTGGCAAGACAATCATGGTTCAGCTATACCCTAACTCTCCCACTCCAGGTACGACACATCTCTCCTCGCTTCCAATCGGATGTTTAGACGTGTAGATGAGGCAGGATGCTCCCCTTGATCGGATGCGAGACCATCAAATGCGCTAACATTCTGGAAGGCGGCATGAGTTGCCAACACTACGAGACAGACGAGCGATAGAAGGGACGATTCCCTGCGGCTCAGATAGGGCCGAAATTGGACCCGCACGTACGGTAAGCGGCCGTTCCCCAATCAATGTCGCCCGGAGGCCGAGTAGGAGGAGGTGATGGGAAGTATGCCCATGGCCATCAGGTCTCTGGCCCAAATACCTGGCGTCCTCACTCCTGCCACTCCCCTTGTTCGGTCTACAGCTTTTTCCATTTCCTTCGCGGCCTTCATCATCTCGTTCGACTTGGACAACGTCGAAAAGACAGTCCATGTTGCGTATATCAGCAAACCTTTTCCAGAGGAAGTCCCTGGGAGTCTGGACGCATGGCGCATGGTTTGACTCGGAGCTCCTGCACCAGGTATTGCGATGTGCGCTATTGTATGTGCAGCGCGAAGCGTTTGAACGTGTTCAATTAGCAGATTCTCCGGGTGCCTTGCTTACTGTCCACTCACCTCTCTATCTCCTTTGTCCCGATATTTAATGC
>Ga0307516_10009715_pt1 | contig 10683 bp, 13 predicted proteins | sample 19_EM_MG_FD_203310 | JGI IMG/M metagenome (GOLD analysis project Ga0307516, IMG submission 203310) | Populus trichocarpa ectomycorrhiza microbial communities from riparian zone in the Pacific Northwest, United States - 19_EM | ecosystem: Host-associated > Plants > Roots > Unclassified | place...
TCGGCGGCATCCCGATGCCCACGCTGTGGAACCTGTCCATCTACTGGGTCGCGCAATGGTTCATCGCCCGCGCGGCAGTCGCTCCCTTTCCTGAACTTCGAGACCCCCGATGAGCAGCCCCAAGCCGTCCGAAGGCCGGGCCACGCTGGCCCACAGCTACCGCAACCTGTCCGAGCGCGACATCCGCGCGCGTCTCGACGGGCCGATGTCCGACGCCGAACGCGTGACGGCCAAGGCCGAACTGCAGCGCCGCCATGCCGGCGACAACGGCCCCGACACGACGCTGGCCACCGGCTTCGCGCCGACCAGCACGTTCGACCTCGCCACGCCGGAAGGGGGCGTCACCGATGGTGTACCCGCCGGCGCCGGGCGCGCCCGGGTTTGGCCGTGGGTGCTGCTGATCATGGCGCTGTCGCTGGCGGCGCTGGGCTGGGCGATCCACGCCAAGCTCGTCCGAATCTAGAGCTGGCGGCCGGGGCATCGCCCCGGCACCCTCACATGCCCTTGAACAGGTGCGTGTAGGAGCGGCTGACTTCGAGCTTCTCGTTGCTGCCCTTGATGCTGACGATCTGGCGGCCGCGCAGGTCGCGCGTCACGCCCGCGATGCAGTGCGTGTTGACGAGCGTGGAACGGTGGATCTGCCAGAACAGGTCGGGGTCGATCTCGTCGACGATCTCCTTGATCGGCTTGCGGATCAGCGCCTCGAGCGTGGCGGTCTGTACGCGCGTGTACTTCTCATCGGAGATGAAGAACAGCACGTCCTCGATCGGGATCATCTGGATCGCCTGGCCCACGGTGGCCTGGATCCATTTCAGCGCCGGCGGCGTGCCGCCGGGATTTAGCTTGGCGGCCAGCTTGTGCAGCAGCTGCTGCATGTGCGGGGCCGGCGGCTCCTCGTCGGTACCGCGCAGCGCGAGGCGCTGCTTGATGCGCGACACCGTCACGCCCAGGCGCTCGCGCTCCGCGGGCTTGAGGACGTAATCGGCCACGCCCTGCTCGAACGCCTCGATCGCGTACTGGTCATAGGCCGTGATGAAGACGATCTCGGGAAGCGCCCAGTCGTCGCCGTCGTCGCCTGCCGGCTCCGGCAGCTGGGCGATGCGGCGCGCCGCGTCGACACCCGACAGGCCCGGCATGCGGATGTCCAGGAAGACGACGTCGGGATGGTGCTCGGCCACCAGGTCGACCGCCTCGAGGCCGTTCTTGGCCTCGCCGACAATCTGCAGCTCGGGCCAGACCTCGGCCAGGCGGGCCTTCAGCTGGTCGCGCATCAGCCGCTCGTCGTCGGCGATCACGCCGCGCACAGGAGCCGCGGCCGATGGGGATGTCGTAGTGCTCATGCGGCCATCGTAGCCGACGTCGCGGGTCGTTGCGAGTCGCGCCGGCGAGCGATCAGCCAGATCAATACGGCGACCATCCAGAACGGCGACGTCAGCACGCCGAGCACCAGCGCGAGCGCGATCAGCGGCACGCCGATGCCGCACACCAGCGCAATCGCCACCGAGCCGACGACCAGCAACACCACGAGCGGAATGAGCAGTATCAACAGCAGCGCGAGCATCGCCGCGCCGAAGGCGAGCAGCACGCGTCCGCCGTCGGTCAGGCCGTTGATCGTGATGCCGTCGGTCATGTCGTCGCCGTCGATGACGATGTGCAGCGGCGCGAAATCCATGTGGTTGAAGCCCAGCAGCACGCACAGCAGGACGGCAAAGAACGCGAAGACGCTCAGGCCCAGCCACCAGCGGAACACGCGCGCGGTGCGGCTGGGTCGCGGGCGGTACGGCACCAGCGCCGTGGGCGGTGCCGCCGTCCGAGGGCGGTCGTCGAGTTCGGGTCCGTGGTCGAGTGGGGCGGTCATGCCTTGGCTCCTTCGTCGCTGGCGGGTTCGGTGTGGGCGGTGTACGGCACGGTGATCGTCACGATGGTGCCGCCCACCGGGTTGTTGGCGATCGTCAGCGTGCCCTTGCTGCCGTAGAGCAGCGACAGGCGTTCGCGGATGTTGGCGAGGCCGACGCCGGTTCCGGCCGTCGCGCCCCCGGCGGCGCCGGCGAAGCCCAGGCCCGTGTCGGACACGGTGACGCAGAGCTTGCCGTGGCGGATCTCGGCCTTGACGGAGAGGTGGCCGCCCTCGGCCTTGGGCTCCAGGCCGTGCTTGATCGAGTTCTCGACCAGCGTCTGCACCATCATCGGCGGAAGCTCGGCCGACAGCAGGCCGTCCGGCACGTCGATGTCGGTCGTCAGGCGCTCTTCCATGCGCACCTTCAGGATCTCCAGGTACGGGCGGACGACGGCCAGTTCGAGGTCGAGCGGGCGCAGGCCGCTGTCGGTGGCCGCGCGCATCGACGGCATGCTGGCGCGCAGCAGCGAGATCAGGTTGCGTTGCATCTGGCTCGCGCGCTTGGGGTCGAACTCGATCAGGTGGTCGATCGACGCCAGCGTGTTGAACAGGAAGTGCGGCTCGACCTGCGCCTGCATCATCGCCATGCGCGCTTCCAGAACCTGGCGGCGCAGCGATTCGGCCTCGGCGGTCTCGGTGGCGACGGCGGCTTTCACCTCGGCCTGGATGCGACCCTTGTAGGTGTACTTGATCAGGATCGAGCCCAGGATCCACCACACCGCCCAATGCTGCGGGTAGCCGTAGTGCATCGTGTGTTCGCGCGTGGTGTTGCGGCGCCCGTCGGAGTCGCTGCCGTCCTGCTCGTCGTTGTCGTCGCCATTGCCGTCGTCGTCGTGCCGCGCCTTGGCGGCCGCCTGGGCTTCCTTGGCGGCGTCGGCAGCCTCCAGGTCGGCCGCACGCTTGGCCTCCGCGGCGTCCTTGATCTCGTCGACGATGGACTGGCGCGCCTCGTCGATGGCGCTGCGCACCTCGTCGGCCGTGGCATGTGCCGGCACGCTGATGCGGATGTGCTGGCCGCCCACGACCATTTCAACGGCCGCTTCGGAGGCGGCGGCAGCCGCCGCGGAGGCAGCCTGGGCAGCGGACGCTGCGGCGCTGCCGGCCAGGGCCGGTGCCCGCGCCGCCTCGGACGCGGCCTTGGCGCCGATCGCCTTGGCCAGCGCGGCGTCGCGCTTGGCGGTCGCCTCGTGGCGGGCGGCCTCGGCACGATCCTTGGCCGTCACGGCGGACGCCTTGGCGGCCGACGCGGTCGCCGCAGACTGCGAGGCGGCGCCGGCCGCGGCGACGGCCTCGTCGCTGCCGTCATCGCTGGAGATGTGGATGCCGTTGTCGTTGAACGTGATGTTCACGCCCTTGTTCTTGATCGTGTGATCCTTCGTGTTGACGATGATTCCGGGCAGCTTGATGTCCACGGTCTTCGTGCCCTTGACGTCGGGCGCCGAGGCGGCGGCCTCGGGCTTGGCGGGCTGTTCCGGTTGCTCGGGCTTCTCGGCACGTTCCGGACGCTCGGGTTGTTCCGGCTTCTCGGCGTGCGGAGCCGGCGTGGGCGCCGGCGCCGGCGGCGTCGGCACCTTGGCCTTGCGGTGGCGGGCCGACTCCACGATGGTCTCGTAGTAGGTCATGCTGAACGGGGGCAGCTTCTGGATCAGCCCGCTGACGATGATCAACAGCAACGCATACCAGGCGAAACGCCACCAGCTCAGCGAGACCAGCCAGGTCGCGTAGCGGTGGAACGCCCGCACCGACGCGGCGCTGATCTGGTGCCAGCGTTCCTGCGCCGTTGGCGAGTTGTAGGAGGGGGGTGCCATGTTCGAGTTGCCCAACGATCTTTGTCGATGCTTGCACTCTACGTGGCCGCCCGACCGCTGTCAGGGCGAAGCGATTGGCGTCGTCTTTCTGGGGACAGGCTGCAGTGGCGGCGGACGAGCCGGGCGGCCCGCGGGGGGGGGATTCCATGCTGCGCCGCCGCATCCGCGCCGGTTGCGCGGACGGATGGTCAGGATCGCTCGACGACCACTTCGCTGACCTGCATCACCGGTTGCAGGTCGGTGTAGTTCGGGATGTCGGCCAGGATCTCGCGGGCATGCGGGCCGAAGGCGGCCTGGAACGACTCGACCGAGTCGCAGAAGAAGTGGCACATCCCGACGTAGGTCGGCGCCGAGCCCGGCGTGCCGCCGGCCAAGCCCTTGTCGACCGTGTAATACAGGCACGCATCGCCCATTCGGGCCTTGGCCAGCGGCATGTGGGTGTCGCGGTAGTAGTCGTGGTCGAAGCGGGCTCCGGGCTGGTATGGGTACATCACGCTGACTTTGATCATGGGGTCTCCTGGCAAGGGTCGATCAGAATGGCGGCAAGCAGAGGGCACGGCCCGTCGCGGATGATGCCGCGCGAGGTGCGAGCCCGCTTCCAGCAGGGTCGTCCGTGCCTGCGTCACCAGGATTTGCCCTTGAACATCGAGATCGCTCGCAATGCCGACGCCGACGCGTTGCTGGCCCTGCGCAACCACTACATCACGCACTCGTTCGCCACGTTCGACGAGGCACCCCTGCAACTGGCCGCCGTCCAGGACTGGATCGCCGGCTTCGCCGCGACCGGGCCGCACCGGCTGCTGGTGGCGCGCGACGGCGAGCATCTGCTGGGTTTTTGCAGCAGCCAGCCGTACCGGGCGCACCCGGCGTTCGACCGCACGATCGAGACCAGCGTCTACGTGGCGCCCGACGCCGCCGGCACCGGCGTGGGCTCCGCGTTGTACGACCGGTTGTTCGGCGAGCTCGCCGGGCTGGGCCTGCACCGGGTCGTGGTGGGCATCGCGCTGCCCAACCAGGCGTCGATCCGGCTGCACGCCCGGTTCGGTTTCCGCCCGGTCGGCGTGTTCGACGAGTACGCGCACAAGAACGGCCGACCCATCAGCTCCCAATGGATGCAACGAACGATGAACGGAGAACCTGCATGAAACAACCCGCCACCACGTGGCTGCTCGCGATATCGGCCGCGCTTGGGTTGGGCGCCTGCGCGAACTCGCCCGTGCTCGTGCCTGCGGCCGTGTCCGCGCCCACGCTCGCCTGCGCCAAGGGCCAGCAGCCGATGCGTTCCGATTGGCTCTACTTCGGAGTGCCGACGGCGCAGGGCGACGGCGGGCACGACACCTGGGGCGCTTTCGTCGACGAGGTGATCACGCCGCGGTTCCCGGACGGCATGACGATGTGGCCGGCCTCCGGCCAGTGGAAGCCGGCGCACGGCGCGACGGTGCGTGAGTCGTCCATGGTGCTCAACGTCGTGCATTGGCCCGACGCCAAGTCCGAGGCGGCGATCGTCGCCGTCGTCGACCTGTACAAGAAGCGCTTCCACCGGGAGTCCGTGCTGCGCGTCAGCAGCGACGCGTGCGTTACCTTCTGACGGCGTGTCCTCAGCGTTCGTGCTCGACATTGCGCGGCGTGCGCCTACACGATTTCAGCGGGCTGCGCGCTACGCTGGCGTTACCGCGGCCCGGCCGCCTCATTCGAAGAGCAGCATCATGCGCGTCATCGCCATCCTCCTGATTGCCCTCGGCGCACTGGCGCTGATCTACGGCGGCTTCAGCTACACGCAGGACAGGACCACGGCCAAGATCGGGCCGATCGAGCTGAACGTCAAGGAGACGAAGGAAGTGCCGATCCCGCTGTGGGCGGGCATCGCCAGCATCGTGGTGGGCGGCGCGCTGCTGGTGATGGGCAACAAGCGCTGAGCGGTCGACAACCCGGGCGGCCTGCGACCGCCCGGTCGTCACGCGATGCCGCTCAGGGATGCGCGGCGACCACCTGGGCCACGGCGGCCGTCAGCCGCTTCGCGTAGGGCAGGTGCAGGAACTCGTTGGGGCCGTGCGCGTTGCTCTTGGGGCCCAGCACGCCGCAGACCATCATCTGCGCCTTCGGGAAGCCCTGTTGCAGCAGGTTCATCAGCGGGATCGTGCCGCCCTGGCCAATGTAGCCCAGCGGTGCGCCGAAGTGGGCGTGGCTGGCGGCGTTCAGCGCGGTCTCCATCCAGGTGTCCAGCGACGGCGCGTTCCAGCCCGTCGCGCCGTAGGCGCCCATGCGCCCGTCGGCCTGGAACGTGACCTTGGCGTTGTACGGCGCGTTGTCCTCCAGCAGCGCCTTCAGCTTCGCGGCGGCCTCGTTGGCATCGACCAGCGGCGGCAGGCGCAGGCTCAGCTTGAACGCGCTGAACGGGCGCAGCACGTTGCCGGCGTTGCGCAGGTCGGGGAAGCCGTCGACGCCGGTGACCGACAGCGTCGGACGCCACGTGCGGTTCAAGAGCGCCTCGGCCGGGTCGGTGGTGGTCGGCAGCGTGGGGCCACCATCGGCGCCGCAGGCCCAGGGCATGCGCTTCCACACCTCGTCGCCCAGGATCGCGGCGGCGGCCTTCACCTGGTCGACGCGATCGGTCGGGATCTGGCAGTGGAAGCTGGCGGGCAGCAGGCGGCCGGTGGCCGAGTCTTCCAGGCGATCGAGCACGTGGCGCAGGATGCGGAAGCTGGACGGCACCAGGCCGCTGGCGTCGCCGGAGTGGATGCCCTCGGTGAGGATCTCCACCTTCAGCGTGCCGGTGACGTTGCCGCGCAGGCTGGTCGTCAGCCACAGCTGGTCGTAGTTGCCCGCGCCCGAATCGAGGCAGACGACGAGCGTGACGTCGCCCAGGCGATCCTTCAACGCGTCGAGGTAGACGGGCAGGTCGAACGAGCCCGATTCCTCGCAGCTCTCGATCAGCCCGACGATGCGCGGGTGCGTGATGCCTTGCGCCTTCAGGGCCTCGATGGCGCTGACGGCCGCGTAGACGGCGTAGCCGTCGTCGGCGCCGCCGCGGCCGTACAGCTTGTCGTCCTCGACCTTGGGCGTCCACGGGCCGAGGTCGTTGCGCCAGCCGCTGAACTCGGGTTGCTTGTCCAGGTGGCCGTACATCACGATGGTGGGCGGCGTGCCGAACGAAGGCGCGGGACGCGTGGACGCGACCTCGAAGAAGATCACCGGCGTGCGACCGGGCTGGCGGATCACTTCCAGCGTCAGGCCCGGCACCTTGCGGCCTTCGACCCACTGCGCGGCGTCGCGCACGACCTTGTCGAGCAGGCCGTGCTGTTCCCACTCCGCGTCGAACATCGGGCTCTTGGCCGGAATCGCGACGTAGTCCTTCAACTGCGCCAGGATGCGCTCGTTCCAGGCGGTGTTGGCGAAGGCGCCGAGGGCGGCGTTGTCGGGCTCGGCGGGGACGGGCAGGCGTTCGGGGGCGTTCATGGCGGACTCCGTAGGGCTCCCTCGGCGAGTTTCAGCGGCCGCGCTCGCGGGTAGCGGGTGCGGCCCTGCACGCCGGGTGGCGGGGTTCAGGGTAGACCGGCATTTTGCGCCTTTCGCGCCGTGGATGGCGGGCGCGCAACCCGGTCGAAACCGAGGAATTCGCGGCGTCAGGCGGCCGGCGAATCCGTGCGCGGCGTCGCGCCCGCCCAGACCACCAGCGAGACGCCGCGCGCCGGCGCGTCGGCCCGGTTGAGGTACGAATGCGGCAGGTGGCCAGGAAACGCCAGCGTGTCGCCCGGGTCCAGCACGTGCAGTTCGCCCGCGACCACCAGCGTGACGCGGCCCTCCAGGCACGTGAAGTACTCGCGCGTGGCCGGCAGGTGCGGCGTGCCGGCCATCACCGCGCCCACGCCCAGCGTCATCAGCTCCATCTGCTCGTTGGGCACGGGCTCGGGCACGAGCGAGCGCACGACCACGTCGCGGCCCTTGTGCTGCTGGGTGAACTCCGCGGCGCGCCAGAGGCGCACGGCGGCGCGCGGGGCGGCGAGCAGCTCGTCGAGCGGTACGGCCAGCGCCTGCGCCACCTTCAGCAGCGACTGCAGCGACGGATTGCCGGTGCCCGACTCGAGGCTCGTGATGGTCGAGCGCGGCACGCCCGCCGCGCTGGCCAGGCCTCGCTGCGTGAGCCCGCGCGCGTGGCGCAACGCGGCGACGTTGCGTGCGAGGTGGGACGTGGCGTCGGCCGTGGTCGAGGGCGTGAGCATGGGGCGATTGTGGCGCGCCGTGCACCGCTGTCCGTCAAAGCAACCATCCGCCGGCCGAACGCGCACGCGCGTTTCGTGCGAGAGCGCGCACGCCGAGACTGGATCCATCGCAACCTCCGGAGCCCGCCATGAACCCCAGCCGCCTCGAACACCTGAACGTGTCGCTGACCGACCTCGACCGCGCCACGCGCGCGCTGCAAGCCATCGTTCCGCAATGGTCGGTGCGCGGCGCCGGCACCTGGGACGGCGACGATGGCCGGCCGCACGCGTGGCGGCATGTCGGCGACGATTTCCAGTACATCGCGCTGTACGAGGCGATACCGGGCAGCGCCTTGCAGGCCTCCGGCCCGCGTTCGGCGTTCAACCACCTGGCGCTGGTGGTGGACGATCTCGACGCGGCGCTGGCACGCCTGCGTGCCGTCGACATCGCGCTGGACCACGTCGGCGGCAGCACCGCACACCGGCGCAGCGCCTACGTGGTGATCGAGCCGGAGCGATTGCAGATCGAACTGGTGACCTACGACAGCCCCGTGCCCTCGGAGCGCAATATTTACTAGAAGCTGCGAACGCTTCCGGCATGCCCGCTCGGACACGCCGGAAGCGTCCACAACTTCTAGGCCTGAGCCGTCTCCGGCACGTGGCTCGCCAGCCAGTCGTCCAGCACCTTCAGCACGTCGCCCTGCTCGGGCTCGTTGAAGATCTCGTGGAACAGGCCCGGCCATTCGCGCACCGTCACGACGTCGCGCGGCGCGGCGGCGGCGAACGCGGCGCTGCCCGCCGGCGCGACGCAACGGTCGGAGCCGGCCCACATCAGCAGCGTGGGCGTCTTCCATCCGGGCGCGGCGGCGATCACCGCCGGCCCCTGGCGGGCGACGAACAGGCCCAGCCGTCCGGTGACGCGGTCGTGCACCAGCGGATCGGCCGCGTAGGCCTTGACGACGCCGGCGTCGCGCGAGATCCAGTCCACCTTCAGGCCGTTGTTGACGGCCAGGTTCGGCAGCATCGGCGCGACCACGGCCAGGAGCAGCTTCTGCACGGCGTTGGTGCCGGGGTCCAGCGCCGGCGACGACATCACCAGCGCATCGACCGGACGCCACCAGGCGGCCGGCGTCGACTGCAGGCCTTCCGCGACGAAGCGGCCCGCGATCAGGCCACCGAGGCTGTGGCCCAGCAGCACCAGCGGGCCCGGAAAGGATTCGCGCGCGGCGTACAACACGCGGCCGAGATCCGCGCACAGCGATCCGTCGGTCGGCATGCCGCCGCGCTGGCCCGGCGAGCGGCCGTGGCCGCGATGGTCGTAGCCGACGACGGCGAAGCCGAGCCCGTTCAGCCGGCGCGCGACGTGGTCGTAGCGATCGATGTGTTCGCCCAGGCCGTGCACCAGCACCACGACCCCGCGGCGCGGGTCGCCTGCGGGCCAGACGCGCAGGTGGAGGGTCAGGCCATCGTCGGTGATCACGGGGTTCATGCGCGGCAGTGTAGGCCGGGGCACGGCACGCGGCCATCGGGTCGGACACCAGCCCCGGCAGGCTATGCTGCGTGCTCATGACTCAAGACATCCTCTTTCGCCCCGCCGAACCCGCCGACGCCCTGTGCCTGGGCGTGCTGTCCACGCAGGTGTTCCTCGACACCTACGCCACGCAGGGCATTCGCCCGGCGCTGGCCAACGAGGCGTTGGCGCAGCACTCCGTCGCCGTCTACGAGGCGTTGCTGGCTGACCCCGCCGTGACGCTCCTCGTGGCCGAATGTGCCGGCCACCTCGTCGGGTTCTCGCAGGTGCGCAACGGCGTCGGCCACGCGCTGGTGCCGGAGCCGGCCGCGTCGGAGCTCCGGCGCCTGTACGTGCAGGAGCGCTTCGCTGGACGCGGCGTGGGCCGCGACCTGCTGCGCCACGCCGAGAAGGCCGCCGCCGCCCGCGGCGCCGATACGCTGTGGCTGACGGCCTGGGAGGGCAACGCGCGCGCGCTGGAGTTCTACCCCCGGCGCGGCTACGAGGACCTGGGCATGACCGTGTACACGATCGAGGGCGAGGACTTCCCGAACCACCTGTTCGGCAAGCGCGTGCGGCACGTGGCGCCGGCTTGAAGCGCGGCGTGGCCGTCCGCGACAATGCATCCGTCACGTCGACCCCCGCCCGTCCGACACCCGGAGTGACCGCATGAACGACTTCTTCCGCATCGACGCCGATCCCGCCACCGGCGTCGCCGAGCTGGTGCTGACCCGGGCAGATCGCATGAACACGATGGCGCCGGCATTCTTCCCGGCGTTGCGCGACGCGGTGCAGGCGCTGGACGACGCCGGCGCGACGCGCGTGCTGATCCTGCGCGGCGAGGGCAAGCACTTCTCGGCCGGCATGGCGCTCGACACCTTCGCGCCCGACGGCGCGATGCAGGCGATGCTGGACACCGGCAGCGCGCGCCGGCGCCTCGCGTTCCAGACCCAGTTGCGACGCCTCATGGCGTGCTTCGACGTGCTCGACGCCGCGCGCTTTCCGATCGTCTGCGCGGTGCAGGGCGCCTGCGTCGGCGGCGCGCTCGATCTCGCCGCCGCGTGCGACCTGCGCGTGTGCACGGCCGACGCGTTCTTCACGGTGCAGGAGATCCACATCGGCATGGCCGCGGACCTGGGCGTGCTGCAACGCTTGCAGCGCCTGCTGCCGCAAGGCCTCGCGCGCGAGCTGGCGTACACGGGCGACCGCCTGGGTGCGGAGCGCGCGCTCGCGACGGGCTTCGTCAACGCGGTGCTCGCCGACGCCGAC
>Ga0307516_10009716_pt1 | contig 10681 bp, 14 predicted proteins | sample 19_EM_MG_FD_203310 | JGI IMG/M metagenome (GOLD analysis project Ga0307516, IMG submission 203310) | Populus trichocarpa ectomycorrhiza microbial communities from riparian zone in the Pacific Northwest, United States - 19_EM | ecosystem: Host-associated > Plants > Roots > Unclassified | place...
ACAGATTGGCTACTTTTCCCAAGTCAAGCTGCCCCGGGAGTGTCTGAGGATAGATAACAGAAGCTCTCGAGTCCAAATGGTCCGTGGAGTCTGTTCGTTTATTCCCATACGACGACATTTTATCATTAACCAACATATCAAGCCGAGCATGGTGACTGAGTTTCGCGGTAGTTTGAGACATGGTTTGTGAGCGGCATGCCACCGTACAAAGACCAATTCACATGATGACAAAGCCTCCTGTGGTCGGCGGTCTACGTCGAAGTTAACGCTGAGCAACGCCTCGGACTTTTTTTTAAAAAGAACTGTACTAGTACTTCGAGGTGGGACACCCCATACTTATTGCACTCCACTGACTATGACATACGTATGCAAGGCTTCCTATGGCTTGTCGCTTCCCCCGGCGCACGAATGCCCCACCGGCCAGGACGGTAAGGTCCCCCAGTGGTTCCTTCTGCGCGTTTAGTTGTGCCGCCGTGACGCGATTACTATGTTTGTCGTACTTAACGGTCCCGGCCGTTCAGTAATGAAACGGCACGCCTCGGACTTATTTCAAGCTTTTCGCTGTTCTTTTCCTACTACAATAGCCTGTAGTAGATACGCAAAAATCTACCCCCCACAGCGATGTTGTTCCTGAACAACCTAATGCACCACCGACGTCCACGTCCTTCCGCTTGTCAAGCTTACTGGAAGGCATACCCACTGATCATCAGGCCCATTCGTCGCTCTCGCTTATCCCCTCAAGGTCCGACCTTCTCTTCTTTATGTACGTGTTTTCTTCCACTCCGGCACCAGTTCTGGATCCAAGACTAGGAACAGAGTTGCCGCATTAGGAAAACAACTCGTATATCTGGTATGATTGGTCTTCCAAGATTTCCTTTGCGCTACCATCATGCCCAGTCAGACGCCCGAAAGCTCTGTCGATGTCCTTGTTATTGGAGCTGGTCCTGCGGGACTGATGTTTAGTAATGCGCTAGCTGCCGCGAGCGACATTAAACTCAGGGTCATTGATCAGAGGTGTGTCCAGATGATTGATCAGGGCTTCGGATAGTCGGATATTAAGACATCCAGACCTTCAAAAGTTGCTCTCGGCCAGGCTGATGGGATACAACCAAGGACAATCGAAGTTTTACAAGTGAGTTCAAACACGATCCATTACATAGAGACTTGACATCTTTCAGAGCTATGGTCTAGCTGAACGACTGCTACGTGAAGGAAACCAAATTCACATCTCTGTATGTCCTACATCAACTATACTCCGCACAGTCACTCAGACTGGCCATACACTTCAGGCCTTCTATAATCCCAACCACAATGGCGAGATCGAGGCAAGTATATAACGATCACTGGGAGTTTAAAGTGTACTCACCCTTTTAGCTCACTTGTCGTACCCCTGACGTGATCGCACCAACTGCCCGCTATCCGTTCGAGGTGCGCAAGCCAACGTGCAGGGACTTCTAGTGTCTTGATTCTCTATGGATTTAGGTTGCTTTGCACCAAGGAATTGTTGAAAGCATATTCATAGACTCCATGATGCTGCATGGTCTGAGAATAGACCGACCTGTCAAGCCACGCACCATTGAATTTACATATGATCAGACGTACCCTATCAGGGTCAGTTCGTTCAGCTAGTACACTATCTGCATACTGAGGGTATGAAAGGTTACGCTCGAACGTCTGGATGCGGCCACTGATGCGAAAAAGACGGAAGTTATCTACGCCAAGTATGTTATTGGCGCAGATGGTAAGTGGAATGTTCCTGTGCATTGCACTTTCTGGAAACAATGCATACTTTTTTTTGAAGGGGCGCATTCATGGGTACGCCAGTCCCTCGGAATAACGATGGAAGGAGAGCAGACAGGTGAGTTTACTTTAGTGTGGTCTCATGGTGACATTGATGCCAAAATAATTAGATTCCATCTGGGGGGTAGTTGACATGATTCCAGACAGCAATTTTCCCGATATTCGGAATGGATCGGCCATCCACTCCACCAATGGTTCATGCATGATTGTTCCACGTGAAGACGACAAAATCCGCTTGTACGTCCAGTTGGCGGATCAAGACGTCCTCGATCCTCGGACCGGAAGAGTTGACAAAACTCGCATGAGTGCGGAGGGAATTATTGAGGTGAGTGTTGGTCCTGAGGATTTCATAATCATTAATGGAATGGTGGTCGCGAAGGTGGCCAGGAAATCACTCCATCCCTTTTATATCCGTCCACTGATAGATATAGAATGGTGGACGATATACACTAGTACGTCCCCTGATATCCGTTTTAGCATTGTTTAACTTGTTTCACGTCAAGTTGGTCAGCGTGTAGCATCTACATATTCAGTCGGAGACCGTGTGTTCATCGCCGGTGATGCGTGTCATACTCACTCGGCTAAAGCAGGTTCGTACAGGACGCGAGAGAGCGCCGAGCGATCTCTCATGTGCTCACAGGACAGGGAATGAATGCGAGTATGAACGATACGCACAACCTTGGTGAGTATATTAATTTCTGATTAATCGCCTTGACAATGGTGATCAGCATGGAAGATTGCGCAGGTGCTCAGGGGGTGGGCACATCCGTCGATCTTGAAAGTTGTAGGTGCATTTATTGTAACTAAGGCGTCATCTCATCACAATCGCAGTACGAGTCAGAGCGGAGGAAATATGCTCAAGACCTGATTGACTTTGATAAAGAGTACTCAGCATTGTTCTCAGGTAAGCCGAGGACGTCCGAAAACCAACATGGTATATCCCATGAACAGCTCCTCAAGTATGCATATCTCCCGTCCTTACCAACGTCGCTGTAGATGTTTAAGCCACATTCGTATAGCGCATTCCAGACATTTGGAGGTTTCACAAGCGGCATAGGCGTGCACTATGGACCTTCTGCAATTGTCAATACCAAGCACCAAGAGTGTGCCAGGAATCTTGTCATCGGGGACCGCATGCCTCCACAAATATTCGTTCGTGCAGCGGATTCACAGCCAGTGGAAATCCAGGATTTGCTACCAGCTGATATCCGTTGGAAGTTTCTCATTTTTCTTGGGATTCTGGATGAGTCTCGCCTTCCAGGAGTTAAAGTACTCGCCAAAGAATTGGATGAACCAACGAGCTTCCTCCGAAAGTACCCGATAGATGGTCAAATCTCCCTGATGTTCGACATCATCGCCATCGTCTCCGGAAACAAGATCGACTTTAATTATTTGAATGTACCTGATACACTTCGACCTCATTGGTCAAAGTGAGCATTAGCTTTTGGCCTAGAAATTTGCTTTACACCTCTGATTCACTGGTGTCTGCAGGGTTCTTCTCGATGATACCGATGTCACTGGGACCAAGGGTGGTGGAGCGTATGAGAAATTTGGTATCAATGCCCATGATGTGACATTTGTGATTGTCCGGCCAGATGGGTATGTTGGGATGATAGCTCCATTTTGTGCACTGGAGGACCTGGATGAATACTTCGCATCCTTCTTGATTCCTCGTCCCTCTGATGCTTGATTGGCAACAGAATGACTATGCTTGTCACATACAATAGCCCTTGCTATTTAGAACAAACATGGAAATGGTTTACTGGGTATACAGACAACATGAGATTTGGTATAATCCACAAACACCTAAGTCAATAATTGTATCATTTTTTCCATCCAGGCGCCGCGTCTGAACTACCGACAAGTACTCTTCGGGCACCCCCTCTCCCCGCTGGCGGCTTCGGGGGGACTTTGGTGACTGCGACCTTTCCCGAAGATTCAGCTTTAGTGGTATTGACAACTTTCGCCTGGGGTGCAAGCCCTGGAGATACTTTACGGGTCGATTTCCTCCTGTTCTCCTTTTCAAGGGAGCCACTCGCCCTGCTCTTGTCGGCGGCGGCGGGCTCACCTGACTGTGGATGTACCTTTAACTTGGATGTCGATTTCTTGTCCGATGAACTCTTTTGCATTCCGTCACTTGAGGCAACGTTACGCTCGGCTTTCTTCTCCCTCAACGGACTCTCTTCATCGTCTTCCATATCTCTCTGCAGTGGCGTCAATCGGTTTGCCAGTGCCGCTTCAGCTTCTCCAAGTGTCTGTAGAGGTCTCGATTCGGGATTATCAGAAGAGCTTGCAAGCAGGAGGATGCGGCTGAGTGGACTGGGTTTCGCTGGCGAGTAGGCGTGTGTCATGTGTGGTGCAAGTGGTTTTGCAATTGGAAAGGGGTGTTTGCCCACCGGAGGTGTTTGTGGAGGAGCCAATTGCGCGTTTTGTGACAAAGCAAGTTCGTCAACAGTGCTCATAGGATCAGGGCTCGTAGTCTGGGAGGATGAAGAGGGCTCTGCAGTGTTACTTGACGAATCATTCCTGAAAGCCTCGAGCAGGGTATTTGGTGGCGGCGGTAGTGAGGTCCTCGGGGATGGCGGTGGAAGCACAAATGACGTCGGAAGTATAGATTTGCGTGGTGCTTGAGTTTGAGGTTGTGCGCTAGATGGGGGAGGGACGTGTATAGGTATTAATTCTGTCTCGTATGCTGGTTCGATTCTCGTGGGAGGTGGTAATGAGAATATGGACGATCTACGGGACGCGCGTGTCTTACGCCCACTGACGGATTTTCCCACTACCTTCTGTTTTCGAGGCGATTTTCGGGTCGACTTCTTCGGAGAGGATTCCGCTAGGATGTCGGGAACGAGATCGATATGCAATCGAGGGGGGTGGGCTAGTTGTCGTTCTTGCCAGATCCGCTTTTCCTCCAAAAAATTGATCCTTTCGTTCTGAATGACCGTTAGCTGGGAATGGATGATATTATAATCACCCGGACACTTACTTCCAGAGCTGCCCTTTCCCTGCCTAGTTTAACAGAAGCTTCCGTGAATTTTGCACGTTCATCTTCAAGCTCTTTCTTAATCTGGTCCAGCCTTTCGCGCTCTTGCTCAGATCCTATGATATGGGGGTCCTGCGTAGACGACTGCTCTCTAATCTGGCCAAGTAACGTGTGGAGCTCAGCTGCTTGTGACTTATATTGGACGTCCTTTTCCTCTGGGCTTCGATCAGTTTTGTCATGACGGTTTCCAAGAGAGAGAGCACACCCAATTCAGCTTGCAGTCGTTCTACCGTGGCGTGCAACCGTTGTCGGTCAGCTGTATCCGATGCGCTAGCGGAATCCCCATTCAAACTCTGGCTAGGCAAGCACTGTTGTTCGAAATGTTTAGTCAATGAAGCCAATGCGTCGTTTGCTGATGAGAAGAGGGACTGGAGCTTCTCCTCTGCAGCGTTGATAGGAGCGAGAGGGAATAATGCGTCATGGTCCATGTAAGGTGGCTTTCATCTTGTCAGTGAAAGGATGCACTATATTAGAGGCAAATATACCTCGTCTTCTGGTATCGAAGCCATGAGGCACATGCTATGAATCAGCGATTGCATTCGGTTCGCAGACATGACAGTAAGGCGTCTGAGTCTCGTCGAGTCGGCGAAAAGTTCAGCTCTCGAGGCTTCCGCATGTTCAAGTGCGACCTCAAGATAACTCTTGCCTTTTCCTACATCTTCTGACCCCGAGACCACTTCCGCATTGGCACCATAAAACGAGATACCTGTGGAGGCGGCAGAAAATTTATGTTGAGCATCTGCGAGTTTGATCCACTTTTCTACCATCCGTTCAATTTCTTTCTCTTTCTTCCGGAGGTCCATGACGTGGGTAGTACGAAGACCCTGAACAGATGACCGAGCACGCTGCAGGTCAGCTGTGGTTTGTTTATGATTAGCTTCAGAAGACTGTAGGGCGCGCGTCGACGTCCTGATACGCATTCAATCACAAGCCGGGGGGTGATTGATGAGATTGGTACTCACGCAAGACGTGATTTGAAGAGGCTAACCTCCTTTTCGGTACTTTCCAGCTTTTCTTTCGAGGTTCGATGCATGTTCATGAGTCGTTCGTGGTCATAGGACAGCGTGCGCAACTTTGTTGACAGATTTTCTGCTTGGGACATATCATTCTGACGGGGGAGTAAGACCCTACAAAATTCAAAAGGTCCTCCAAATGTACCATTCTCTGGCCTAACATAGATAGAAAACATTTGGCCACACGCTCGGAGTCTGCGGAGGAGATACCGTCGAGTGAGAGCCCAGGCGCGGTGGTGAACCCATGGGCGATGAGCTGTGAGTTGAGGTACTGGAGATTTGGGGTTGATGCAAACGAAGAGGTGGATGCTTCTGAAAACGGCGAGCCAAATTCCGATACAGACACATCCAAAGCCCAATGGACGAGCTTTTTCGCTTCTGCCATGCTGGGAGGAGGAGTTGGAACTCGACGCGACGGGGTCACGTGGATATTGTAAGCGTGTGACGCGCGACGTCACAGGTCACGTTACCTGCGACTGCGAGATTACGTAAGCCAAGCTTGTCTGTGCCATAGTGGTTTCGTAGTGAGACGGGAGGGAAATCGACTGCTCGTCTGCACAGTTCCCCTTTGTCTGGTCTGTCTTATAGCCCGTTTCAGTGTCCCTATTTTCATGCCCGTTGTTGCTGTACTTCCGCCTTCGCTCCCAGGACGAGGTGTCGGATCATTGTACAGTGAGAACAGTGTCGTCTTCCCGTCTGGCATTCCCGGAGTCAATCGTTTACCAAACGCAACGATGCAGAATGGTTTTGTTGCCCCAAACGAGCGTCTCAGCATCTCGGACATCAAGGAGAAGGCAAAGGAAGATGCTCGTAGGCATGCAAAGGGCATATCCGCTATCTCACTCCTCAAAGCTGCCCGCAATCAATCTCAGGTTGCACAAACCAACGAGGACCAAGGTGATCTCAAGGGGGCTCTCTCTGCGTTATTGAAAGCTGGAAGTCTAGCTGCTATGGTTATGAACAGTAGCGAATTCGCCGCCGAGAGTAGACAAGGCAAGCACGGCATTCTGTACAAGGAATTCGTCAACTTCCAAAAGGTCTGCAGTCTGGTTCATATCTACACCTTTCGGCTGATCGCTTCAAATCAGCATGACGGAAATAATCTCAAGCAACGTGTCGAAGCCATTGAATCAAAGCTGACCGATCTGGAAAAGTCCGCTGCAACGTGAGCGCTATCTATGTGTCCCCAACCCTACTCATTCGCTCTGTAGTGAACCATTACTTGACGCTACCACCAAGCGTGTTGGCACTTCCATTGCAGACCGTGTCAGGTCCTTGAACGACGCTGGACTTGTAGTTGGTTCGGCCACCAAGCGTTTGTCCCGGGACCTCACCGGTACACCATCCACTCCTCCCAAATCCTCGGAACTAGTACGGACACACAGGCTATCCACATCCATACCATTACATCCGCAGCCTTTACACTTCCCTATTTCCATTTCGGCTACAGCGAGTAGTTCAGCAGGATCCTCGCCCCACGCTGTTGTACCTGCATCAAGTTTCGGTCCTCCATCTCCCGTGTCCTCAGAATCATCATCCCCTCGCTTGTCCCACCCAAGTATCACCGAGTTCTCACAAGCTTTCCCTTCAATAGATGAGTTGAATGAACTAGACCCACTGCGCTTTCCAATCGTCCCCCAAGGTCACCCCACCAACTCTGAATCGTTACTCTCTGGCGTGGACGACGTCGAGCTTCCCCGCTTAAAATCATTCCCTTCGCTTTCCATAGATCCCGGTCCAAGGCCGTCTAGTACCCCGATCACCATGACGATGAATCCTTTGATGAGTCGGCCTGCTTCGCCAGCGATCACGTCAAAACCATCTATCAACAACTTTGCATCGTCGCCATTGTCCTCGAAGCCCTCTCCCCAGGGCGAAAAACCAGTTCTCCCAAATACCAACAGCGTGACCCCAAAGCAACTGTTTGATTATCTGCGTACACCTAATCTCAACGTTCTTCTGGTCGACATCCGGACCCGAGCAGAGTTTGAAACGGAACACATCAAGAGTAGCGCAGTAGTGTGCCTCGAACCTCCGGTGCTTACACGTGCAAGGTGAATCAGTGATTTCGCCTCACATCGATCGACCTGACCTCTCCTTCAGCGTTTCGGCCCAGAGTATTGAAGACTCATTTTCAGTTGCTCCTCTCGAGGAATTTGTTCTTTTCCAGAACCGTGAAAAATTTGATCTCGTGGTCCTGTATGATGCATCGTCGGAGACGTACGATACAGCTGGCCCGCTTTCCGCTTTTATCCGAGTTGTGTACGAGAATGCGTTTAGCAAGATGCTTCGGCGACCACCCGTACTTCTCTTGGGTGGATTGCAGGCATGGAAGAAAGACATCGAGGAGAATGACATAGTGTGCGGTGTTCCTAGTGAACAACGACGCTCACCAATAAGCATCAGCGAGACTCGGCTCAGTAGCACCTCAGGTCCAGTACTTCCATCAACCTCCACTATACCTGACCCCACTCGGCTTGTGCTGCCGCCAAATCAGCCCAGTCCCAATGGCGTATCACCATCTGATCGTATATTACCAGAAAGCCACACCCCTGACTTACCAACTTCACATTCTGGGTATGTCTCTTCCGTCAGTTTTTTCCTCAAGTGCTAACAAAATCGATTGATGTAAGTGTTGACAATGACAAAGTCTCTAACGAGCCGGTATCCATCAGTCCCAGGAATCCAATGCCGTCTTCAGCGGCCTCCCCTCCTGAAGCGGTGGGTTTACTGGTCACTATTAAGTTATATCTACTCACATCCTGTAGTCTCCCTACTTGTCGAGGGTGGTACCCCAATCTCTTTTTAACAGTGCCAATACTCCAAGCGGTTCTATTTCATACCCAACGTTCTCGTCACAAAATTTACCTGGTTTGTCCAGTAGTCTCTCGATCTCTTCAGCTTCATCGCCATACACCACCGTTTCCGTTCCTCCACAAGCCTCGATCAACCCCTCACGACGGCGCAGTGAATATATGGATGGCCCTCAGTCTCCTGTGTCCGTACTCGCAACACGTCCGGTGATTGATTATCCCGATTTACTCTCCACCCTGCGGCCACCTCCGCCAGCCGCCTCGCACTCTTATGAACGCCAGGATACTCGGCCGCGCCTCGTGCATGCAACATCGTATTCTCTGTCCATGTCCCCTCCGGCCAAGTTAGCTCCAAAGCCGCTGACGCTCCCAAACGATTACCCGGTCACGTATTGGTCAGACGTACAGATTAATACCGCGGGTCTGAAGAATTTAGGCAATACCTGCTACATGAATGCAACGGTCCAGTGCTTGCGCGCAACAGTACCATTTTCGAGGTTCTTCACCGGTAAGGTGATTTGACAGTAGCCTTTACATCTTTATTGACCCAGCATAGATGGACGATGGAAATCCGCAGTTAATATGCTCAATCCTCTGGGTACGAAGGGCGGCTTGGCTCAAGCGTTTGCAAGCATCCTATACGAGATGTCACATTCTGAGTTGCCTCATCTTATTCCACTCAGTTTCCGAGTATGCCCTCCCTTCTTCCTAGCATGTTCCGCTACTGACTCGGAAACAGAAATCTATTTGTCACCATGCTTCCCAATTCAGTGGATCTGACCAACACGACTCACAAGAATTTCTGACCTTCCTTCTTGATGGTCTCCACGAAGATCTCAATCGGGTCCTTACCAAGCCGCCAAATCAAGCGTCCACACCAGAACGGGAGGCCGAACTGGAGAAGCTTCCTCAGCAGGTCGCAAGCGCACAGGAGTGGGAGCAATACAAGAGGCGTAACGATAGTCTTATCGTGGATTACTTTCAAGGCCAGTTCAGGAATCGCATGGAATGCCTCACTTGCCATCATGTAAGTCATTCCACTGCGTTTTACAGTATGCCAACAGTGTCATTATGTCACAGACTTCCACCACCTACAACTCATTTATGTATCTTTCTCTTCCGATTGCATCTGTGAGAAGTCCATCGAAGATTTCTTTGCAGTCCTGTTTGGATGCATTCGTCAGGGAAGAAGTAATGGAGAAGGCAGAGGCCTGGTAAGAGTTACCTACACGTGCCTTGTAACCTCTAACATACCTACAAGGCACTGCCCAAAATGCAAACAACTACGCAAGGCCACCAAAAAATTGACTCTATCCCGCCTTCCCCCAGTTTTGCTTATTCACCTCAAGCGTTTCTCGGTCAAGGGGCCATTTACGGACAAGATTGAAACCTTTGTGGACTTTCCTCTCAAAGGTCTGGACCTTACGAACTACATGCCCCCTCCACTCCCACCAGGCGTGCTGCCCACCATCAATGGAACAGCGCCTGACGATCCCCGAGTCCAGATACCACCTTACAAATATGACCTGTATGGTGTCACCAATCACTTTGGCAGTCTCAGCAACGGACATTGTTAGTTTGAAATGTTCCCTGTTTACGATATTCTGACGGATACCTGCAGATACTGCGTTTATCGCATCCGGTGGTAGATGGCTATATTGTGATGACAGTCGGATCACACCTACCCATGCAACAGAAGTTGTGGTGCGTGCATCCCGTTTATTAACGCTTCGCACCCTGATTCTTTTACTAGGGGCGTCCCGCCTACGTATTATACTACAAGAGGGTCAAAAACTAGACTTGCAACTACCGGCTATTTAACCAGTCTTATTTGGATTTTTTAATCTGCTGTCCGCTGTCATACTTGTAGTTGCAATGCGCTTGTCAATCACTAATTTACAATGTACCCGTAGGATAATGTTTCTGGCACAAGCATGCATATCCTAACAACATTCCAGATATCATTACACCTCGAGGGCCATCTACATACTATGTCCCTTTACTGACATGCC